>Ga0194053_10002709_pt1 | contig 10333 bp, 6 predicted proteins | sample SepL228m_MetaG_FD_161684 | JGI IMG/M metagenome (GOLD analysis project Ga0194053, IMG submission 161684) | Anoxic zone freshwater microbial communities from boreal shield lake in IISD Experimental Lakes Area, Ontario, Canada - Sep2016-L227-8m | ecosystem: Environmental > Aquatic > Freshwater >...
ATCCACCCATGAAAACAGCCCGGTCGGAGTCTGGTAGCCAAGCCGGTATTTCCCGCTCTCTTTATCCACAATCACCACATCGGGCAGGCCGTCCCCGTTGAAGTCGGCGCCGCCGAAGAGTTCGCGCGGGGTTTCATACACCAGGGATGCCGGCTGGCTTTCAGCCTGAATGGATCCGGGGTTTGAGACAGATAAGCAAGCCGCAGCGGCTGCCAGGACAACGTAAGATTTCATGACATGATTAACAAATCGCAGGGCATAGTTTTATGAGGGTTGGACGTGAAGTCAAATGCAGACATTCGGTTTTTCATCTCCCGCTTTGAACCTTCGCCAGCGCATCCCTCGCGGCGACGCTCACCGAGAAGTCCGGATCGGAGTCGGACAAGCGCTTGAGCTCCGGCCCCGCGGCCCGGGCCGGGGGCCCGATCAGGCCCAGGGCTTTCGCCGCGGTTGATCGCAGCGCAGGGGACTCGTCTTTCAACGCCTCGATCAGGGCAGGCACGGCCGGTTGCGCCTTCCAGCTTATTTCTCCCAGCGCGCCCGCCGCTGCGGCGCGCACCTTCGGCACCGGGTCTTTCAGGGCCGCGGCGAGCGCCGCGAGGGCCGGTTCGTCGGAGGCGTGGACGGCGGCAAGCGTTGCCATCGCCTGCTGCCGGGAAGCCGGATCCTCATCCTGCATCATGCGCAAAAGCGCGGGCTCCACCAGGCGGCGTGATACTCCCATGGTCATGATCGCCCTGGCTGCGCCTTGCCGCACCAGCCCCCTTTCGCGCTCGATGGCCTGGAGCAGCGCAGGCAAAGCCGGCTGCCCGACCTTCGCGAGGCAAACTACGACTGCCGTTCGAATCTCCTCCTTCTGCTCCTTGAACTCCTCAAGCAGGGCGGGAATCGCTGGCTCCGCGTCCGCGCCGAGCCGGGCCAGTCCGTCTATGGCGGCGTAGCGGACATCCGGATTCCTGTCCCGCAAGGCGCCGGTCAAAACCGGGAGCGACTCTTTGCCGATGGAGCCCAGGGCCGTGGCAGCGTCCCAGCGGGATTCAGGCGCTTTACCGAGCAGCATTCGTCCCAGGGCGGGAATGGCATCCTTGGCGTCCGGTCCGATGACGCCCAGCGCCCGCGCCGCGGCGCTGTGAACCACGGTCTCCTCGGGAATCCGCGCATGCCTTAACATCGGGATGCGGAACCTGGGCGGAAGCTTGAGCGCCGTCACCCAAAGCGCCTTGCGCCACATCGGATCCCGGGACTCCAGCAGCCGGATGAGTTCCGGCGCCGCCGTCGTTCCCAGCGACCGAAAAGCCGACGCAGCATCCTCGCGGGCGCGCGGGCTCACGGCATCGAATTGCAGGGCCCATGCTTTGATGGTCTTTCCCTGGTAAAGCGGGGCCTGTGAATGGAGCCGGGCGAAGAAGACCACCGCCAGCAAGCCCATCCCGAGCGACCCGAAGCCGATGAGCAGGATCTTTCTCAAGCCTAGACCGCCCGGGCCGGCGCGCGCGGCGTTTCCGCCGTCCGCACCAGCAGTTGGCGGTAGGCCGCCAGCGCCAGCAGGGGCCAACTGTTCCGGTACATGTCGTACTTCAGGTAATAGACTTTGGGAAAGCCGGTGCCGGTGGCCTCGTCCTCAGTCCAGGAGCCGTCGTCATTCTGCATGCGGACGAGATACTCGATGCCGCGCTGGAGGCTGGGTCGCTCCGGATCGTCAAAGGCGCACAGGCCCATGACCGCCCAGGCGGTTTGCGAGGCCGTGCTGGGGCCCTGCCCTTTGAAAACGGGATCATCGTAAGTGTTGCAGCGCTCGCCCCAGCCGCCGTCCTCATGCTGCACGCTCTCCAGCCAGTCGCGGGCGCGGGTCAACCAGGGCTGGCTCATGTCCAGATTCAAGGCACGCAGGCCGCGCAAGACCTGCCAGGTGCCGTAAATGTAATTCACCCCCCAGCGACCATACCAGGAGCCATCGTCCTCCTGATGCTCCCGCAGAAAGCGCAGGGCCTTCTGCACCTGGGGATGCTCGACGCTCCAGCCTTCGTAGCCCAGTAGTTCCAGGATGCGCGAGGTGATGTCCGCACACTCGGGGTCCAGCATCGCGTTATGATCGGCAAAAGGCACCTTCTCGAGCACACCCTTGGTGCAGTCTTTGTCGAACGCCGCCCAGCCGCCGTCCTTGCATTGAAAGGTCATCATCCAAGTCAGGCCGCGCTGAAAACACTCATCGCGCCGCTGCCGGTCGCCGGTCGGGACCTTGCGCAACGCCAGCAGCACCATCGCCGTGTCGTCCACGTCGGGGTTCCATTTGTTCTCGAATTCGAAGACCCAGCCGCTGGGCTCGACCTTGGCGGGGTTCTTATATTGCCAATCCCCCCGGAACCGGATCTCCTTGGTCATCAGCCATTCGGCGGCCTTCTTAATGGCCGGATGGTCCTCGGGCACGCCGGATTCGCGCAGGCACATCGTGACGATCGCGGTGTCCCACACCGGGGATAGGCAAGGCTCGATGCGCACCGTGCGATCGTCCTCATGCTGATGCATCTTGAGTTGTTCCTCGATCCGCACGATCTGAGGATGGTCGTCGGGGTAGCCCAGCAAATTGAGCGCGATCATCGAATTGAGCATGCCGGGGAAGATCGCAGCCAGCCCGTCCGAGCCCTCGAACCGTTCCAGCATCCATTGCTCGGCCTTCCTGAGGGCGCGCTTGCGGAAGGGATGCACGTTATGCTCTGCAAACCACTCGGCAAACTTATGCAGGCGGTCCAGCCAGAGGAAGAAGTTGCGCCACGTCAACCGCTCCGGGTCAGGAGCCAGCGCCAGGTCGCGCTCGTGGATGCCGTCCGGGTAGAGCTCGTCGAGGTTGACGTTGTTCTTCGGCGGGCGCGTCGGCTTGAAGTGGTTGATGATCGAGAGCGGCACGAGGATGGAGCGGCTCCAGGAACTCATCTCGTTGATGTTCACGTAGAACCATTTGCCGATCAGGATGATCTCGCAGGGAATCGTCGGGACATACTGCCAGGGGAAAAGGCCCAGCAACGCCAGGGACAGCTTCGAGAAGGTGTTCATGCGCGGCACCCCACCCAGGCTCATCGCCATCTCCCGCGCGCGCAACATGTGCGGGTCGGTGACCGGCACCCCGGCCAGCTTCAGGGCCAGGTAAGCCTTGATCGTCGCGTTAACTTCCGCCGGGCCGCCGGGATAGATGTTCCAGCCCCCGTCGGGCAATTGCATCGAGAGGATATGATTGACCGCCTTGCGCTGCCACGCCAGGTCCACCTTGCCGTGCCAATGCCGATAGGCGACCAGGTCGGACACGATCGTCGCATCCACCATCAATTCGCCAATCCAGTAGCCCTCGGCCTTCTGTTCGCTCAGCAAATAGTTCTGGGACCGCCCGATGGCGGTTTCCAGCTCGGCCGGCGGTCGAAATCCCAGGTCCTGCTGACCCGACTGTTCTTCCAAACCGCGTTCTCGGAATAATACTGCATCCACGCAATTAATTTGCGAACCCAGCCCCGAACTGTAAAGGAATTATTCCCCTGGAGCCGGGTAGTTTGGCCCGATGCTGCATAAACCGCTCATCGTCGCTGACTAAAACGCTGGTCTTACGGCATGCATGCCACCCATAATCCCGGCATGAAAGCACCACTCGCCCTGGGCACCCTGCTCTGCCTCACCGGGCTCAGCCAGACCGGCCTGGCACAGCCGTTGGCCGACAGCGCCCAGACAGCTAAACACTTTGAGGCTCAAATCCGCGTGACGGCTCAATTTGATTACCTCCTCTTCCTCCCCAAAGATTATGCGACCTCCGAGCAGCGCTGGCCGCTCATGCTTTTCCTGCACGGCGCCGGCGAAGCGGGCACCAACCTGGCCCGCCTCAAGATACTCGGCCCTCCCAAGATCGTGGAGTCCAAGCCCGACTTTCCGTTTATTCTTGTCTCGCCGCAAAGCCCGACCCGGAGCTGGGACCCCGACCGGCTCAATGGGCTGCTGGACGACGTCATTCGCCAGTATCGTGTGGACCAGGACCGGGTCTATCTGACGGGGGCGAGCATGGGCGGCAGCGGAACCTGGGCGCTGGCCGCAGCGCACCCGGAGAAGCTTGCAGCCATCGCGCCGCTCTGCGGCAATGGCAACCCGGCGGAGGCCGGGAAGCTGGCCCCGTTGCCGATCTGGGTCTTTCAGGGGGCCAAGGATCCGGTGGTACACCTGGCCCGCGCCCAGGAAATGGTGGATGCGGTCAAGGCGGCAGGTGGCAATGTGAAGTTCACGGTCTATCCCGACGCCACACATGATGTGTGGACCCGCACCTACGACGATCCTGAGTTATACCGCTGGTTGTTGGCGCAGAAACGCCGGTAAACCGCACCCCCTGCCGCTTTAGCTTATATGCGACATGCAATTCTATGGGCCGGACTGCTGCTGTGGTTTCCCGGCAGTTTACGCAGCCAAACCCAGCCGGCAACCGCGACCAGGTTGGTAGTCAACGGCGGCTTCGAGGAGAAGGAGGCCGGCTGGCAATTCATATCCACGGGCGCCAAGGCCACCGGCCAGCTTGACGAGGCAGAGAAGCACGAGGGCAAATACTCTTACAAGCTCACCAACCAGTCGGCCTTAACGCCCAATCTGTTTGCGCGAATCTTTCAGGTGCTGCCGGGCCTCCGGCCCTACTCAACCTACCGAATAAGCTGCTGGGTCAAGGGCCGGGGTTGCGGCATCAACTGGATTGGCGGGGGGCCTGGCTGGGGGACGCGGCACTGGTTCCCCCAGGGTGATTTCGACTGGCAGCAGCAGTCGTTCGAGATTGACTCAGGGCCCATGCCGGACCGCTACGAACTCATGGTGCTGTCCGAGAGCCCAACCACCGCCCTGTGGGTGGACGACATCCGATTTGAATTCGTGAAGGCGGACCAGGCCAAACAGGATGCGGTCTATACTCAGATCACCAGCCAAGTCGAGAGCCTGCGGCGGCGCGTGAAGGATCTGGAGGCACAGGCCGAAGGAAACCCGCGGCTCACCGCCAATCCCTATCTCCGACTGGGGACAGCCGTGGCGCGGCGGTTCATTGACTTCGCGCAGAGCGGCGGCACGGACGGGCGGACCGGGCTGGTATGGTCGCAGTTGCAGTTGGAGGAAGTGGCCCAGGTGCTCGACGTGACCGAGAACCTGGCGCGCAGCGGCCGCCTGGAACGGCTCGATTGGCACCCCCCGAAACCGGGCCCGGTGCGCCTCAGGAAGGGGACGTTTTACGAGGGGCGCCAGCCGCATTACTTCGGCGGTTACGGACACTTCGGCGCGGTCATTAATGACCTGCCGGAGTTCCCCGCCCTCGGGGCATCGCTCATCCAGGATGGGACGGCGGGGCCAAGCTCCATGAATGCCGATGGAACCTTGGGAGCCGGGGCGCTGGCCGTGCTGAAGGGGTTGGACCGAGCGGCCCAGTACGGAATGAGGGAGGATTTCCTGCTCTCCCCGCACTATTACCCGGCCTGGGCGGACGCGCCCGACCTGCACCCCGGCAACATCGGGTTTATCGGGTTCAACATCTTCCATCCCAAGGCCAAGGAGACGATCCAGCAATGGATTACCGGGATGGCCGAGCGCCTCAAGGACAAGCCAGCGCTGCACAGCGTTTGCCTGGCGAACGAGCCGGTCTATATCTCCAGCGGGCGGGACCCTTACTCGCGGCCGGCGTTCACCGCGTATCTCCAGCGAAAGCATCCGAACCTGGCCGAGCTGAACGCGCTGTATGGAACCCGCTGCCAGAGTTACGACGAGGTGCCGGTGCCGCCGCCCACGATGCCCGCCGGGGTGCCGGCGCGGCGTGCCTATTATGACTGGACCTCCTTCAACAAGCAGATGTTTGCCGACTGGCATGCGGGGATGGGATCGCTCCTCAAACAGCACGGGGTGAAGGCGCCGACGCACACTAAGATCATGGTCTTCCAGACGCTGGACCGCGACAAGCTGGCGCACGGCGTGGACCCCGAGCTGATGTGCCGGGCCACAGACCTGGCCGGATGCGACGCCTACGCCTTCCCGGGCGGGGCCTATGCGTACGACTGGTTCGGGCACGAGTTCTTCTACGACCTGCTGCACTCGTTCCGCGGGCAAAGCGTGTTCAACAGCGAGAACCATATCATCCCGGACGGCACGCCCCCATACCACATCCCCATGAGCCATACCCGCTCCGTGCTGTGGCAGGACGGGCTGCACCACCAGGGCTCGACGACGATCTGGGTGTGGGAGCTCGCGGCCGACCCGAGCCTGGCGGGCAGCATCTATTTCCGGCCGGCCAACGTCTATGGCGCGGGCCGGGCCATGCTCGACCTCAACCGCCTGGCCCCGGAGGTCACTGCGATCAACACCGCCCCGCCCCGCGTGGCGCTGCTCTACTCGCCCCCGTCGGTGTTCTGGTCGGAGCAATACCAGTCCACCCTTTACTCGCTCTACACCGTCCTCACCTTCATGGGGGAGAACGTGACGTTCGTGAGCGAGCGCCAATTGGCGGAACGCCAGGCGGCCAAAGTGCCGTGGCTGCTGGTGCCCCACGCGACGCATGGCCTGCCCTCCACCCCGGCAGCGCTGGCCGCCTTTGCCAAGTCGGGCGGGAAAGTCCTGTTGGTCGGCAAGGACAGCCTGACCCGGGATGAATATGACCGGCCTTTGACCCGGGCGGATTACCCGGCCATCGAGCTGGGGGCCAATGAACCGGCAACCGCCGACGCCCTGCGCCAAGCCCTGGCTCCCCCGCCCTTCAACGAGCTGCTTGACACCGCCACCGGCAAACCGGCCTGGGGCGTTGAATTCCGCGTCGTCCGCCAGGGTAGAACGACCCTGATCACGTTGAATAACTTCAATAAGGATGCAAAGACGGTGAGCCTGCCGCGCTGGCTGAAGGAATCCGCGCTCGATTTGCTGAACGGCGAGAGAGTATCTTTGAAGGATGTCTCGCTGGAATCCATGTCGCCGCGGTTGCTGCGTTTGGACTGAGAGATTTGTTCTTTAGCTCCACCACACCCAAACCCGCCAATCCGTGCGTGCAACGTACCCTGGGCATCGCGCGCACGCGCGACCTGGATGGGGTCTGGACCCCGGACGCGCAGCCGCTCGTTCCCATCGAGGAGCAGGTGGAAAACTCTTCGCTGTATTACGAGCCCGCCAGCCAGACCTGGTTCCTATTCACCAACCACATCGGCCTCGACGGCGGCGAATTCACCGATGCTGTTTGGGTGTATTGGACCCGCGACCTCAACCAGTGGAATCCAAAGGACAAAGCCATAGGCCAGGGCTGCCTCAAGCTCGCGACCAAACCCGCACTGGGTAGGGAAGCCCCGCCGAGGCGTCCGGGCCTGGGCGGAAACGGGCGCTCCGGCGTAAGGCCGCCCCCGGCCTTACGCCGTCTCAGCCTCACCAGATCCGTTCACGGCACATATTGCAGCCGGAACAACCCGGGGCCATTCGTGATGAACAGATACTGCGAGTTCGTCCCGCCTGCTGTAGTGAACAACCCGCCGTCCCAATTCCCCCACGCTCCGCCGAGGCCCGGCTTGAATTGAACCTGGTAGTTGTCATAGGGAGTCAGGTTTCTGGAATCCACCCGCATCACCGGCCAAACCGTTGGCGCCACGGCGGCCGCCGGCGGCGCGGCGATGCGAACGGTTGGTGCATTCGTGTAGCCGATGCCGGCATTGGTGATCGTGATGTCCGTCACCACGCCCGCTGAAAGGTTAGCCAGCGCGCCGGCATTGGTACCGCCGCCGCCGCTGATCGTAACGGCCGGACGGGTGACGTAGCCGGAACCACCACTAGTTACCGCCGCGTGAACGACAAACCCATAGTTTACCACTGCGGTGGCGAATGCCTGGGTCGGCACCGGATTAAGTGCCAGCCGGTAATCTCCACTACCAGCCGCTCCCGGGACCATCTGCCCGTACAGTGCATTTGTAGCCGTGAAGCTAACCGGCTGGTTTGACCAATACCACGCCACCGACCGCTGTAACTGATAAACCCCGCCCACGGTGAGGTTGGAGAATGCGAGATGCGACATGGGCGCGATGCTCAGTACCGGGTTGGGGATGAATGGCGGGGCGATGACGATGAGAGGCATGCTGGTAAAGCCGTAGCCTGCGTCCAGAATGTTGACCGCAGTGACCACTCCGTTACTCACCACGGCTACAGCCTCGGCTCCGCTGCCACCTCCGCCGATAATCCTTACCGTGGGCGTGTTGGTATAGCCATACCCACCATCTGTGACGTTTGCTGCCACAACAAAGTCATACGCCAGAACGGGGTCGGCCGTGCCAGCACGAGGTAGCCCGCAGACACCCGAGTGGACAAGGTCACTACCGATACTCGGCCCGATTTGAACATTTCCGACCAGCGTGCCGTTGTGGCCATGTCCTGTCGCATCAGTTGCAGTTCCGTCATCAAAATTCCAGTAGCCCGCCAAGTTTGGTTCCACCCCCGTAAGCCGGCAAAACATGGTTCCCTGAATCTCAGCAGCACTGCGAGCCCTGGTCCAGACGCGGATTTCGTCTATGTGGCCTTGGCCCCACTGGTTAGCCCAGGTACCATATGGGGCGCCGAAATTCAAAGGCAGCGTAGTCTGACGTATAGTCTGTCCCAATAGCGGCACCGAGTTGCCTCCACCTGTAGTGCCGTGAGTGGTGGAAGCAGCTAAAACACCATTCGTGTAAAGCTGGACCAGCCCCGTACTACTGGTATAGGTCGCAGCAATATGGACCCAGTTCGTTTCTGGCACCAAAGTGCTCACATATGCCCATGTGGATTCGTTGAGAAATAGTTGAAACGAGACATTACGGCCCGGAAAAAGCCATTCCGGCCCCCACCATATCTCGTAAGATCGTTGCGTGTTGACCCAAAGACCATCACTTTTGGAAAGGATAAAGCCGCTGTTTAGCTCCAGTCTTGGACAAATCCAGGCTTCTACCGTAATTTGCGTTCGATTCTGCAAGTCAGAAGAACTGGGCACTGATGCGTAGCCGTTGGTGGCATTAAGAAAGAGCACCGCATTCGTCGCAGTGCTGGCGGTGTCGATCGCAATGCCAAGTGGGAGGTTCAAGCCGGTATTGGCGAACAGGTAACCGACGCCATTCGTTGTGAACTTTTCGATGCTACCAGCGTAATTCACCACATAGAGGTTTCCCGCACTATCAAAGGCCAAGCTACCCGGGCCGCTCAAGCCCGTGTTGGCGAAAACTGAACCGACACCGTTCGGTGTAAACTTCACGATCGTGTTGTTGCCGGCACTTGATACATAAAGGTTGCCTTGCCTATCAAAGGCCAGCCCCGTTGGCTGACTCAAGTTGGTGCTGGCGAACACGGACCCCAGGCCACCGGGCGTGAATTTCTGGATCGTGCTGTTGGCGCTATTCGCCACGTAGAGATTTCCACTTGCATCGAAAGCCAAGCCCCAGGGACTGCTCAAGCCGGTGTTGGCGAAGACGGAGCCGATGCCCCCGGGCGTGAATCTCTCGATAGAGGCTGTACTCCCGTTAGCCACATAGAGGTTGCCTGCGGGGTCGAAAGCCATACCGAATGGGCCGCTCAGCCCCGTGCTGGCGAACACGGAACCCACACCCCCGGGTGTGAACTTCACGATCCTGTTGTCGCCCTGGCTTACTACACAGAGATTGCCCGCCGGGTCGAGGGCAATTCCGACCGGGTGATCGAGCCCACTATTAGCGAAGACGGTGGGCGTGCCGTCCGGTGTAAACTTAACGATGGTGTTATCTCCGTAGTTTGAAACGTAGATCGTATCGGCGTGGATGACGGCGGCAGCCAGGAACAGCGCAATAGCGGCCAAGCTTGTCGCTGGCATGTGCTTAAGCCAATGGATGGGTTTGAGTGGTTTTGTTGTCATCGCCTTTGGGAATACATGAGTGTGGTTTTCTGGGTATTGATAGCAGGCTGTCAATCTTGCTCCCCTATCACGTCCAGTCCTCACTGCCGAGAGCGCTGAGTCCTTCATCGTCGAAGTACTGACGGAAAGTTTCCTTTGGAACGATATTGCCCTCCACGAGCTGGGCTGGGTAGCAGGTCAACTCAGAATCCTGGCGCGATAAGATCTGTCGCGGGAAAATCTTGCCAAAGGGCATATACGCGATATGCACAGGGTGGGCCAGTTTCTTGAGAGCTGTAAACAAAGGGATTGCTAGAACCATATTGGGATGGGTAGCCGTCAGTTTGCCTCGGTAGCCGTAGTCGTTTCTAATTACAGTAGTAGCCTCCGGGAACTTCCCTTTCACTTGGACTGGACGCAGCACCATTCCCCTTGCCGTTTTCTTGGTGACGACAAAATCAAAACCTCGGTCCCGGTGTGGGA
>Ga0194053_10002710_pt1 | contig 10332 bp, 13 predicted proteins | sample SepL228m_MetaG_FD_161684 | JGI IMG/M metagenome (GOLD analysis project Ga0194053, IMG submission 161684) | Anoxic zone freshwater microbial communities from boreal shield lake in IISD Experimental Lakes Area, Ontario, Canada - Sep2016-L227-8m | ecosystem: Environmental > Aquatic > Freshwater >...
TTTTTTCTACATATCCCGATGAAAAGACTATTATATTTTTTTTGAGACTATGTGTACCATTTTGCTTACGATAGAAATGCCTTACTTCAACTCTATAAATTATTCTTAGAACTTTTCGAACAATGAAAGAACGTCTATGTACTCTCCGGTAACCATGATCGATTAGGAAGCTCTTTTGTCTTTGAAGAAGCACAAAAAGCATTTGATATAATTCAGAATTCAAAATTCATAATGCAGAATAAAGAATGAGGGAAAGTACATTTCGTAACGAAGCCATTAGTAGAGACCATAGACAATGAGGAGATATTATTGTTACCATTTTTCTTACCCAACGAAATAGAAGCAAACACCTATAGTCCAAAAAACGAAAGACTAAAAGCAATCAACGATTTCGCTACCCTCCTTGAAAAATCGAACCATAAACATGAACAATTTTCATGATACATCAACAAATTGATTTCCGAACAGATTGATAGGAATCCAAATCTTACGATTTTTCATCACTACTATATCAACGGAACATCTTTTCCATGACAGAAATCAAAATTCAATTACAAAGACATAGCATTGAACGAACAGTTCTTGGATATCCCAAGCATCAAGATGATTTCAGGACATTTACACCAACCATTCACCCATACAAATTATCTCTGTTTAGGAAGTATATGGTCAACGAGCTCACTAGAAACCAATCAGAATAAATATGTGTTTCAGTATAATACGAAAGATAAAAAAATTATTGCGATACCATTGATGATCAATCCACAAGTAACTATAAGGAGTACATGAGCTGTAAGCACAGAAATGTTATTGAGCGAATTAGAAAAAATAAATGAAACAAATAAATGATATTTCAGTTCACCAGCGTGGGATATTACATTCAAAGAAGATTTGGAACCAAACCTAACAAATATTTCACTGACCCTCAACGTCGAACATATAGATTACGACAAGATAGATGAACTTATCGAGCCAGATCTCCGTACAGCATGCAAAGACATTAGATTAAAAAAAGATACAGAAAATATGGATACACTTGTGAAAAATTTCAAAGTCTCTTCAGATGATCTCAATGGATTCTCTGACCGAAAAAATATCCTCCAAGAATATATGCAAAAAAAATTCGGGAATGACTACCCGAAATATGAAAAAATTTTAAAAGAACTGAAATTATTGTAATAATGTATTGACTTTATATGATATAAAAGTATGATATAAAAAACATATAAAAATAATTTTATGGAAAACACAACAGTAAACGATTACGAAAAGTATATCGAGGATTTGAAACGACTTGGTTTCTCTGAAAAAGATACAACGGTAGAAATGTCTAGAATGTTTCGTCTGATGATTCACTCAGATGAGTTAAAACACAATTTAGAACTTGTACCAATTGAAGATCAGCCAGTAATTGAAATTATTGTGGACTTGAATTGGAATCCAAGACTAAAGCCGACAGAACTAGAAGTAAAAATCGTATCTTATGGAACAGGAGATGATTTGGTTATTGAAGATCAAATTGATTGGAAAAATCAAATTATGAAACTACTTCCCGCTAAAGAGTTTGAAGGAGAAATAGAACAAGCAATGCAACTTATTACTGAAACTATTGAAATTATAAATACATTAAGAAACAAATAATTTCTATGGTAAACAATCATAAACCTAGCTTTTAGTCTAGGTTTTTTTTATAAAAAAAATTTGGAGCCGACTACCCCAAATACGAAAAAATTTTGAAAGAACTGAAGCTACTATAAAAGGACAAAAAAAAGTTGACATAATTTAAAAAATCTTTATAAGTAACAAAACAAATTAAAAAAAAATTTATGAAAAACATTAAAAGCCTAGGAATAGAAAATTTAATTGATTATGTGTTGCATAATTCAACATTACAAAAAAATCAATTTATCTTCGCTATGGAAGGTGGTGATGGATATAGTAGTTTCATCATAACACAAAACAACAAATTAATTAGTTTAGGAAAATTTAGTTACAACAGATTTATTCGTATAGAATATGGTTGGAACCAAAGCGACCTAAAAGCTATTCAAAGCTTTTTGGATCTTTGTATCAAAAAAATAGATGATCCAAAGATTATCGTACCAATATTAACTGGCAACCCAGATTTGTGGGATGCTATATACAAGTAAATATTTTTTGCTCATTACACCAATCAATTTTGATTGGTTTTTTTTATAAAAAAAATTTGGAGCCGATTACCCCAAATACGAAAAAATTTTGAAAGAACTTAAACTACTATAGGACATAGAAACTTAGAAGCTTAGCGGGATAGAGTCTAAACATCTAAGCATCTAACAGTCTAATACTCTTCCTCCTCTTCTTCGACAGTTTTCTTATCCATATATTCTTTCACAACTTCACTGAGCGCTTCAGCAATAATAGCCATTTTTTCATCCGTGATAGCGTTAGATTTTTCAGCAGGAGCACCAAGTTCATACTGTGCTTTGAGTTTCAATATTTTGTCTGCTTGTTTCTGTGGAGAATTAATATTTTCAAAAGGATATTCTACTCCGTGTTCTAGTTTGATAAGCAAATCACCTTTGCCAAAAAGTTTATCCCAGAAACTATTTTGATTATGAGATACGGTTTCTATTTTATCTCGTTCGAAAAAATCAGTCTTATAGTCAAAGAGTCATTCTCGCATAAACATGGTAATACCGTTCTCAGAGAGAATCAGTCAATCTAAATATATATTGAGAAAATCTATGATATATTTTACAAAAAAACCTATACCAATAATACCGAAAAATCGAGGTAGATAGGGCCGAATGATATATTTATCCAAAACCACAAACAACACATATAAGACTAACAAAAAAATGAGTGTCCTCAACGTTAAATTGATAAAGACACTCGCATTATGTCAGATGACATGAAAAATATCGTCTACATGTACATATTTTTTCATAATCTGTTTTCTCAACATATCGACTAACAAAACTCGAACTCTAAGCATACTAATCCGATAAGCGGACGTTGAGCTATAAGCTTCAAGCTAAAAAAATTATTTAGTTTTTTTAGTTGGTTTAATGCTGTCCATTTTTTTCTGTTTTTCCAAGAACTTCTCCATTCTTCCTTTGATAACTTTCTTAATGACCTTATCTTTATTGAAAGCTGGATGACATTGATAACAAGTTTCCACTTTAAGTGGACCAGGGATAGTAGCGTTTACGGTAAATTTTGCACCACAGATGCAATTTACTTCCACGTCTTTAAAATAATTTCCGTGTATTCATGTTTTCATTGGTATAAGATAATAAGTTAAAAGGTTTGGAAGGTTTTGAAGGTTTTGAATGTTTGGAATGTTTGGAATGTTTGGAAGGTTTTGAATGTTTGGAAGGTTTGGAAGGTTTTGAATGTTTGGAAGGTTTTGAATGTTTGGAAGGTTTTGAATGTTTGGAAGGTTTGGAAGGTTTGGAAGGTTTTGAAGGTTAACATTTTAACTTGCAACTTTCTAAACCTGTAACCAAAGTATAATTAACGAGTAAATAATTTATGCAAAGGATCATATTCAAATAATTCTTCTGCTTTAAATCGATGTTTAAGTTCTTTTTCAGCTTCTTCTACATTTCCTGATGCGTGTACAAGATTTGGGATTCCTATGCTTGCACTATCTGCATATCCGTATGACATATGTGCATAATCTCCTCTAATAGTACCAGGAGCAGCACCCTTTGGTTCAGTAGATCATACAATTTTACGGACATAGTCTACTACTTCTACTCCTTCTAATACCATAGCAATAATAGGAGTTCTCATCATAGTCTTAACCGTATCATCAAATATTTTTTCACCATGTCTAGTAACCATTGTTCCAATAGTTTCATAATGATGAAAAAGGAAATCTCTATCTGGACGAAGCATTTTCATACCAACAAGGTGAAGTCCTGCTCTTTCAAAACGAGCAATAATTTCTCCAACAACACTACGACCTACACTGTCAGGTTTTAATACTACGAGAGTTCTTTGTACGTGAGTCATTTTTCTAAAAACACAAAAAAATAAAAAGGTTGCTGTGAACAATATCGTTTTGGCAACGATTTTCAAGCTATTTTGCAAATATACTTGTATCTTCTGTCTTATGTCTTGCTTATAAGTTTATATTGAAAAGCTGTATATATTAGTTATACATTTTCTGAGTATTTTACCTTATATGTATATTTTTCTCATGAACAAAAAATTATTATGAATAGCCTTTATAACAACTGTTCTTCTTCTAACTTTTCCTACCAAAGCAGATACCACAGGGACAGTAAACACAGGAACCGTAAATACATGAATAAGTATAACAGGCAATTGTTATCCTGTCATTAGTGGGTTAGTAATCTCTGTTGTTTGTACTACAGGTACGATAAACACAGGAACCGTAAATACAGGAATCATAAATACGGGAACAGTAAATACATGAACAACTACAGGAACAATAATTATTCCTCCAGCACCAATATACACCGGTACAGAATTTCAACAAGCTATAGCATGGATGTATGCCAACGGATTGACAAAATATAATAATGAAAAAGATTACAGAGCAGATGATGGGCTTACGAGAGAAGAAGCAGCGAAGATAATTGGACAAGCATTCATAACACTTGGGTATAGTCAAGAGACAAAAAATACTAACTGTGGGTTTACTGATGCCAATCAAATCAATCCAACACTTTCTGGATTTGTGGTTAATACCTGTAAACGATGAATATTTAAAGGAACGACAGACAATAAGTTTTTACCAGCACAAAAACTCAGCAGACCACAAGCAATGGCATTATTAGTAAGAATATTCGAAGGGAAAGTATCAAACGAAAGCAAAAATCCTCGACGATGAGAGTATTATATTAAAGGACAAGCGCTTGGACTGACTACACTAAGCAATCAAACAATATTTGATAGTGACATAACAAGAAGAGAAATTGCAATCTACATATATAGGTTCAAAAATATTATAAGTAATGAAACAGTTAAACTTATGATGCTCAATAAATTAAATGGATTAGGAACTACAGGACAAAATACCAATACAGGAATGCTCGACAACTTTTGATCACTAGCAGATTCACTGAGTGTAAATAATGATCCTGAACTACTCGAAGCGATAAGATGGATGAATGATAACGGATTGACTAGCTACAAAAACATCCCAGAATACAAACCATTTGAAATTCTCAATAGAGAACAAGCAGCAAAAATATTAACCATGTTTGCAAATGTATTTAATTTCACACAAACAGAGACAATAAGCAATGCATGTACATTCAAAGATGCTTCTTTATCGGACGCTTCATTAGTTACCTACATAGAAAACGTATGTAATCTTGGTATCATGCAATGATCAGATGGATATTTCAATCCAAAATGAACAATCACAAAATCACAATTCATTGCAGCAATCATCAGATTATTTGAAGGGAAAAAACTTGATGAAAATGCTTCACCTCGATGGAAAAATTATTTTGAAAGAGCACAAGAATTAGGAATGATAGGACCTGCGGATGCTGTGACATTTGATAATGTAATCACAAGATACGAAGTAGCATTATTCCTCTATAGATTCAAAATTAAAAATCAGATTCTTCAAAACATGAATAACAATTCTATACAGAACCAGATTATAAGCACAGTACCAGGATCGATAACAACATGAACAAACAATATGCCACAATCAAACGTCTATGTAGATATGAATCTATTACAAAATGGAAACTTTGATGTTGGATATTTAGAACTCTTTGGACAAAGATACAAAGTAGTAAAATCCAATACAAGCAATAAAGTTTGAACAAATAATTTCGTACGATATGGAGATATATTTACCCTTGATAGTGAAGTAAATACATGAACTACAAGCTTTATTGTAAGCAGTCTTTCACTTATAGAATGAACAATAAGAATAGGAGATTCTTCTACATTCAGCATCACTCCTATAGCAAATACTAATGCATATTACAAAATCAATAAAACTAAATAACTTTTATCTTTTTTATACAAGATCACATGGCAACAAAAGCACCAGCAACTAAATCTCATGGACGAAGTATTCTCAAAATTTACTTCCTTCTCATGACACTTGTAGGAGTCATAGGAACATTAGTTTCATTAGGATTTTTACTCTACGCTGCAGGGAAAAAAGTCATCATCACCAACGATGAATATATAGTTGCAGAAAGATACTATGAATTAGATATGTGTAGTCAGGGAATATCCAAGCCAACACCTGCAAATCAAAACTACATGGCATATCCAACTGACAAAGAAATAGCAAAATGTAAAGAAGATAAAAAAATAACCCTCATCCAAGCAAGAAATGCAACATTCAAAACAGATATGCTCAGTGGTATAATTTGGACAATATTATTCTTTGTATTGTTGATGACACATTATCCAAAATTTATGAACATGAACAAAAAAGACTAATCAATTACAAATTACGAATAAGGAATGACAAAATATGAATTTTAAATAAAAAAATACCGACACTGTTAGTTGTTAGTTGTTAGTTTTTAATTGTTAGTTATTATAAAAGTATGGAAGTAAAGAAGATAAATACAGACAAACTGATGAATATTAATCACACAGGAAGACCAGATACTTTCGACGAATTTATCGGACAAGAACATATCAAAGGCGTAGTAAAAACAGCAATTGATAGCGGGAAAAAAAGAAAATGACATATGGGTCATATCCTATTTTCTGGTCCCAGTGGATTTGGAAAAACTACAATGGCTCATATCATTTCCAAACAAGGACAAGTAAATATCAAAGCAGTAACATGATATGCAATTACCAAGCCATCTGAGATTATAAGTATATTAAACACACTCGAAACCTGAGATATATTATTTATCGATGAAATACATAGATTGAAACCAAACATAGAAGAGGTATTATATATTGCTATGGAAGACTTCGTCATCGATATGGTGATGCCAGAATGAGGAAATGTAAGGATACCAATCAATCCATTTACCCTAATCTGAGCAACGACAAAATCAGAGTCTTTGAGCCAGCCGATAAAGAATAGATTCGTCTATCATTTTCATTTTATGGAATATACTCCAGATGAAAAAGAGACCATCATAAAAAAATATCTCGATAAATATGAAATTGCAACCAGTGAAGAAATTATCAAAAAAATAAGTGCAAAAGTAGGCTCAGTACCTAGAGAAATTCATAACCTTTGTATCAAGATAAGAGATTTTGTAGTGACAGAATCACAAGAAAAGATTTTGACAAATTCCCTTCGAGAAAAATTTCTCAAACACAGCCAAATCGAAGAAGGTGGTATGACTCCCCTTCACGCCAAATATTTGGATATTCTAGAAAAAGCTGATAGACCACTAGGAGTAAAAGCTATCGCAGTTCAACTTGGAATCAATGAAAAAGCAGTCGAAGAAGATGTAGAACCATTATTATTGAAACTTGGTAAAATTGAAAAATCAGGAGTTGGAAGAATCTTAATTTCGTAACTATTTTAATTTTTAAGTATAACAAATGACACCAGAATTAGTTGCAGGCACAGCACCAGTGTTTGGACAAGGAACAGTGGTTTTGCTTCTAGTACTCATGGCACGAGACATGGTATGGAAAGCTATAGCACTTTGGAAAGCAGGAACTAAGAGACAATTAGCACGATTTATTTGTCTTTTCATTTTCAATACAGCGGGAATTTTACCTATCATCTATCTAGCATTTTTTCAAAAAAAATGAAAATAGCTATGTAATAAAACAAAAAACAATAAGAAAATTATTTATTTTCTTCACAAGATACCAATGCTCCAAAAGCATATTATGTGAATTGTTTTTTGTTTCCTAATAATTTTTATAGGAGGATGTGCAAAAATCAATATTAAGATAAGTTTTCAAGACATACAAACATGTAAAAATTTTTGTGATAGCGTAAATATACTATGAGGTGGGAAGCAAACAACATGCCATGAAACCTGTCAAAAATTAGAAGATTCCAAAGAGAAAATTATTGAACCACCCATCAAAAAAATTTCAAAAAAAATAAACCCAACCGCCATTCCAGAAACTATGACTCCAGAAGATTGTAATCAAATCTGTACAAATTTATGGAAAAACAACAATCAAGAAAAAGCAAATTGTCTCGTAAGTTGCACCAATGAAATTATCAAATAATGATAAATAATACGCGTAAAATACATTATATTAAAAACAATATTACTCTTGTTTTTATAAAAAAACTGAGTACTACTAGTAGTAGTAAATAAAAACAAATGTCTAATCATTAAACAACCTGAAAGGAGGTTAATCATGAAAATTATTTTTCCAAAAGAAGATCGTCTATTAATTCCTAGATCGACAAAAAAAGGAATAAAAATAGAGATCGAAAAATTGCTCGTCAAACAATTTGGACGACATGTTTCTACACTACGATCTATTGCGATTGTAGACCCTACACACTCCAAAATACAGGAGTACACCATCTATCTGGAAACAGAAGAACAAGACCCGCAAGTAATATTCCGTGATATAATAATTTATGGAACCAATTACTTCTTTGGGTCAATACTACTAAAAAACAGTCATAAAAAATTCTTTTTTTTGGCTGATATCGAAAAACCGCTTTCTATAGGAAATGAGAAAATTCTCCTAGACGGAACGAAAGAAATCAAAGTATACATAAGTAAAACGTAAATTTATGCTAAAAAAAACACCTCAAAAGCCACTCACTGTATATCTTTAAAGATCAGAGTGGCTTTACTTATTAATGTAAAAAAAATACTAAATAATTATACAGAAAATATATGTTTTTTAAAATCCAATTGCTCTATAATCTTAAGAAAAGCTCAAAGAGAAAGTGCAGTAGGATGGAATCCAGGCAAAGTAAATGCTACTTGTAGATTTTTAAGTTGTTCTGGTGTAAAAGCATCATACACGTGATTTTTATGTTCAAAATAATGAAATCACAAAAGCGCAAAAACCATAAGATCATTATAATGATGTTTATCAAAACAATCAGAAATACTATTTGCTTGTGATGCAAATCGATCTTGATCATAGTGATATTCACTCATTATGTTCTCTAAATATTGTTTAGCTAATACATGTTTAGCTTCAGCATCCAACTCATTTTCAAAAACCGTAAAAGCTTCATCAGTATTTTTTAAGTCTTGTGTAGCATTATTTTTTGCATCTTTAGCAAAAGATTTACATTCTTGTAAGAGAGGATCAAGTCATGCCCTAATAAATCTCAATGTTTTAAGATATTGTGTTATTCTTATAGGTTCCGATGAATCAATACCAGGAACACGCATAAAATATTTAGAAAAAAGTTTAAGTTGTGGTTTCAAAATTTTAATATCCTGATTTTTGTCAGCATATAATCGGAACATACGATCGATATATTCAGATTTCCATACACCTTCCTTACAAAAAGCACTATACATTTCATTTTTGGCCCTTACAAGTTCTGCAATCATTTCTTTACTGGTATGTGTACGATTAGTTTCAGTAATCATAAGCACTCTTCCAATATATTGTTTGAACGTATATTTGATTTTTTCTGAAGAATCTTCTTCATTTATTTCCAATGGTGTTTCTCCAATATTGTGAGAAGAATCACTACTATGGTCTTCACTTTTTATTGTCATCATACAAAGAAAAATAATAAAATTAGAGAAGATTATATCCTTCAGAATATATTTGTCAAGAGTCAGAAAAAAAATAAGAAATCAATAAGAAGAAGCCAGTTAATTAAAATTTATAGAAGAAAAAATATATCTTGATTTTTATTGTGTTTTGTATAATATAATGATGCATACAATCATTATATTAATGATGTGCACTGCTACTCTAATAGAGTAGCTTTACTCACGACATATACCTACATATATACTATCTCTCACGAGATATTTTTTTATTTTGTAAAGATAAAAAAAAATAACTATGGGTAGTTATTTAATTTTTAAAGTTTGGGTGATACAGGACTGAACCCCGCAGGTCTGCGAGGCGAGCCTTTGGCCTCTTGTACGTCAAAGAAATATGATTGGATATATAATTTATTAAGTTTGGGTGATACAGGACTCGAACCTGTGGCCTCTTGCACGTCAAGCAAACGCTCTAGCCAACTGAGCTAATCACCCGTATAATTGTGTTAACAGGACTAATATCGAACCGGAATCATCCGATTCACAATCATATTTAAACCATAGTAATGTGTTAGATCTTATACTGAGAAGCTTGGTAAAAGCAAAGAATTTGTATCAAGAATTTGATATTTACAGAAGACACATAAATGGAATATAACAAAACATATCTCACCTATTCCAATTTATTCTTTAGATATTACTT
>Ga0194053_10002715_pt1 | contig 10327 bp, 10 predicted proteins | sample SepL228m_MetaG_FD_161684 | JGI IMG/M metagenome (GOLD analysis project Ga0194053, IMG submission 161684) | Anoxic zone freshwater microbial communities from boreal shield lake in IISD Experimental Lakes Area, Ontario, Canada - Sep2016-L227-8m | ecosystem: Environmental > Aquatic > Freshwater >...
ACACGGGCCGGCTCGACCCTCAGTCTGATTTCCACACAATCGATTCCAAGGTCGCACTTGTGGAGGGAAAAAATCCGGTTAAGATCCGGATGTATGACCGTGGTGGAAACATGGTCCAGAACCCGTCAATGATCATCCGTCGTTTGAGGATTTCTCCACCCGGAGATGCTTCCCCTCTTGATGACATTCTGCGTAAAATTAACAATCAAAAGTAAACATCGCATGAGCCAGCAAACCGAATCCGAAACCCAGGCCTGGGACGTCGTCATCACAAGCAAAAAGCTACTGTTCAATTTTTCGATCAGGGAGCTTTGGAGTTACAGGGATTTGATGCTTTTGACGATCTATCGCGACTTCGTGGCCATGCACAAGCAGACCGTAATGGGCTTTTTGTGGTATGTAATCCCACCGGTCATCATGACCGTCGTTTACAAGGTGGTGTTCGGGAACATCGCCAAGATGCCGACGAACCAAATTCCTCCCTTTCTGTTCTTTATGAGCGGGATCGTCCTGTGGGCATATTTTTCTGCGTGCATTTCGAAAACGGCGACGACGTTCACCTCGAACGCACCGCTTTTCACAAAAATCTATTTTCCGCGCCTGGTGCTTCCGATTGCCGGCTGCATCAGCAATCTCTGGCAATTTCTCGTGCAGCTTTTGATCTTCGCCGGCTTTTACATCTATTTCCTTATAAATGGGTCGCCCATCTCATTCTCTTATCGCATCATTATTGTCCCGTTTCTGGTTCTGCAAATTGCGGTGCTGGGATTTGGAGCAGGATGCTGGATTTCCGCCTTAACCACCCGATTCCGTGACCTGCAATTGGCGGTTGCGCCAGTCATTCAAATGTGGATGTATGCGAGCTGCATTTTTTATCCAAGATCAAGCGTTCCGGAAAATCTTCAGTGGGTAATGTCGATTAACCCCTTGGTGCCAATTATTGAAGCGTTTCGCTTTGCTGTGATGGGGCAAGGGCAAGTCAGTATCCTGAATTGGTTATTTAGTGTTGTTATCACGCTTATCATGCTGATTATCGGAGTGATCGAATTCGGCCGCGCCGAAAAAACAATGGCGGACACCATATAAACGAGTCTTTAAAAAACACAGCCTTCCATTTTATGTCAGACGCAATTTCTATTGAAAATGTCTCGAAAATATACCGTTTGGGTGAAATCAACCGTTCACAGCTATTTGGGGATATCCGGAGATGGGTTCAGCGAAAGGTGGGTGTTGGGCAAGGTTTTGGAAATCCGGTGTGTGAAGAGGAGGAAGGCGATAAGCGGGACGTCTTCTGGGCACTGAAAGATATCAGTATAAAGATACGACAGGGTGAGACCCTGGCGATCATCGGGGCAAACGGTGCCGGAAAATCCACGCTGCTGAAAATTATTTCAAGAATTACCGCTCCGACAGAAGGGGTGGTGCGGATTTGCGGGCGTGTAGGCAGTTTGCTGGAAGTCGGGACAGGGTTCCATCCGGATCTTACCGGGCGCGATAACGTGTATTTAAATGGAGCGATTCTTGGAATGCTGCGAAGTGAGGTGAAGGCAAAATTTGATGATATTGTCTCATTTGCGGGTGTGGAACGGTTTATCGACACGCCTGTAAAGCACTACTCCAGCGGCATGTATGTGCGCCTGGCGTTCTCTGTAGCCTCCTATCTGGAACCAGAGATACTGATTGTCGATGAGGTGCTTTCGGTGGGAGACGCAAAGTTCCAGGATAAGTGCATGGATCGGATCCGCGCACTCATCAAAGACGGTCGAACGCTGATCTTTGTGTCGCATGGCGCGGAAACCGTTGCAAAAATCTGCGATCGCGCAATTTATCTGAAGGAAGGGAAAATGGCTTACGATGGCGATACGATGTCCGCAATCGAGGAATATTATCTCGATCAGTATATCGACCTTAAAACTCTTGATAAGACGCGGGAACTGATGCGTGAAACAATTAAAGAAAAAGCATTATAAACACGCGGCGTCTCAGCACAATAAGCCATGATAATTCACTTTGTCGCATATCCTAACACCAAGGATTATCTCTTGCTTCAGGCATTTTATAAGATATTTGGCATTCCTTGGTATGAGGCCGATATTTCCAACCAGTCGGATCTTATTGTTTCCGAGGAGGAGCAACTCGGGGGTTATCGGTCAGCCGGCGAACCATGGAGGACATTTTTTGATAAACATAATAGCTCGCAAAGCTCGTTAATCTTTGCCAGAACACGCCGCCTGCCTCAGGATGCACTTCCATTTGTCTACGTATCCCGTCATCCGGCAAACATATTTATGGACGCAGCCAAGTCTCAACATTCAGATGGGATTCAAGATTCCACCCTCATGTTGAGGGAGATTTATGGGATTGGTGTTTATCCGGATTGGAGTGCGCACTATCTAGAATGGAAAGCGCATAAAGAGCGGGTTTCCGGCTACTTTGTGCGGTTGGAAGACTTTTGTGCTGATCCTCTGCGCACGCTGGTAAAGCTCGCCGTGCGCCTTCACCTACCCAAGCCTCAGGCATTCCAGGAGTATAGCTGCCCATTGCCTCCTGATCACCTCGCGGAGTTTGATGCGATCGATCCTGCTTTAAAGAGCCTGCTCCTTGCGCTCCACGGAACAGCTATGTCTGAACTGGGCTATCTGCAGTCTGACCATACGCCAACGGACAAACTTCTCGAGGGGTTGCCTTCAAGCATTCTTGCTAAAGCTCTAACTTTGTTGAGAGATGAAAGCAACCTTAACAAAAAAAAGGCGAATGAGGTCCAGACGATGGCGAGTTACATCGAATCGTTGGAAAATCAATACAAGCTGGAGACAGGAAATCTGATTGATCGCATCAACAAGCTGACGAAGAGGATTCCCGCCTGAGGTCGGACTACTGAGAAGCGACGCCGATGGGAAGCGGATTGCGCGATCGACTGCATCAAGGCGACACTCCAAAAATACCGCGCAAGAAAATGGCTAAGTCATTTTAAACCGGCATGTCTGCTGAAAGGATTAAAAACATGGTGGGGATGGCTCAGCACTGGGCTGGGGTTGCCAGATACCGCTTGACTCACCCTGACGCGCACAGGAAATACAAGGAACACTTTACTGAGTTTATTGCCCACCTCGAGGAGAAGTATATTCCGATGCGTTTGGGCGTTTACATGCAGCATGAGCCGAGGAGGCCATATCTTGAGCGGTTTCCACAAAGACACGGAATCTCGGAAAAACTGTCCATCGCGATCGTCACCCCGAGCTACAACCAGGCTAGGTTCGTGGGAGATACCGTTGAAAGCGTTCTGGATCAAAACTACTCCAATCTCCGCTATGCGGTGATGGACGGTGACTCCAAAGACAATAGTAAGCAGGTCATTTCGGAATACCAACCCAGACTCAGCGCTTTTGTCAGTGAGAGGGATGCCGGACAATCGGATGCCATTAAAAAAGGGTTTTCCATGGTCGCCGGAGAAATTATGGCTTATCTAAACTCCGACGATATGCTGATGCCGGGAGTGCTGGATTATGTCGACAATTTCTTCAAGCAATATAAGGATGTTGATGTGATATATGGTCACCGTATCGTCATCGACGAAAGCGGACGACAGATAGGAAGGTGGGTGCTCCCACCCCACTCCGACAATGATTTGAAATACTTTGATTATATTCCACAGGAGACCATGTTCTGGCGGAGGAAGATCTGGGACAAGGCCGGGGGAATTGACCCGAAGTTTCAATTCGCGATGGATTGGGACTTGATACTGAGGTTTATCGAAGCCGGGGCGACGTTCAGGCGGCTCCCATTCTTTATGGCATACTTCAGAGCCCATGGGGCTCAGAAATCCCACACGATCTTCCGCACCAGCGGAGAGGAAGAAACCCGAAAGATTCTGGACCGCGTCCACAACGGGGCAGTTTGTCGGCGCGATTTCGTCTCGGTTTATCGGTCCTATCGCCGCAGGTCGGCCATCTCCACGATTTTGCTAAAATGTGGGATACGAAACTGACCTCTCGACCAAACGCGCCGCATACGCGGGGACTCAACTCATGAAAATAAGTATTATCACACCGTCGTTCAATCAGGCGGAGTTTCTCGAATCAACACTACAGAGCGTGCTCTCACAGACCGGAATCGATTTAGAATATATCGTCGTAGATGGCGGTTCAACCGATGGGAGCAAGGAAATTATTGAAAAACACAGCGGCAAGCTGGCGTGGTGGTGCAGCGAGCCGGACGGGGGGCAATACCAGGCGATCAACAAGGGGTTTGAGAAAGCCACCGGCGAAATTCTCGCATGGCTCAATTCATCGGATATTTATCTTCCGTGGACGCTGACCACAGTATCACAAATCTTTTCAAGTCATCCCGGAGTGAACTGGCTGGCTGCCAATCACAAGCTGTGCATTGGCGAAAAGAACGAGTTTGCAGGTTATCAAAAGCTCCCGGGATACTCCCGGAATGCCTTTATCAAGGGAATGCATGGCAGTCGACAGAACACAAACTTTATTCAACAAGAGACATGCTTCTGGCGCCGCTCCCTCTGGGACAAGATTGGAGGAAGGATTCCCGACACGTATAAATATGCCGCCGACTTTCATCTCTGGTCGCTTATGTTTGAGCGCTCCGCCCTGACAGGGGTCGAGTGTCCTCTGGCTGCCTTTCGGTATCATGATGATCAGCGGAGCAAGATCGATGGCTATATGGACGAAGTGGAAGCCGTTCTGGCAGAGGCACGCAAATCCTCATCGATGCCGTCGCATCATGCTGAGATGCCGGTTGCATATTTAAAGCCTTCCAAGGAAGGGGACGAGGGGTTCGGCCGATGGGTGTTGAGCGTGATGGAGAACGACAACTTCATTTTCGAGGTGGATAACGCAGAGGTGGCGCTTCAGAAAAAAGAGCGGGTTATCGAAGAGCTGAATACTGCATGCATTGACCGTCTGGCAATCATCGAGAGGCTCAGAAGCGAGAATACGTTGAAGTTCCAACTGGAGCGCTTTGTCAGACACATGTTCAACAAATACTGATGAATACTCGCGATTTGCATTTGCTTTCGGTCGTTATTCCGGCCCGTGACGAGGAGGGATGCATCGCATCAACGGTTGCCCATCTACACCTCGAGCTTAAACTGCGTGGAGTCCCTCATGAAATCATCGTGGTGGATGACGGCAGCACGGATCGCACCTGGGAAATTCTCGGAGAGACCCGGGCACAAATCTCCGAGTTGGTCCCCCTTCAAAACCCCGGGCCGCACGGCTTTGGTAGGGCTATCGTAAAAGGGTTGAACCATTTTACCGGTGATTGTGTCGTGATCATGATGGCGGATGAATCTGACGATTGTCGTGATGTGGTGCGCTATTGGGAGGAACTCAACCGCGGATACGACTGTGTGTTTGGCAGCCGCTTCATGCGGGGCGGCGGGGTGATTGACTATCCGAAAATCAAACTCACGCTTAACCGACTTGCAAACGCATTTGTCAAAGTTCTATTCCGACACGGGCTGAATGATACGACGAACGCATTCAAGGCCTACAGGCGCACTGTCATTGAGGGAATCCGTCCGATTCTCTCGCCCCATTTCAACATTACAGTAGAATTGCCACTCAAGGCGATCGTCCGGGGGTATTCTTTCAGCACAATTCCCATCACTTGGCGTAACAGGCGACATGGCGTCGCGAAGCTCAAGATTCGCGAAATGGGGAGCCGCTATCTTTTCATCTGCCTCTATGTTTGGCTTGAGAAATACTTCAGCGGTGGCGACTACAAAAAGCTATCTTCCGAATGATTCTCGAAAAGATTAGTGCCAGAATAGCGAGATGGCCCCAACTGTATCTGTTCCATCATCGGAGGATCCGCTACCGGATTAAGACCGGAAAAATCCGACCGTTTGATCCTGTATATTATCTGCAAGCATTGCACTGGATGCAGCTTGGGAAATATCAACACTACGCTCCCAGGAAAGTCACCTTTGACAAACTGCCGTCCGGCAAGTCTTCATGTGCGTCCTTGCCTTCAATCTCAATTGTTACTCCAAGCTACAATCAGGGGGCATATTTGGAACAAACGATAAAAAGCGTTTGCAATCAGAACTATCCCCGCCTGAGCTATGCTGTTGTCGATGGGGGGTCCTCGGACGGAAGCTGTGATGTTATAAACCGCTACCGTGCCTTTTTAAGCTACACAGTCAGCGAAAAGGACCGGGGCCAGTCGGATGCGATTGCAAAAGGAATGCGCCATGTGTCAGGAGAAATCCAGGCATATCTGAACTCCGATGACCTCCTGGCTCCCGGGGTATTGCGCTTTGTCGGGAGCTACTTTGCTGAGCATCCGGATGTCGACGTGGTGTATGGGCACAGAATTATTGTCAACCACAACGCCGAGGAAATCGGGCGTTGGATTCTTCCAAGGCACTATCCCGAATCGATCATCCACTTTGATTTTGTTCCACAGGAAACCATGTTTTGGAGAAAATCAATCGCGGAGCGAATTGGCGGCATCAACCCCGATCTTCACTATGTGATGGATTGGGACTTCCTCCTCCGTCTCCAAAATGCCGGGGGCACGATCAGGCGTTTGCCATATTTTATGGGATGCTTCAGAGCTCACGAAGTCCAAAAGAGCCAGTCAGGGTCCGAAGTCGGAAAGCAGGAAATTCTGGATGTGATGAAAATGTTCGGCGGGGACTGGCATTTCGGAGCGGAATTCATGCGGGCCGAACAGGAACTCAAGCGCAGAGCCCTTTGGACATCGATTCAAATGGTATTCGGTATCCGCTCATGATCAGTCTATCCGTTCGCAACAACGCAGTATGAGCATTTCATCTTTTGTGGAGAAATACCCAATGGCGGTCCGAGCTTTCTTGATCGTTGTTCTCACGGCTGTATTTGTGTCCTTGTGCGTTCAGCAATCCCGCATAAAGGGGCGGTTGTGTTCAGTTCCAAATTATGACGACGTCGTATATCTATACCAGGGTGCACTACTTCAGAAAACCGTTGCCAACGAGGGCATCAACGGATTCCTAAGATTTCTCAGGGAGACCGATCTGCATAGCCCGTTCTCAATTTTCCTCGCCGCGGTTTCATTCGCTATTCTGGGTATACGGGATGATGCCCCATACATTGCGAATCTGATTGTGGTCGTCGGATATCTCGCGGGGTTGACTTGGTTCTTCAGAAAACTGAAGTTTTTCGACTGGCTCCTGTGCGCAGTCATGTTTTTGACTCTGCCATTCATGACAATAGGGGTGGTGGAGTTTCGCCCCGATATCGCATGGGCTGTTATGGCTGGATTTGGCGTCGTCTGGTTCGTGACGGAGCCTGCGGTCTTTTCGAATTACTCAAAAGCTGCTTTGTCGGGCATGTTTTTGGGGCTGGCGCTCACTATAAAGCCGACGACATTTGCGATGACAGTTTTGTTGTATTCCGGGGCGATCATCTCAAGGGCGGTCATTGGCTATTCGACCCTGAGGGAATCCCAGTCCCCGGGGACGATAAGAATCATAAAAGGAGCGATCATTGTTTTGATTGTGGCATGCCTTTTCGCTGGCCCGTATTGGTTGCGATACGGGCGTGAAGTATGGGAGTACTTCTACATAAACTCGTTTGGTGTAAACAAGGCGGTTTGGTCGCTGGACATGGGGCTGTTTGATTCCATTACTTACTACATCACTGGTGCCGGAGGGGTCTCAAATCTTGGCAGATCGGGGGCGATCCTTTTCTTATTCACCTTGCTTTGTGCCAGTCTTGCATTTGTCCGGTTCCGTCAAATCCGGCTCAACATGGTCTTTCTAATGCTGATCCTTCTGGGCGCATGCGCGGTAAATTCCGTGGCTTCGATGAAACAGCCGTTTCTCGGAGGAGGCTTCTATGGGGTTCTGATATTTTCTTCCGCCTATCTCATCGCTTTGGTATATGGAGCGAACGATCTTGGGATCAGGGCGAGGGTGATATTGCGCATTGTGCTTTGTTTTTTTTGCGCGGCTTCGATCATCTCGTATGCTTGGCCTGATTGTAGCGACTATTTCAAAACCCGAATGGATTCCCTAGCTAATCTAAAGGGCAGCAACGAGTTTCTTGTCAGAAATCTCAAAGAATCCGGGAGCGGAATCCCTAAAAGCATTCTTTTTACCCAGGCAGGCCCGATCATCATGGAAGGAGTTGGGCTTTCCATGCTGAGAGACAACCTGAATCCCACGATGCGTTGGGGTGCATTTATCCGGAATGCGGAGGGATTCAGGTGGACCTACCCCAACTTTGACTGGGTTCTGCTCCAAGATCCAGGGATGAAGGGATCGTCTCCAAATATGCCCTCGGAAGCCATCCTTCCAGAATTTCAAGCCGTTATCGCCGCAGACCCTAACTACAAGGTTCATGCGGAATACATTGATGCCGACGGAAAGAGGATCGTAATTTACAGCCGGATTGACCGGAATCACGGGGCAGAATGATAACCGTCGAAACAACCGGGAATGGCATACACTGGACCGCCTGCAACCAAGGGTGTGATAGGAATTGAATCCCTGTGCCAGATGACCACGATTGCCGACAAGTGACAACCCCTCGCATCACCTTCCAGTGGATTGAAAACTGTCCGAATGAGCGGCTGCGCACCGCCCAGGGGCAGCTGCAGGAAAGCGTTCGCATGATTGGGCTGGAGCCTTTCGTTTTTCCAGCCGGACCGTCGCTTGTGAAGTTTACGGATGTGCTCCGCTTTGCCCGCAAGCACGCCTCGGGGAATAGTTTTGTCTGGTGCAATTCCGATGTCACGCTGACAGCCAACCCCTATGATCTGGACGACGGGCTAACTGTCCGGGGATTTCACCGGCGGGAAGTGCCATCGGGAGAAATCTGCGGCGGGGTGGACATGTATCTGATTCCAAATTCTTTTTGGGACGAGGTTTTGTCTCGGGACCTTCCGGATCTCTGGTGTGGTGCCACCCACATAGATTGGTGGTTGACCCGCGCGTCGGCTCTTGCTGGCCGGTATACGCCACACACTGGTTACATTGATCACATCACCCATCCCGAGTCTCCCGCATCGAAATCTGTATCGAGTTCATTTTATCGGCACAACATCAGGGAATACAACAGGTGGGCGCGCAGGAACGGCGCTGGACTTCATGAGACGAAAATCTCACTCCCGATTATCGGAAAATCTTTCTCGCCCATCACTGATTATCTACGATGGATTTTCTCCAGCAAGAAAGCCAATGGCACTCCGTAACCCGTTGAATATCACCTTGCACCAGCATATCGTTCATGTGCATGAACCGTGTGGTTTTCAAAGCCGATTGTCTTTGATGGAGTGTTTTCTCGGTAGATTATCGCAGCGGCGTCCACCTCACTTCTTGTCATGAAAACCTGTCTGGTCATCGGCGGTGCCGGTTTCATTGGGAGACATGTTACGCGGCTGCTTTGCGAGTCGGGGCGCGACGTGACGGTCATCGGCCGCCGTGCAAAGGCTGATCGCGACCTGCATCCTGCTTGCCGCTATTTATGCGGGGATTATGGCAACCGTGCTGTTTTGCGCGGCATCCTAAAGGCTGGCTGCGAAGTCATTGATCTGGCCTATTCCACCGTGCCTAAGACCAGCTTCGAGGATCCGGTATTCGACTTGATGTCCAACCTCCCGGCCAGCGTCGGGCTTTTCCAGGAAGCCCTTATTGCTGGGGTGGGCCGCGTCCTCATCGTTTCTTCCGGCGGCACTGTATACGGGCCGACCGACCAACTCCCCATCCGCGAAGATCATCCGACCCAGCCGGTCAGCCCCTACGGGATCACCAAGCTTGCCATCGACCGATACGCAATGATGTTCCATCGAAATGCCGGGCTTCCCGTCATGGTCATACGTCCTGCAAATGCCTACGCCGAGGACCAGAGGGCTGGGACTGGACAGGGATTTATTGCGACCGCCGTTGCCGCGACCCTCTCCGGGCGCGAGGTCGAGATCTATGGTATCGAGGGAACAATCCGTGACTATATCCATGTCTCCGACGTGGCTGCCGGAATTGTCGCGGCTCTCGATCATGGTGATGAGGGGGAGATTTACAACCTCGGCACGGGAGTGGGCACTTCGAATGTCGGGATCGTCAAAATCCTTGAAAAGCTTGCCCGGGAACAGGGGATTCACCTGCTGAGCAAAACGCTCCCTTCACGCGGGTTTGATGTTGAGGCTAATGTCCTGGACAGCACCAAGCTGAGCGCGAAGTCCGGATGGGTTCCTTCGGTTTTGCTAGAAAATGGTCTCAAGCGGGTTTGGGGGGCAGCGATCTCCAGGAGGCCGAAGACCTGGGCGCACTGACCTCAATGCATCTCTGGTCATTTTCTGGCAAGGCCTCCTGATGCGG
>Ga0194053_10002716_pt1 | contig 10326 bp, 6 predicted proteins | sample SepL228m_MetaG_FD_161684 | JGI IMG/M metagenome (GOLD analysis project Ga0194053, IMG submission 161684) | Anoxic zone freshwater microbial communities from boreal shield lake in IISD Experimental Lakes Area, Ontario, Canada - Sep2016-L227-8m | ecosystem: Environmental > Aquatic > Freshwater >...
CACAAAACCATGATGTGGTCATGGCTCCCCATCAGCGGGTGTATTTTGATCATTACCAGGCCCAGCCCATCGGCGAGGAACCGCTGGCCATAGGCGGCATGAGCCCGACGGATCACGTTTACGCTTATGAGCCGATTCCGGCGGCCATAAAACCCGAACACCGGGCCCGCGTTCTGGGGAGCCAGGGACAGCTCTGGACCGAGTATATGGCCGACATGAACACCGTTGAGTATATGGGATTCCCCCGGATTTGTGCTTTGGCGGAAGTGCTCTGGCTGGATGCAGAGAAGAAGAACTATGCCAGTTTTCTGGCGCGGCTGCCGCTCCATCGGGAGCGTCTCGCCGCGCTGGGAGTCAACGCCCATCCTCGCCCTTAACTTTGTATTATGACCCCAGCTATCCTGCTGGACAGAAAATCACATGAAAACGAACGGAACTACTGATCGCGCCACCGGGCCTCAATCCGCCGCCTACTGCCATATTTACGGTCAGGTCGGCCAGGCCCGCGACAGGCTTCCGGAAATTCTCTCCGGGTTGGCCCGTCGCGGGATCCCTGCCGACATTGACTTTGACCTCGACTCTTCCCCGGAGGTGCTTGCGGCATGCCGGGAATGGCAGGAGAGAGGGAATATTGTCGCGCCGAATGCGTATCCATCGGGGCTCGATCCTGCCTGCACGAACAGCAACTGGTGGAGCTACTCCGAGGAGGAATGCATCCGCCTGTTGAAGATCCTGCGGGAGCGGTTGGTTGCGCTGGGCTTCAAGCAGACGGACGCGATCAATACCTACACGCCGGGCAACAGCTTTGTGAATGCGGCGAAGAAAACCGGGTTCCGTCATCTGTTGGGATTCTGCGCACCCACCTGTATCAATGACGGCCACTGGCAGCTGACGCATACGGGCGCACCGCTGGCCCCGTTTTTCTCCGGCCCGGAAGATTACAGGAAACCCGGGGATCCCGGCGACTCCGAGGGCTTCCTGATTTCCAGCATGGAGCTGCGCAACCCGTTCACATGCGTCGAAAATTGGAACGAGGGGCCGTTCTGCCCGCTCAACCTCTTGATGGGTGACCGCTCGATCGAGACCGGGGAGCTCCCCGTCGAGACCATCGCGCTGTGCGACGATTTTATCCGCCTGGGGGAACTGACCGGCAGCCCGCGCTTTTTTCACATCAACCTTCAGTATTTCACCAGCCCGAAGTGCTTCGATCTCAATGAGCGGATGCTCGACTGGCTGAAAGTCCAGCAACAATGCGGGCGAATCCGCTTCATCGGGCTGCGCGAATATGCGAAGCTGGCGCGGAGCAGCGGCGGGGTCGTGCCGCAGACGACCTGGTGGCGCGGCGAGTGCATGGGCCAGCATGTGGGCGGCCAGAGAGGCGAGGGCAACGAGGCGATCATCTGCGAGAACACCCACGGCCAATGGCAGTTCCGGCGCGGATGCTCCGGCCCCGAACGCTACTTTGATTACCGGAAAACCTGGGACTATCCGCCATTTCATCCCAAGGCGAAACTGCCGCTGAGCGAGGGCTATGGCGTGGATCTGGAGCTGCTGGAAACCACGGCGGTTTCCGGGAATGAGGCGCTCATAAAATTCCGCGTGGCGGCGTCCGGCGGCGGAGTTTGCCGCTTCTGCCTTTGGGATACGCTGCGCGATGTGTCCGGCCCATTCCGGATCGAGTCGCTCAGTGCGGGGATTTCGCATTCCGAACTCGTGCCGCACCCCGGCGGCAGCGGGGCGGCGCTTTTGCTGGAGGCCGATCTCTCGTGTCCGTTCGAGGGCGAGGTTCGTGTTCGTCACGCCGGCCAGCGCGTCAACGACCATTCGCGCAACTGGCAGGATCTGGTCATTGCGGAAACCATGTGGCTCCATGGCCAGCCGGTCACGCGTCTGGCCCTGACGGTGCCGTATGCGCTCGATTTTTCCGTGGCCCTGGAAAGCCGCAGCCCGGTGCGGGTGGATTACATTGTCGGCAAGGAATGGAATTCCCGCACCATTCAACCCGGCGGGACCTGGACCGGTCGGCTCGACGGCTCACGATCCTCCAGCGTCGTGCGGTTCTGGGGCGTCACCGCCGCTCAGGTCGTTATGTCCGCGGACCAATGTGCGGCTCTTGTCACCCAGGCTGAGGGACAGACAGCCCAAATGGCGGCATCCGGTGGCGTGGCTGCGCCGCAAGGCGAAATCCTCCGCTATGGTGCGGAGAGCGGATTGCCCGCCTGGGTCCAGGGGATGGCAAAAAATGGAGCGGATGCCGGGATCGTGAAAGCGGACGGTCTCGCGGCCAGCGAAGCCTCCTCGCTAGGAGGGCGCATTGTTTCGGCGATCCACATGGCTGCCGACCTGCCGTTCGGAACCAAAGGCCGGGTTCGATCGTCATTCAGCGATCGGATTGTCTCGGAGGGGGATGCGGAGCTTTTCGCGATCTACTACGACTACGGCCAGACCTACGCGCCGGGAGTCTCAGGCTGGAACCAGTTTTGGCGGGTGAACATCGGTGCGCGGGGACTGCTGCCGGACCGGGAGTATGCGATCCTGCTCAATGTTTATGACCCCGAGGGCAGAATGACGACGCTGCGCGTCACCGCCAGTGCCACCAACCGGGAAGGGGAAACCACCGAGTCCCCGGAAATCGTCATGGCCGCTCCCTTTCTCGCAGCCCAAGGTCTCGAGAACCGCTTCAGCGGGGGGGCGATGCGCGGCTTCAGCATCCCGCGCGCGGCGCGCGGCGCGGAAGCTGTCAATGTGAACATCTACTCGAACGGGGAGCAGCGGATCTACGACCGGCTCACAGAGAATCTCGGCTTTGTGTTTTTGAGCCATGCGTGGCTTGTTGAACAATAGAACCCGCACCTGCTTTACGGGGCCGCGCGACCTGGTGGAGCTCTGTGATGAGAAGGGGCACTATCCGATGCAGGGGCTAGGCCGGATGCAACGCTATGATCACCTTATACCAAACACACATCGGGATAGGTATAAGCAGTCGGGCACCTCGGCGATGTGCCCCTACCGGGCGCTACCGCGCCACCTGCTCCGGTGGGGATGCCTCGCCGAGGCGTCCGTAGATTTAACTCTTTTCGATGTGGGAACGATATTATTATATGCTTAAAAACTTAGATCCCCTCCAACTCAGCGTCCCATCGGAGGCTCAGCTCTCCTGGCAAAAAACCGCAACCAATGTTTTTTTCCATTTTGGGTTGAATACCTTCACCGGCCAAGAGTGGGGCGATGGCACCGAGTCGCCCTCTCTGTTTAACCCGTCTGCTTTGGATTGCCGGCAATGGGCGAGGGTGGCGCGGGAGGGCGGGTTTCAAATCGCGATTCTGACCGCCAAGCACCACGATGGGTTTTGTCTTTGGCCCACAAGGACGACTGATCATTCGGTCAAGTCTGCGCCTTGGAAAAACGGGGAGGGGGATTTGGTCCGGGAATTTGTGGACGCCTGTCGCGCCGAGGGGCTCAAGGTGGGGCTCTATCTTTCCCCGTGGGACCGGCACGAACCGAGCTATGGAGACTCGCCTCGCTACAACGATTTTTATTGTGAGCAGCTGACCGAACTGCTGACCGGCTATGGTGAGCTCCACGAGGTTTGGTTTGACGGGGCCTGCGCCGAGGGACCCAACGGACGCCGGCAAGAATACGACTGGGATCGGTTTTTCCAATTGGTGAAGGACCTCCAGCCGGGCGCGGTGACGTTCGGCGATGGGGGCACCGATGTGCGCTGGTGCGGAAACGAGCGCGGGTATTCCGGCGAAACCTGCTGGTCAACCGTGGATCCCCATAGAATCCGGTTTCCGGGGGATTCGGGCATTTGCGAGGCAAACGACGCGAGGGCAAGCGAAGGGAGTTCCGGGATGCTCAACGAGGGACAGGAGCCGCTCGCCGGCAAACCTTCGATCTGGCGTGCGGCGGAGTGCGACGTCTCGATTCGGCCCGGCTGGTTCTATCACGAGTCAGAAAATAGCGAGGTCCGGACGGTCGAAAATCTTGTGGAGCTCTATTTTCACAGCGTGGGAAGGAACAGCCTGTTGCTGCTGAATCTTCCCCCGACTCCTGAGGGGCTCGTGCACGCGATCGATGCGGAGAGGGTCCGCGATTTTCGCGCCGGGATTGATCGGCTCTTTTCGGTCGATCTGGCGCGCAATGCGCGAGTCGTCGCCGAAGGGGGAGAATCGTTGCTCGATGGCTCCCCCGATACCTGGTGGGGCTTCCCCGAGGCTTGTGCCACCGTTGAAATCCGGATGGAGCGCCCGGCATCGATTGGAATCCTCAGCCTCCAGGAAGCGGTTCAATTCGGCCAGCGGGTGGCGGCGTGGCGGGTGGAAGCGACCACAACCGGGCAAGATTGGTTTCCAGTGGCTTCCGGAACGACCGTGGGGTTGAAGCGCCTTGTGCGGGTCCCAACCTTTGAGGCGTTGGCCGTGCGGCTTGTCATCGAACGGTCGCTGTTGTCGCCAATTCTTACCGGCATCAGCCTTCATGAGTGAAAAACTTTTTCTGTTATGAGCATCCCAAGCAGAAAATACCTCGTCATCGGCGCGCACCCGGACGATCCGGACGAAATGTTCGGCGGCTGTGCGGTCAAGCTTTCCAAGCTCGGACATCAAGTCGTCTTTGTTTCTGTGACCAACGGCGATGCGGGACATTTTCATATGGACCCCGCCGAGCTGGCCAAGCGGCGGCATGCGGAAACGCAGGCGTCCGCCGCGGTTGGAGGCTTGGCGGAATATCAAGTTCTGGACATCCACGACGGGCACCTAGTTCCTTCGCTCGAAAACCGGGAGCAAATCGTCCGGATGATCCGAGAGGCCGCCCCGGATGTCGTGATCACGCACCGGCCTTGCGATTATCATGCCGACCACCGGGCGACGGCGCAGCTGGTCCAGGACGCCTCATTCCTGATTCGGGTCCCGCTGTATTGCCCCGCGATTCCGATACCGGCGACGTGGCCGATATTCTGTTCATCGTGGGACGGGTTCCGCCAGCCCGCCCCCTTCCGCCCGGATGTCTGTGTGGCCATTGACGATGCCATCCCAACCAAGCTGGGCATGCTCGACTGCCATGTGTCGCAGTTCTATGAGTGGCTGCCATGGCTCGACGGCGACCGGGATTTCAACCGGTCCCTCCAGACGCAAGAGGAACGGTTCGCCTACCTCGAAGAGCGCTGGCTGGAATCGAACCGCCGCCAGGCCGATCTATACCGCAACCAACTCCGCCAAGGACATGGGCCTGCGGCAGACACCATCCGTTACGTCGAATCGTTTGAGCTGTCCGAGTATGGCCGACAGGTCACCCTTCAAGAGTTTGCCGCACTGCTGCCCGATGTCGCGGCGGGCGGTTCGGGAATGGCGGTGCAAACTTGAAAGAGCCAGACATGAATACAACCCGCATACAAGAGTTAGAAAGCGCCTTCGACAGTCAAGCTAGCCTGATCAGGGAGGGCGATCGCCTCTGTGTCGGGCAGAGGTCGTTAGAATACGTCACCCTGCTGTTCCATCGCGACCACCCCGGCGATGGCCAGCGTGCCTGCGCGATCATTGAGGCGCTGCTCGCGGTGCAATTGCATGAGCCCGCTTGGGATCGCGGGCGCTTTCCCATGACGTTTCCCGAGGGCTGGAGGGATCTCAATGCGACCCTCTTTATGGCGCCCCAACTCGCCGAGATCTACCTCAGCTGGCTGCCCAGGTTGCCGGAAGCACTTGCCGTCCGCTTCCGCCAAGCGGTGAGTGATGCGGTCGAGGCCGTCGATCGGCGCTGGGCGGACGAGCGCTTCGATGCGCATCGCGATTTCAAGTCGTATAGCAATATTTTTGTCCTCTACATTCAGGCGCTGCTGCTGTTCGGTCGCTGTCTGGACAGCGAGCGGCTGCGGCGCGATGGGGAAGCCCAGTGGCAGCGGTGGTTCATTCACATCTCCACCTATGGGATAGATGAGTTCTGCTCCGCCACCTATAACGAGGTCGTCTACCAAGGCCTGCTAGGCATTCATTCGGCTTCCGCAGACCCTCGCATGCAGGCGGAAGTGACCCGGGTTCTGGACCACCTGAGCGCCTTTCAGCATGCGGTGAGCCACCCCGTGTTGCGCCTGAATGTGGTCGGATCCTCGCGGGATTATCGCCGCTTTCTCAAACCGGGCGGCGGTGCCTTCCAGTATCTGGAGCATCCGGGCGACGACGCGTATCGTCCGCCGGCGGAGGTGCTCGAAGAGTTTCGCCACCGCGAATATCCTTATCGGGCCGCTGGCCGGGCGGGGACCGTTTCGTTCCGTTTTCAGACCTGGCAGCTGCGGGGTGCGGCCATGGGCACGATGACCGGCGGCAATTACTTCTATCAGCAGATCCACCTGATGCTGGCCGTTGGCACGTCACCACTGGACCGGGCCTGCGCCTTTTTTCAAGCGGATCGGGATAACCCCATCAACGGGTATGTGAGCCAGCGCGATGGCCGGGCGCTTTGTCTTTTCGCGCGCACAGTCACCAGCTACCGGCTGACCCAGCTGCGCGAGCAGGTCGGCGAGATGCCTCTGGCCGGAACGAAGCCGCCGTGCTTGGGCCTGACCGAGGGGTGGACCGTGCGTCAGCATGAGCCAGGCCGCCTGATTGCGACCGCGTATGGCTATGCGCTGCATCTGCGGGTCTTTGCGCTGGCGGGAGACCGGTTGGAGCCCGCTCTGCTGACGCCGGAGAAACTGAATCTGGACGGGCGGAATTTCACCGGTTGGCGAGCCGATCCCGAAGTGGTGTGGTTCGTCTGCCTCGCCGAGCTGCTCCCTGAAGGGGAAGCCCCGGCGGATCATGCCCTGAGCGGCAGCATTGGCGAGCGACTCGTGACCTTGCGTGAATCGGGCGGATTATCCCTGAAGCTTGCACGCCGCCCCTCGGGCGAGATGGTCGAGCTCTATGATGAGGATTGGCGGACGCTGCCACTTTTTGAATCGCCCGCCCATCAGCTCGATGCCGGGGACTTACTATGAATAGCAAATGGTTTTCCCAAGCCCGCTACAGGCTCTTCATTCACTACGACCCATGCCCCTCAGACATCGCCCACTAAACTGATATGTCATCTCCCTTCCATTACCTCGTCGGCCCCGAACACGCACCCGCCTGGGAAACTCCCGAGCTGCTTTCCGCGGGCAAGCTTCCGACCCGTGCGACGCTCTATCCCTTTGCCACGGCCGATCAGGCGGCCAATGGCGACCGGGAGGATTCCCCGTTCTGGCAATCGCTCAACGGGACCTGGCAGTTTCATCTGGCAGCCAACCCTCGTGAGGCGATCGTGTTTTCGGAGAAGCGCGGCAAGTGGTCATCGATCCCTGTGCCATCGAGCTGGCAGATGCATACGCCCGCCGATAAGCCGCATTATACCAATGTCCAGATGCCTTACCAGCTGGAGCCGCCGCATGTTCCTACCGAAAACCCAACGGGGCTTTTCCGCCGCACCTTCCGGATTCCGGCCGCCTGGTGCAACCGGCGGGTGGTCGTGCATTTCGGCGGGGCAACCTCCGCGCTTTTTGTGACGTTGAACGGCAAGCCGGTCGGCTTGAGCAAAGACTCTTGTCTGCCGGCGGAATTTGAGATCACGCCGCTTGTCAATTGGGACGGCGACAACGAAATCACCGCACTGGTTCCCAAATGGTCCGACTCCAATTACATTGAAGACCAGGATCAATGGTGGCTGTCGGGGTTGCATCGCGAGGTCTTTCTCTATTCCACAGCGAAAACCCACATCGCAGATCTTATCGTTCAACCGACCCTCGACGCGGCCTGCACCCGGGCCCGGTTGCGCGTGGCCGTCGAAATCGGCGGCACCCTGCACGGCAATGCCACTGCGACGCTCGAGCTTTTTGCCCCCAGCGGCAGCCTCGTTTTTAAAAAGCCGCTGACCTCAACAATCGGTGTTGCGCCCGACACCGATAAGACCTCCCGGTTTCAGGCGATCTTCGAAACGCCGGTGCCGAAGGTTCAATTGTGGTCGGCAGAAACCCCTCACCTTTATCGCGCGGTGGTGACCCTCACCACTCCCGATGGCGAGGAGCATACCACAACCTTTTTTGGGTTTCGTCGCATTGAGGTCCGCGGTCGGGATCTCTTGATTAACGGGAGGCGGGTGCTCATCAAAGGAGTCAACCGCCACGACCATGACGACATCGCCGGTAAGGCTGTCAGCCTGGAACGCATGACGCGTGACATCGAGTTGATGAAGCAGTTCAACTTCAACGCCGTCCGCTGCTCCCACTACCCGAACGACCCGCGCTGGCTCGACCTCTGCGACCGGCACGGCCTTTACGTGATCGACGAGGCAAATGCCGAATCGCACGATTTCTACAACTCCCTCTGCAACAGCCCACGCTACGCGGGCGCGTGGCTCGACCGGATCCAGCGGATGGTTTTGCGGGACAAAAACCACCCGAGCGTGATCTTCTGGTCGCTCGGGAATGAGAGCGGATACGGCCCCAACCATGATGCCGCCGCCGGGTGGGTGCGCAGCTACGATTCCTCCCGCCCGCTGCACTACCAAGGAGCAATTTTTCACGGGCAATCTCATCTCCTATGGAATGGCGGCCATCGCGCCTCCGATATTGTTTGCCCAATGTATGCCTCGCTCCAGGAAATCGAAGAGTGGTCGCGGACCGGCCAGTCTGCGGTCGCTCAGCGCCCGTTAATCCTCTGCGAATACTCGCATGCGATGGGCAACAGCAACGGCAACCTCTGCGATTATTTCCATGCCTTTGAGACCCTTCCCGGCGTCCAGGGCGGGTTTATCTGGGAATGGGCCGATCACGGCCTGCGCCAGAAGACGGCGGATGGCAAAACGTGGTGGGCTTACGGGGGAGATTTTGGGGATCAGCCGAACGACGCCAACTTTGTGTGCGACGGCATGTGGAGCCACCGCCTGGTGCACCTCGACTGCGACCGCCGCTACGCCGATGTCATGGAGCGGGCGCTTTACAACGGCGTCCTCAGCGGGGTCTCCCGCGACGGCACCAGGTTCTTTTACGAGAACCCGCTCGCCAGCCGCGGAGCCCACCATCGCAAACCCTGGTTCAACTGCGCGTGCTGCCCGTCCAACCTCTCCCGCCTGCTGGCCTCGTTGGGAAATTATGTTTTTTCCAGGACGGACGACGGCCTCGCCGTGCATCTTTACCTGCAGAGCGAAGTGGCGCGTCAGAGCGTGGCGGGCGCCTTGGTGCAGCTGAAGCTGGAAACCCGCTACCCTTGGGAGGGGCTCATCCGCTTGACCGTCGGAACAGATCGCCCCGCAGCCTTCGCGCTGCGCCTGCGGATTCCGGAATGGTGCCGCAGCTATGAGGTTCGCATCGGGGGGAAACCGGTGGAGGCGCCGGAGGAGAAGGGATATGCGGTCCTCCATCGGACCTGGAGCTCCGGGGACGCCGTGGAGCTGGTGCTCGACATGCCGGTGGAAAAAACCGTCTCGCACCCCGGCGTCCTCATGAATCAAGGCCGCCTCGCCCTGCAGCGCGGGCCGCTGGTTTATTGCGTGGAAGACGCCAACCACAAAACAGATGTCTTCAACCTCGTCCTGCCGGGCGACGCGAAGATGAGCCCGCGCTGGGAACAAAATCTGCAGGGTGGAATCACGGTCGTAGAGGGGAAGGGCCTGGTCCGGACCCCGAGCGATAACCTCTATTCGAGAGCGGGCGATGTCACGTTCGCAGAAGCCGACCTGCTCGCCGTCCCCTACTACGCATGGGACAATCAAACCCCAGGAGCCATGACCGTCTGGATGCCCGTCCCGCTATCGCTGAAGTGAAGATCCGACTATTCGCGAAGAAACTCACTCCCCCGTCCCGCCCGTCCCGAGCTTTGTATTCACGCTCGCCGCGACCGGCACCACTTTATCGATCTCCATGTTCTCCTCCGCCGAATAGAGCGTATGGCGTGCGGTGTGGAATTCCTTGGTCGGCTTGAACACGGCCTTCGCGCTGAGGGCTGCCCCGGCGTGGTGCCGGGCGAACAAAGCTTGGAGTTCGCCGATGATCTCCTCGGCGGCAGCTTCCGGGATCAGGTCGCCTTTGATTTTGAGCTCGAAGCTCTGCTTGAAGAACGCGGCTCCTTTCTCGCCGGTCACCCGCAGGATTGCGGCATCGTCGGTCGTGCCCCGGTAGGAATTCGAGAACCCGACCCGCACGAGCTTGTCCCCGGCCTTGGCTTCGAGTGACGAGGCGACTGCCATCTGGCCGGAGTAGTGGGTGACGCCGGACGCCCAAAGTGCACCGGGTCGGGTCACCTAAAGTCACTTTCAAAGTGCACCACAATTCGGACGGAAATCCGGTCCCTGTTTGAGCTTCTGAAAAGGGGGTTGGAT
>Ga0194053_10002717_pt1 | contig 10326 bp, 10 predicted proteins | sample SepL228m_MetaG_FD_161684 | JGI IMG/M metagenome (GOLD analysis project Ga0194053, IMG submission 161684) | Anoxic zone freshwater microbial communities from boreal shield lake in IISD Experimental Lakes Area, Ontario, Canada - Sep2016-L227-8m | ecosystem: Environmental > Aquatic > Freshwater >...
CAACGCATCATTGCTTACCCGATCGGAGCGAACCCATTGGATTACTCCTTCGCCATCTAATTTTCTTAATATTGGTTCAATAATTTCAGCTGACTTAACCCAGGACTTACTAGGAAGGTAGAGAACGCGAGGTGGCGCGTTATGGGCAAAGGCTGGAAATCCTTCAGCAATTTTAAAATATGGTTCGAGATTAATACTCAGAGGAAGCCAAGTTGCATCTGGGACTTCGTGAAATAAGTCTGGTGTTGTAATAAAAATAGGTACTCTTGCTCTGCGCAGCGCTGGAATTACCGACCTTGCCTCGGTCGAACGAACTTTTACGGCATCAGCATCTGATCCTGCGTTGCGATATGGCGAAAACGGATTTACTGAGGCGTGGTAATCCATATCTCGGATGTCACTGCCATGAAACACAACTGCAACTTTTTTCCCGACTCGCCTTAAAAGCTTTAAATCCTGGATGGCGTTTATCGCATTAAATGATTTATCAACTTTAAGCGCAAATAGTGGTCTGATTGATTCTAAAAGAACGGCAGAAAATTCTGCACCGATCTGATTCGCTAACTTTAACCGACTGGAAAACTTAACCCAATCCAATCGTGCCAAACTTATATCTGCACTAAAAAACTCTTCATCTGCATTCACAATTCGCATCGACTTAGCGGGCAAACCCGATGCAGTTAGCGCGCGCGCCCAACTACTTGCCTGGCCGGCAGAATTTGTTGGACCAATAAATATTTGAGGGTTGGCACTTAAATTTCTGCGTGCACTTTTCGCTACTGCAACGACTTCACGCATAGCGCGCACTTCTTGGCGCCACCTGCGATATTTTCGACGTTGTGTTCTTAACCAATTCACTAACCGAGTATGGCATTGTTGCGGTATGAGCATCCAGCAAAAACGCTTACTGCGCGCCCTTGATAGCGCTGCCACAAAATATTCGCACGGGAAAGTGGCAATTCTTGCTGGTAGTGCCAAGTATCCCGGCGCGGCAGTTCTATGTGTTGGCGGGGCAAGACGTGGTGGTGCTGGCTATATAAATTATTTGAGACGTGAAGATGAACCTTCGCGCTTAGTAATCTCTGCTTATCCAGATGTTGTGCCGATTACAAAAGCTTCGGAATTTGATGGAGATTGCTGGGTAATTGGTTCTGGCGCACCAAAGCTGAGTCGAAGTTTTGATTTTCCAGAATCCAAGTTCTTAGTTTTAGATGGCGAAGTAATGGGAATTGCAACAAATTCCAACACCCCTTTCACGATAATCACGCCACACGCAGGTGAAGCAAAGAAACTTGGATTTGAAATTACTGGCACCGGAAGCAAGCTTGCCCTAGCTCGCAAAGATGTAGCTATTGCGATGGCAAAGAAGTTACATGTGATTGTTGTTCTAAAGGGTCATAACACTGTGATTGCTGGGCCAGATGGAACATCGATAGTTGATACTTCTGGCGGCAGTGAATTAGCAACTGCTGGAACTGGAGATATTTTGGCCGGTCTCATCGGTTCAATGCTAGCCAGCTGGCACCCTGAAAATTTGGCAGAGACTATTCAAGTTGTTGCAAAATCGGTGAAACTCCATGGTTTGGCCGGCGCACTAGCCGCAAAGAGTTTGGCTCCGGTCGTAGCGACCGACATTCTTGATGCACTTGCCAAAGTCTCGGTAAAAATTAAATAATTTTTTTACTTACTCTTTCGCACGCTTTGGTGGTCAATATCTTTGGACTTCTCGTGCACCTTGCGAATCTGCAGTTCTAAACTTGTTACAGCGGCGTCAAAGGCAGCCAGGTCGTTAAACCCAGAACCTTCGGCGCGTAGAAATGGTCCAGCGCCATGGCTAGTTAAGAGAACGGTATGGGAACTCTTGCCAAATCTTGGATTTGATTCGTGACGAACTTCTAACTTTATTCCTTCAATTAAAACCTTAAATCGGTCTAGTGATAGAAGTTTTGTTTTCACTATCTCCCTAAAGTCCTCGGCTAGGTTGGCATTTCTTGCATGAATTACGATCTCCATTACTTCTCCGATCCACTTCACAATTGCCGCTAATCAATTTTTAGAACTTGACTATTTGCCCTGCTAAATTGAAGTTACACCCGATAACTCTCAAATACAAGGAACCTGAATTTGGCTAGCAATCTGAGGAAGGGCTAGCACTTACGCCCAACCTCGATTGCATCGTTTGAATCTGCTTATTTACTTCTTAGCTGTATTTACTTTATTTACTAGATTCACGTGATTTACTTGATTCACGTGATTTACTTGATTCACTTACGGAGCGCGCTCTTGCGGATCCGCTTCTTGGCCACGCTCTTACGAACTGTTGCTTTCTTGGCGACAGTCTTTTTTGCGGCTACTTTCTTCGCTACAGCCTTTTTTGCAACAGCCTTTTTTGCAACAGACTTTTTTGCAACAGACTTATTGACTGCAACTTTTTTGGTCGCAGCTTTCTTCGCTGAGACTCCAACAACCTTCATAGGTGTTGTAGTTAGTTCGCCAGCGATTGCTGGTGTTACAGGTGCTGTTACAGGTGCTGTTACAGGTGCTGTTACAGGTGCTGTAAGAGAGCCTGTTGTGGTTAATGGATTGGCTGGAGTTACTGCCTTTACTCCGCCAGTGGCTGCAAGTGCAATATTTTCAGAGAACACAGCAGTGGCTGGGATCACTAGTGACGCACTGATCACAGATGCGATGATTAACTTCTTCATTTTTTAGCCTTTTCTATCTTATTCAAGTTAATTTCCAACGCCGGCAGAGTTTCTGCTAGCTAGTACTTGAACAATTACGCGAATATTGCCCGTATCCATGCGGTGTGCGCCTGACGCGTTGGCGAAACTGTGCATTACTTGACCTGTTAATGGCAGACTTAGCCGCATGCCGGGGCCAGTTAAAAATTCAGATTTCGTGTCGAAGATTCAAGTCTTCGAGCCACATAAAGCAGCCCTACCTCCGCTGGTTCCTTACTTCAAGGAGTTCTGGAAGCGCCGGGCTTTTGCAACTGAACTTGCCAGGTTTGCGGACAAGGCAGAATATTTAGATTCAAAGTTTGGAAAAGTTTGGCTCGTTCTAAATCCACTATTACTAGCAGTGGTTTACTTTTTATTGGTAACTGTGATTCGCGGGAGCAGCAGCAAAAATCTTGGACTAACTACGCTGGCACATATTTTGATCGGCTTATTCACTTTTTACTTTGCCCAGAATTGTATTTCTGCAGGCGCCCAATCAATTACTGCGGGCGGGCGCTTAATTCTCAACCAAGCGTTCCCAAGAGCGTTGCTGCCATTTTCAAGCACTATCTCAGCATTCCAACAATTTCTTCCAACAATTCCAGTTTATATTTTTGTAATAGTTGTTGGCAAGCAATTCTTTCCAGCGACCCAAGTACCCGGGCTCACTTGGAATTATCTTTGGGCTCCTTTCATTGTTTTAATGGTTGGGCTGACAGGTTTTGGTTTAGCGCTGTTATTCGCAACAATGAATGTTTACTTTCGAGATACCAATAAATTATTGACTTACATGACCAGAATTTGGCTCTACCTCTCACCAATTCTTTGGCAACCATCCATGCTCCACGGCTGGCATAAAATGGCAATCTACTTAAATCCACTCGGACCCGTCCTGTCGGCTAACTCCGATGTTTGGATAAACGGTAAATCGCCTTCGCTAACCATAATTTTAGGTTCACTTTTCTGGGCCGCTTTCGCAATCTTATTTGGCGGTTATTTCTTCATATCAAGGGAGCGCGACTTTGCGGTACGCATCTAAAGCTCCGGTTGTAATGCCCGAGGAACTAGCAGTACGAATCGAAGATCTTTCGATTAAGTACAAAATTAATGTTGATACAAAGCGCACGCTAAAAAATGCGGTGATGCGCGCAAGTAAAGGCGAACGAGTCCGCACTCGAGTTGTCGAAGCGGTTAAACATTTAACTCTTGATGTGCCACACGGTTCGGTACTCGGCATAGTCGGCGCTAATGGTGCTGGTAAATCAACTCTGATGCGTTCTATCGCTGGAATTTTGCCACCTACCGAAGGCCGCATAATTGTTAATGGAAAGATTTCAACCTTGCTCGCACTTGGCGTTGGATTTAATCCGGCACTTTCTGGTCGAGATAACATTATTTTAGGTGGCTTGGCATCCGGTATGACCAGAGATGAGATCGAAGCCAAGACTGAAGAGATCTCGGATTTCGCGGCGCTTCCTGATGGCTTTATTGATATGCCAGTGCGCACCTATTCCAGTGGAATGTATGGCCGCGTTGCTTTTAGCGTTGCCGTAAATATGACGCCAGATATTTTGCTCTTGGATGAAGCGCTATCTGCTGGCGATGCCTCATTCAAGGAGAAGTCCTTCAATCGAATGCGCGAACTCTGCAAAGAAGCCCGCACTATTGTGATTGTTTCACACGCACTCGCCACCATCAACGAGCTATGTGACAGCGCAATTTGGATGCACAAGGGAACAATGTTGGCGAAGGGTAAACCAGATGCGATTGTCGATCAGTATCTAAAATTCTTAGATGTTGGTGCGCTTCCATCAAACTTTGAGGATATGTAATGGCACTACTAAGTGGCCACGTTACTATTTTGAGCTCGGCAGATAACGTTGCAGATGCTCGAATGCATCGCTTAACAAATTCGCTATTACGCGCCAATATTTCGGTAGATATTTGGGCTTTGGGACATTCTAATGATGCGCCTAAAGGTGCAACCTTTCACCGCGCTCCAGGCGGAAAACGTAAGTTCGCAAGAGTTTTGCGCGATTTGATTCTCCCTTTTAAAGCTGCCGGAAGTGTCGTACTAGTTGTTGCTCCCGATTTACTTCCAATTACATATCTAGTTACTAAATTGCGCCGCCAAAAAATGATCGCTGATGTTCATGAAGATTACGCGCAATTACTAAAGGATCGAAGTTGGGCTAAAGGGTTAGTCGGCTTCTTGGCAAAAATTATTGCAAAGTTGGCTACCGTTGCTGCAGCACGAGCCGACCTAACTACAGTTGCTGATTCACAAGTGCCGCCGCAAAAGGCAAAGAATCGATTTATTTTAAAGAATTTGCCGGACTATTCCTTACTCACAAATAGTGGCGATATGGCGCCAGAGCCACGTGCGATTTATGTTGGCGATGTGCGCAAAAGTCGTGGCCTGCAAATGATGTTAGAAACTGCCGAACTATCCCCCCGCTGGCACTTCGACATTGTTGGAAACATTTCAGAATCTGACAGTGAGTTTGTAGCTAACTGGCTCAAAACGAGTTCGGCAAAAGATCGAGTAGTTTTTCACGGCCGACTAGCACCGCAAGAATCTTGGAAGTTTGCGCAAGGTGCTTGGGTTGGACTCACTCTGTTAGAGCCAACGCCAGCTTTTGTTGAAGCAGTTCCAAGCAAACTTTATGAATATGCCGCAACCGGCCTTGCAACAATTTCGACTTCTTTGCCAAGGTGCGTTGAACTACTTAAGCAAAGCGGTGGCGGCCTCACTGCTGATAGCGCAAGTGATGTTGCAAAAATTCTCAATGGATGGAGCGAGGATAATCAGCAATTCCTTAAATTGGTTAAATTCCGCGAAAGTGCGCTCTCCTGGGCAAAATCTGCGCTAAATAGTGATGAGCAATACGCCGCCTTTGCGCACGCAGTAGGCAAGCTGACTTTTCCAACAACCACCTCAAGGTAGACTTCCGATGTGGCCGCAAAAATTGTTGAAAGCGCAGATGTAGATTCCAGCGCAATAATTGGCGATGGATCAAGTATCTGGCATCTGGCTCAAGTTAGAGATGGCGTAACTATTGGCAAGAATTGCATCGTTGGCCGTGGTGCTTACATCGGATCTGGCGTTCGCCTTGGCGACAACTGCAAAATTCAAAATTACGCACTTGTTTATGAACCAGCAGAATTAGGTAACGGCGTATTTATCGGACCGGCAGCAGTTCTAACTAATGATCAATTCCCCCGGGCAGTAAATATTGATGGCTCAATAAAGAGTGGTTCGGATTGGCAAGCAGTAGGAGTAAAGATTGGTGATGGCGCGAGTATTGGCGCCCGCGCCGTTTGCATCGCACCTGTTTCAATCGGAGCTTGGGCACTTGTCGCAGCTGGCGCCGTTGTGGCTAAAGATGTGCCAAATTTTGCTCTAGTGGTCGGAGTCCCAGCAAAAAGAGTCGGTTGGGTGGGTCGTGCCGGCCAACCATTGGTATCAATTGGAGATAATAAGTTCCGTTGTCCAGTGACCAATTCAATCTACCAAGAGGTTTCACCAAACGTTTTAGAAGAACTGCTGAACTAATCTGACCAGACCTGACCAGACCAACTTACTTACAAGACGGAGACGAGCGCCTAAATGATTCCAGCAGCTAAACCAATAATTGGTGATGAAGAACGCGCCGCGGTTGATCGGGTACTTCGCTCTGGAATGTTGGCACAAGGCCCAGAGGTAGCGGCCTTCGAAGAAGAATTCTCAAAATTCGTTGGCGGCCGCCATTGCGTAGCAATGAACTCTGGAACTTCAGCACTTCACCTCGGTTTTATCGCCGCTGGAATCAAGCCAGGTGATGAAGTAATCGTTCCCTCATTTTCTTTCGCTGCAACCGCAAACTCAGTTGTACTCGCTGGTGGCGTTCCAGTTTTTGCAGATATTGACCCAAAAACTTTTAACCTTGATCCAAATCATGCCGAATCTTTAATTACAAAGAAGACCAAAGCCATCATGCCAGTTCATCTTTATGGACATATCGCGGCAATGGACCGCTTTGCGGAAATTTCAAAGAAACATGATGTGGCAATAATTGAAGATGCTGCTCAGGGTCACTTGGCTTCACTAAACGGAAAAAACTCCGGTGAATTTGGCGTCGTTGCTTCATTCTCGTTTTATCCAACCAAAAATATGACCGCTGGTGAAGGCGGCATGGTTGTTACTGAATCAGCAGAAATCGCCCGAATGCTAAGACTCCTTAGAAATCAAGGACAAGAGATTCGCTATCAGAATGAAGTTATTGGTTTCAATACTCGAATGACAGATATTCACGCAGCAATTGGCCGAGTACAACTAGCAAAATTGTCCGGCTGGACCGCACAACGTCAAGAAAATGCCGCTTACCTTGATGCGAATCTAAAGGGAGTCATAACTCCATATGTTGCCACGAACTCGACGCACTCCTACCACCAATACACAATTCGTATTGCTGGCGGCGATGCCAAAGTTCGCGATGAATTTATGAAGCGAATTGGTGAGAAAGGCGTTGGATCTGGTGTTTATTACCCAACTCCAATTCATCGCTTGCCTTCCTTTAATTTGAATTTAGATTTACCAGAGACCGAACTTGTAATTAAGGAATGTGTCTCACTTCCAGTACACCCATCGCTCTCCCAGTCCGAACTCGAAACAATTGTTTCAGTTGTAAATGAAGTTGCGGCGGCGCTATAAAAAAATGGCAAAATCTAATTTACGTGCTGGCCTAGTTGGCCTTGGAATGATGGGGCGTCATCACGCTCGCGTTTTAGGTTCTCTAGATGGAGTAGAACTCGTTGCAGTCTCTGATCCAGGCGGCGATCCACATGGCGTTGCTGGCGGGCGCGAAGTTTTAACCTCAGTTGATGAATTAATAAAAGTTGGAATTGATTATGCGATGGTTGCAGCGCCAACCGCATTTCACGAGGAACTTGCCCTTAAATTGGCGGGGGCCGGAGTTCACGCGCTAATCGAAAAGCCACTTGCCGTTGATACGCCAGCAGCACAGGCGATCACATCAGCATTCAAAGCTAAGGGTTTAGTTGGCGCAGTCGGCCACATTGAACGTTACAACCCAGCACTTCAACAGTTGCGAGCTCGGTTAGATGCCGGCGAACTTGGTGCGGTTTACCAAATTACGACAAGGCGACAAGGACCGTTCCCGGCTCGAATTGCTGACGTTGGTGTTATAAAAGATCTAGCAACACACGATATTGATTCGACCGCTTGGGTATCTCGTTCTAAATATAAATTGGTAAGCGCAAAAACTACACACAAATCTGGTCGCCCACATGAGGATATGGTGGCCGCCGTCTGTGAATTAGAAAATGGCATCATCACAAACCATTTGGTCAACTGGCTTACCCCATTTAAAGAGCGCCTGACAATTGTTACTGGAGAACGCGGAACTTTTGTAGCCGATACTTTGACTGCAGATTTAACTTTTTATGCAAATGCATCAGTTGCTACCCAATGGGATTCGGTTGCTGCGTTTCGTGGTGTCAGTGAGGGCGATGTTGTTCGATACGCATTTGCTAAGCCGGAACCACTTCGCGTTGAACACGAAGCCTTCCGTGATGCCGTCCTTGGTCTTCCAGGCGCCCTCGAGCGCATTGTGACCATGGAACAAGGCCAAGCTACCGTTGCGGTTGCAAGTGCGATGTTGGAAAGTGCTAAAACCAATCAAAGCGTGATGATATGAAGATAGCCCTCGTAGCCCTTGGAAAAATAGGCTTACCGCTTGCGGTTCAATTCGCGAAGAAGGGTCACCACGTAATTGGTTGCGATGTAAACCAGAACACGGTGGACTTAGTAAATGCGGCTAGCGAACCATTTCCTGGTGAAGCACACCTGGCCGAATATTTAAAAGATGTCGTTGGATCTGGCCATCTTCGCGCCACTACAGATACAACAAGCGCCGTAGCAGAAGCTGATGCAGTAGTTGTTGTAGTACCACTATTTGTTGATAACGATGGTGTTCCAGATTTTGGTTGGATGGATGCTGCTACCGAAAAAATTGCCGCTGGCTTAAAGCCAGGCACTCTTGTCTCTTATGAAACTACCCTTCCAGTTGGCACAACCAGAAACCGATTTGCTCCAGCAATTGAGAAAATTTCTGGCTTAAAAGCCGGTATAGATTTTGATTTAGTATTTTCACCAGAACGTGTCTTAACCGGTCGCGTCTTTGCTGATCTACGTAAATATCCAAAGTTAGTTGGCGGCATTAATGAGAAATCTACTAAGGCCGGAATTGATTTCTATCAAGCCGTCCTTGATTTTGATGATCGGCCAGATTTAACCCAGCCAAATGGCGTCTGGGATTTATTAACTTGCGAAGCCAGTGAGATGGCAAAACTTGCCGAAACTACCTACCGCGATGTAAATATTGCGCTGGCAAATCAATTCGCACTCTTTGCACAGGGTGCCAATATTGATATTGCCAAAGTAATTGCCGCATCGAACTCACAACCATTTAGCCACATCCATCAACCAGGCATCGCAGTTGGCGGCCATTGCATTCCGATCTATCCACGCTTCTACCTTTGGAATGATCCAGAAGCGACTGTAGTTCGCGCTGCCAGAGCGGCAAATGCTGGAATGCCAGAACATGCAGTTGCGATGTTAGAGCGTGAACTTGGTTCACTTAAAGGCACTACCGTCGCAGTTCTTGGCATCTCTTACCGCGGTGGCGTTAAAGAATCAGCATTCTCTGGCGTATTTCCAACTGTCGCTGCGGCAAAAGCCTTAGGAGCCGATGTTGTTGTCCATGATCCGATGTATACCGATGAAGAGATAACTAAATTAGGCTTTACGCCTTACAAAATCGGTGGCAAAGTTGATGGCGTTATCTTGCAGGCTGATCATGCAGAATACAAAAAGCTCGCAGCGCAAGATTTTCCGGGAGTAAAGGCGCTGGTAGACGGGCGTCGTACGTTAGATAAGTCGAAGTTTAATGGCGTGGCTTTTCGAGTTATTGGCGCGCCTGCGGATCGCTAATCGTAAAAGGCTTTAGCACTCGTTCTACCGGCTTTACTCCAGCAATCTCATTGTAAATTCGTAATAAATTCTCGCCCGCAAGCTCCCAACTGCGTTCGCGCAATATCGCATCGGTGTAAACTCCAGAATATTTGATTGGATTTGCCAGAATTAATTTGGCTGCCCGTACAAAGTCGGCAACATCTTCGGCAATAAAAACTTCGCCATTTCCAAGTCGCCTTACTTCAGCCGCCATAGTTCGCACATCGCTGACCAAGATTGGCAATCTTGCCTGCATATATTCGCCAAATTTAGTAATCAGCGAGATCTCGTGATTCTGCTTATGCAAAATCGGGATAAGTCCAACCGTGGCACCTGATAGGTAAGAAACTAATTCAGAATTTGGAACATAAGGTTGCACATGAAAACGATCTACTAGGTGAGCATATTTGCTCTGCAGATCTTTTACGGTTTGGTTTGCTGGATTAGCAACCAATACAAGGTGAACGCCAGGAAGATCTGGCAGAGCTTCAAGGGCGGTTTGAATGCCCCGTTGTGGTGCGACCGCACCAGAATAAATTAGAACTGGAACATCTGCGCCAATTCCACAATCCACACGAAGGTTGCGCT
>Ga0194053_10002718_pt1 | contig 10323 bp, 9 predicted proteins | sample SepL228m_MetaG_FD_161684 | JGI IMG/M metagenome (GOLD analysis project Ga0194053, IMG submission 161684) | Anoxic zone freshwater microbial communities from boreal shield lake in IISD Experimental Lakes Area, Ontario, Canada - Sep2016-L227-8m | ecosystem: Environmental > Aquatic > Freshwater >...
ACGTTTTGAACCCAGCTCGCGTACCGCTTTAATTGGCGAACAGCCAAACCCTTGGGACCTTCTCCAGCCCCAGGATGCGATGAGCCGACATCGAGGTGCCAAACCGCTGCGTCGATGTGAACTCTTGGCAGCGATAAGCCTGTTATCCCCAGAGTACCTTTTGTCCGATGAGCGATGGCGCTACCACAAGCAACCACCGGATCACTAAGTCCTGCTTTCGCACCTGCTCGACTTGTAGGTCTCGCAGTTAAGCTCCCTTATGCCTTTGCACTCGAAGCATGATTGCCAACCATGCTGAGGGAACCTTCGAACTCCTCCGTTATCTTTTGGGAGGAAACCGCCCCAGTCAAACTGACCCTCTGACACGGTCCCCCAGCCGGATTCACGGCTTGAGGTTAGAAATCCGCCTTGTCAAAACTGGTATTTCACTGATGGCTCCACCTGGCCTAACGACCAAGCTTCACAGCCTCCCAGCTATGCTACATATGACAAACCAGATCCCAATATCAGATTACAGTAAAGGTTCATGGGGTCTTTCCGTCCTGCTGCGGGTATCCGGCATCTTCACCGGAATTACAACTTCACCAAGATTCTCGTTGAGACAGTGCCCAGATCGTTACGCGATTCGTGCAGGTCGGAACTTACCCGACAAGGAATTTCGCTACCTTAGGACCGTTATAGTTACGGCCGACATTCACCGGGGCTTCGGGTCGAAGCTTCGCCTTGCGGCTAACCTCTTGCCTTAACCTTTCGGCATTGGTCACGCGTCACACCCTATACATCCTCTATTGAGTTAGCAGAGTGCTGTGTTTTTGTTAAACAGTCGCCTGGGCCCATTCACTGCGCCTCCCTTAAGCTTCATCTTGCGAATGACTCAGGGGAGGACCCCTTCTCCCGAAGTTACGGGGCTATTGTGCCGAGTTCCTTAACGAGATTTCTCTTGCGCGCCTTAGTATATTCTACTATCCCACCTGTGTCGGTTTTAGTACGGTTACGCATTTGCTCGCTAGAAGTTTTTCTTGGCAGCGTAGCATCGATTAATCCGCATTGTCCGTAGACTCCGCGTCTCATTCCCCTCAGAGTTGTTCTGACGGGTTTTCCTGTCAGAACCTCCTGTGGGTTTAAACCAGCACATCCATAAGCTGGCTAACCTAGCTTCCTGCGTTACTCCATTGCTCTTAACGCTACTACGTAGTTCAGGAATATTGAACCTGATGTCCATCACCTACGCCTTTCGGCCTTGGCTAAGGGACCGACTAACCCTGGGCGGACGAACCTTCCCCAGGAAACCTTAGGATTTCGGCGGACGGGATTCTCACCCGTCTTTTCGTTACTCATGTCTGCATAATCACTTCTGTACAGTCCACGGTCGCTCACGCTCCCGCTTCAAGCCATACAGAACGCTCCTCTACCGCTTAATTCTGGCGAACCAGAAGAAAGCCCGCAGCTTCGGCAGCCGATTTTAGTCCCAATCATTTTCGGCGCGAGATCACTCGACGAGTCAGCTATTACGCACTGTTTAAATGGTGGCTGCCTCTAAGCCAACATCCTCGCTGTCTCAGCAATCTCACATCCTTAATCACTTAATCGGCATTTTGGGGCCTTAGCTGGCGATTCGGGCTGTTTCCCTTTCCACTACGAAGCTTATCCCCCGCAGTGTGACTCCACACGTGACGTCATCGGCATTCGAAGTTTGATTGGCGTTGATACCCCGGTAAGGGCCCTAGTCCATTCAGTGCTCTACCTCCGATGATTGCATTCGTGCAGGCTATCCCTCAAGGTATTTCGAGGAGAACCAGCTATCACCAAGTTTGTTAAGTCTTTCGCTCCCACTCACAGGTCATCCAAGAATTTTTCAACATTCACTAGTTCGGACCTCCACCTCATGTTACTGAGGTTTCATCCTGCCCATGAGTAGCTCACTTGGCTTCGGGTCTAACGCATGCAACTGAACGCGCATTTCGCACTCGCTTTCGCTTCGGCTCCTCTCTCAGAGAGAGATTAACCTTGCTACATACATTAACTCGCAGACTCATTATGCAAAAGGCAAACGGCCACCCATCTTGCGACAGGCTACCATAGCTTGTAGGCACACAATTTCAGGTACTATTTCACTCCCCTACAGGGGTACTTTTCACCTTTCCCTCACGGTACTGGTTCACTATCGGTCATCAGCTAGTATTTAGTCTTGGAGGATGGACCCCCCAGATTCAGACGGAGTTCCACGTGTTCCGTCCTACTTGGGATACTTCTAGAGCTGCTCGGAGTTTCGCGTACAGGTCTTTCACCTTCTATGGAAGATCTTTCCAGATCTTTCTGCTACTCTCTGCAGTCTCATATCGAAGTCCCGCAACCCCATCCGGTAAACCGGTTGGTTTAGACTGTTCCCCTTTCGCTCGCCACTACTTAGGGAATCACTAATTTGTTTTCTATTCTTCAGGGTACCTGAGATGTTTCACTTCCCCTGATGTCGCTTTCCGACCCTATGTATTCAGATCGGAATAGCTAGCCATTACGCTAACTGGGTTTCCCCATTCGGAAATCTCCGGATCAAAGTGTGTTTGCCACTCCCCGAAGCTTATCGCAGCTTACCACGTCCTTCATCGCCTGCTGATGCCAAGGCATCCATTGTGCGCCCTTAAAAGCTTGACCAAATAAATTTGATCTTTACCTTTGGCTCAATTCATTAACATTACCCATCTCTATTCAGTTTTCAAAGAACACAACAGAATCGTTTAAGATTCAAGATTTAAAATCTCAGAAATTAATCTCAGATTTGAAATCTTAGATCTCAAACACCAATTTCAACAAGAATGGTGGGCGTGCCTGGAATCGAACCGGGGACCTCGTCCTTATCAGGGACGCGCTCTAACCAACTGAGCTACACGCCCAAAAGTGGAGGCAACCGGGTTCGAACCGGTGACCCCGAGCTTGCAAAGCTCGTGCTCTACCAACTGAGCTATGCCCCCAGACCGGTTAAAACCTGGCGGATTCATCCGTGCCGCCTATTCTGTTAAACAACCTGCAGAAACTTACCTCGATACAGAAGTGATGTGATTTGCCAGCTTACTATACTGTGTAGCATTTGCTTTACCCCGGAGTAGGTGTAAAGCTTGCATTGACCGTATCCCAACCAATCAGCGGGTTGGGATTCTCCTTAGAAAGGAGGTGATCCAGCCGCAGGTTCCCCTACGGCTACCTTGTTACGACTTCATCCCAATCACCACCCACACCTTAGGTACCTATTTCCCTTGCGGGTTAAAGCAGTAACGTCGGGTGCAGACGGCTTTCATGATGTGACGGGCGGTGTGTACAAGGCCCGGGAACGTATTCACGGCGCCGTAGCTGATGCGCCATTACTAGCGAATCCAACTTCATGGAGGCGAGTTGCAGCCTCCAATCTGAACTGGGGCCGGTTTTGCGGGATTTGCTCCACCTCGCGGTTTGGCTTCCCTCTGTACCGACCATTGTAGCACGTGTGCAGCCCAGGGCATAAAGGCCATACTGACTTGACGTCATCCCCACCTTCCTCCCGCTTATCACGGGCAGTCTATCTAGAGTGCTCACCGATTCATCACCGGTGGTGGCAACTAAATACAGGGGTTGCGTTCGTTGCGGGACTTAACCCAACACCTCACGGCACGAACTGACGACAGCCATGCAGCACCTGTGTAGCAGCCTCGAAGGAATCCCGGTTTCTCGGGACGTCCAGCTACATGTCAAGCCCTGGTAAGGTTCTTCGCGTTGCATCGAATTAAGCCACATGCTCCTCCGCTTGTGCGGGCCCCCGTCAATTTCTTTGAGTTTTAATCTTGCGACCGTACTCCCCAGGCGGTACACTTAACGCGTTAGCTCCGTCACAGGGGGGGTCAATTCCCCCTACAACAAGTGTACACCGTTTAGGGTTGGGACTACCAGGGTATCTAATCCTGTTTGCTCCCCCAACTTTCGTGCCTCAGTGTCAGTTACATTCCAGAGAGCCGCCTACGCCACCGGTGTTCTACTTGATCTCAACGCATTCCACCGCTACACCAAGTATTCCGCTCTCCTCTCCTGCACTCTAGTTTGGTAGTTTCGGACGACATTTCACCGTTGAGCGATGAGCTTTCACGCCCGACATACCATACCACCTACGCACCCTTTACGCCCAGTAAATCCGAACAACGCTTGCCACCTCTGTATTACCGCGGCTGCTGGCACAGAGTTAGCCGTGGCTTCCTCTTCCGGTACTATCAATTTCATCTAGTATTAATAGACAATTTATTGTTCCCGAATGACAGGAGTTTACGACCCGAAGGCCTTCATCCTCCACGCAGCGTCGCATCGTCAGGCTTGCGCCCATTGCGAATGATCCTCGACTGCAGCCTCCCGTAGGAGTCTGGGCAGTGTCTCAGTCCCAGTGCGGCTGACCATCCTCTCAGACCAGCTACCCGTAAGCCTTGGTGAGCCGTTACCTCACCAACAAGCTGATAGGACGCGGGTTCCTCTCTCGGCGACAGGACCTTACGGTTCCCCGTCTTTGATCAATCCACCATGCGGCAGACCATCGTATTGGGTATTAGCCCACCTTTCGGCGGGTTATCCCTAACCAGGAGGTAGATTACCCACGCGTTCCTCGCCCTTCCGCCACTCTCGTCTCGTTTGTATTGCTACATCCAAAACTCTCGTTCGACTTGCATGCCTAATCCACGCTGCCAGCGTTCGTTCTGAGCCAGAATCAAACTCTCCGAAAAAATTACACCAACGACTTATTCCTAAGCCATTGGAGTTTGACTATCTTAGTTTCGTCCTACCTGCTTTCGCAGACAGAACCAGAACAGTTGCTTAACAAATCACATCACTTCCGAATCGAAGTGTGTCTTGCAGGTTATTCTGTTTTCAAAGATCAAGACACAAAAAACTACCAAACCCCGGTCGATCTCTACTCTCGTCTAGCCGACCGGAATCGGCGCTTGTGTCGTTCGTTTCAGAGACTCTTGTCTCGATTGCTGGGAAAGTTATAGCCCTTACCCCTTCAACTGTCAATAATCGCTGTTTGAAATTTTAATGTTTTTTTTTGAAGGGCGTTTTATAAGGACTTTCCCGCTTTTTTATAGACGCTCGACGTGCCCATCCAGATAGACGGCGTTCCCTTTGCCTTGGTGAAATGTTCCTACTTCATTGGTGCCGCACTGTGGATCGGTGTCTTGTCCGGCATTCGGAAGAAGCCCTTTATCATCGCAATAAAGCATAGTCGACACGGCTGTTAGATTTAAAATGTTGGCCCCACTGACGTTCATATTCGTCACCATCCCATAACTGCGCCTGGGCGAGTTCTGACCGCAAACGCTCTTCATGGCAAATGTAGGACACAGATATACAGCGTCACCTTTGACATATGTCCAGAGCGCTCCATTTGTTATCGACTTATATCCGTCCGCATCATACCAAGCGTTATTCCCGGCTGCGGTAGCGCCCGGCAATTGGTTATACCAAGCCACCCAGCCTGGAATATGCTTTTTTGTACCATCACTTTGATCCTCCATCCAACTGGCTGAATACGGAAGATGGCCAGTTTGGCTAGCCATATTTAAGGATGCTATCTGAAGTTGGCGTAGGTTGGACGCGCATCTTACACCACGCCCGTACTCCCTCATTTTACTTAACGCTGGATAAAGTATGGCCGCCAGTACAAGAATAATCGCAATAACCACCAGCATTTCGATCAATGTAAACCCTTTAAATCGCCGTTTTTTCATCATTTCCACCCTCTCTTTAAATATGTCGTTTAAGCTTTATATGGCAGTCTATTTCATCCAGCAGGTTTGACAAGACGTTTCTGGACAGTTTTTAGCCGGGTTATCAGGTGAGCAGCGCGCTGAAAAGGCTCGTTTCCCCGTAGTCGCGCATGAATAAGACGTCGATCGCGCCAGACTTCAACTATCTTGAAACAAGGTCCAGTCCTTAGGTTTTCACGAAAAGACCTCATTTTGACTTCGGCAAGGTGGCGTTCGACGTCCCGGCGAACGATTCTACGCACCGGTCGGCAATCAGCCGCCGGGGACGTCGGCTGCCACCTGCGCTTCGCTCTAGTTAATGGGACTTTTGCTGCAGAATATTCAATGAATGACCTGGCTCCCGACCGGGGTTCCCACTAATCAGGAAATCGAGAAATGAGGGTTTTGCTTCAAAGCCCCTTCGGCGAATCTCAGGGGAGCAGCAGCGCCCTCCATTGAATGGAGGATCCTGCACCGTTTGGGCTGCAGTTCATTATTGCCCAGGGTAAAAACTTTTCTAAAAAACGCTGTTCCCGCTGTTGACATTTTCCATGGCACAGTAGTATTATGTTTAATGTAAAGGTTTGTTAAAACTCATTTATCGAGAGGGGCGTTATGAAAAAAAGTTTTCCAGTGATTGTATCAGTTTTATGCGCAGTAGCATCGGTAAGTATGGCTCAGAAGCCCGTACCGTACACAGAAACGTTCGAAAATTATGCACCGGGCTCCAACATGGTCGGTTCGGTCTGGCAGGGCGACGCCAATACGGCGATCGCAGTGGTGAGCAATTTGACATATACGCCTCCTTCGAAAGGTTATGCAGTTCAGTCTGCAGAACATACCAAGGTGATGGCATTCAGTGAAGGAACCATTACGAATGAATTTAACGGCACAAGCATCACGGTTGCGGCGATTGACACGATGATCAAGCCGTCGTTCTGCGAGGAGCGCCCAACCGCAGACCAGATGGGTGCCGTGACTAATTCACAAGTATCTGTCTACATTGACACAAATGGTTATCTAAACATCTATCATGGCGTTATGGATGCGCCCTTCCCCGGGCCTCCTGTTTTAACCCAATGGACGATCCTTACGAATGCTGTTCCATTGACAACCGGCAGTTGGTGCCGCCTGACTGTAGTCATGAACTACGATATCGCAAACTCAATGTCCATGTTCAAAATCGGCGTCAACGGCAGCTATATCAATTCCCCGGAAGGTTATGTTTCTCCTGACGTCGGCACCGATAAAGATGGGCAGTGGTTCGTGAGCCCGAAGTGGTATGACGGCGATTTGCAGCTTCACCGCATTATTCTCTCCGGGAGCGGAATGCTGGACGATATGGTGGTAGGAACGAATGAAGTGACCTTCCCCGAGGGCCCGTTGTACGCGACCAATGGTGTGCCAGTTTCCTGGATGGAGACCAGCGGGCTGAGCACTAACAGCACCAACACAACATGGGATGCAGTGGCGTTGGCTGATGATGACAGCGATGGCGTGACTAATTGGCAGGAATGGGTCACGGGAACCTCACCGACTAATTGGTCGTCGAAATTGATCATCGTCAGCTCAACCTATAGCAATGGCTTCCCGATCCTCAAGTGGATTGGTTCAGCTAGCGCGCAGAATAACTACACCATCCAGTGGTCTTCGAACCTGTTGAGCGTACTGGCTTGGACAAACGCTATAGAGAACTGGCCCAAGGCCGATGGCACGAACGAAGTCACGCTCCAGGCACCTGCGGTCTCACCGGCCTTCCTGCGGGTGACGGTCCCGGTTCCCTGATCTGATTAGGGACGTCGATTGAGACGTAAAAGAGCCACCGGAAATCCGGTGGCTCTTTTTTTTGTCCACCGAAGAGGTTGCGACAGAGCGCAACCCTCCATAAAAGAAAAAACTTCCGCAATGGAGGGTTGCGCTCTGTCGCAACCTCTTAATTAAAGTTAATTATTTATTACAATTAGCAACTATAGTCATTCTTGACTATTATCAATCTCTTTGCGATCATTGCAGCATGAAAACTGAATTAAGCATCTATAGCGCTAAAGCTCACTTTTCAGAAGTAGTCAGCGAAGTCGAGCGCACGGGTGTTCACGTTGTGATATGCCGGCACAACATTCCCGTGGCGGAGATAGTCCCCCTGCGGGCGAAAACAGACCCGCTCACGCAGGATCTCTCGCTAAAAGGGGCCCGGTTCATTGGCGACCCAACGGCGCCACTCTCACCTGAAGATTGGCCGGAATCGCTACGATGATACTCCTTGATACGCACACATTGGTCTGGCTGGCATCAGATACAGGAAAGCTGTCACTTGCCGCCCAAAACGCTATCCTGGCCCACCCCGTTTCCCTCCATTTCTCCATTGTGTCCGCATGGGAGATCTCACTCCTCGTCAAGCGGGGCCGCCTTATTCTCCCCTTTCCACCTGAAGAGTACCTGACTCGCGCCATCGCTCACCACAGGCTGATTGAATTACCCTTGACCCGTCGAGTGGCGCAGGCCTCCGTGTCCCTGCCAGACATTCACAACGATCCTTTCGACCGGATCCTGATAGCCGAATGCCATGAGCGCTCGCTCTCGCTGATCTCGCGAGATGCCATCATTCCCGGATATCCGGGAGTACGCGTGATCTGGGGGTGAATTAAAATGCGAAGAGTTTGACCTGAAAGATTTTTCCAGCCAGGGGTGGAACCGATGAGAGTTCCGAGTCGAAGAATAACAACCCTGAAGGGGTTGAAGTCCAAAGCATGAACCCGGGGTTGCACCCCGGGCTGAGGAGTAGCACCCGTTTCGGGGTGCTGGAGCAATCCCTACTTGCCGTCTTTTCGCTCAGCCAAAATCCGCAGACGGGCTACATCTACCTGGTCTTGATCCCGATATGTTCCCTTACTCGCAATCAAATCGCGAAGACTCAGGTAAGGAACCGTTATACCGGAGATTTCCCTTTTCTGGGCATGGGGTATGGCTTCGGAATAAGTGACACTCCATGCCCGTCGACTGACATCAACTTCAACTTCATCAGCCACTTTGATAACAACATTTTCCTCGAAGTCCTGCAACGTCAACTCCCTTGCGGCATGGTCCTCCAACTCGGAAAGTGCATCAATGATGCGTTGGTAATTAGCGGCGGATTCTTCGATCAGGATGTCCACATCTTCTGTTGTTCGCACCATACCGTGAAGAATGCAGGCATATCCCCCAATGACCAGATAGTTTGCTTCATACCTGTTCAGCAAGGAACAAACACGCAACAACGCCAGGACATTCGCTGAATTATCAAGGGTTTCTGCCATGTCACCACAACCTCGGGTTCGACTGGGATTGGCGCCAAGCGGCATAGGCTTCCCATGATTTGGCTTTATAAACAAAACCGCGGGGACGAGGAAAAGGGTTGATCCGATTCATATCCTGGATCAGTTTTTCTGCCCTAAAATAATTCGCAACAGGATCATTGCTGGCATGATCCCCGGTTCTTTGTCCCACAATCTTCATTTTTGGATTATGAACAGCCCCCCCTCCTCGAGCAATAGAAATGTGACAATGTTTCACTGGCGTCCCATCGGTCTGCCAAGGCTGTAGCGGTTACGCATGTAGGTTGTTAGATGAAATGCAAAGAGTTTTTCACATCGCGAAGAACGCAATGGAGGATAAAATGTCAGTCTAGGTGGCGTTCGCCGTCCCTGGCGAACGATTCCCTGCCCATAATTGACAATCAGCCGCCGGGGACGTCGGCTGCCACCAAGATTGACACCGACACCCATTCGACAAAGCTCAGGGCAGGCGGCGGATACTACAGCGCGGAATTTTTCCTGAATCTCCATCACCTGCATATCTATTGCGCAAACGTCATTTGATAGTTTGTGCAATAGATAATGCCTGTCAATTTCCAGGCAAGACCGGCAGCGTTGGTCATGATTCGGAGCAGAAAAGATAATTTGAACAGAAGTCGCAAAGCCCGCGAAGAGGAATATTGTTTTGCCTGCGGCGCAAACGCCAGGGTTTTGAATTTACTAATATTTATGCTGGCGCGGCGTACTCGCCGCACCAGCCTTCTCATCCTACCTTCTGTTCAAACTCTTCATCTTCGTTACGGTTATGCCGGGTTAGGGGGAGGAATAGGCTGTGGTTCCGGCTCGGCTTCCAAGACCGGTACCGGCGTGGGATCAGGAATAGACACCAGCGGCGGAACCAGAGGCTGAAAAACGGACTCATCCGGTATTACCAAGGCTGGCGGGGGTTCAGGCATAACCTCCGGTGTTGGCGTCACCGGTATGGCCGGTTCCGGCTCCAAGGCCGGCCCACTTAATGGAGGGTTTTGCTCTGTCAAAACCACTCCTGTCGCAGGCGCCGACGGAGCGGCGCCCTCCATTGAAGTCGCCTCAAAGGCCGGAGGCGGCTCTGGCGTAATGGCCGGTTCCGGCTCCAAGACCGGCACACTGGATGGAGGGTTTTGCTCTGTCAAAACCACTCCTGTCGCAGGCGCCGACGGAGCGGCGCCCTCCATTGAAGTCGCCTCAAAGGCCGGAGGCGGCTCTGGCGTAATGGCCGGTTCCGGCTCCAAGACCGG
>Ga0194053_10002719_pt1 | contig 10321 bp, 8 predicted proteins | sample SepL228m_MetaG_FD_161684 | JGI IMG/M metagenome (GOLD analysis project Ga0194053, IMG submission 161684) | Anoxic zone freshwater microbial communities from boreal shield lake in IISD Experimental Lakes Area, Ontario, Canada - Sep2016-L227-8m | ecosystem: Environmental > Aquatic > Freshwater >...
ATACTGATGAAACGCGATAGATCAGTCCGGTGGCGCGGCGGTGCTGCGGCGAGCGAGCGACGGACGGCTAGCCATCCCCACCGGGGCAAGTGGCGCTCATGTATTTTCCCGGAGAGCCCCCTTCATCCTTCATCCTTCATCCTTTTCTTCGGTGGGGGCACATCGCCGAGGTGCCCGACTTTTGGCGCGGCAGCGCCCCTCGATCAATCTACGGACGCCTCGGCGAGGCGTCCCCACCGGGCTTGGCGTCCTCACCGGGGGGCAGGCGGCGCGGCAGCGCCCGCGAGGGCATTTTCGCTGTTGGAGCTTCTGGTGGTCATCGCGATCATGGCGATGGTCATGGCTTTTAGCGGGCCGGCGATACAAGCGCTCTCGGGGGCGGGATCGGTGAACAAAGCCATCGGCGATGTGTTCGGCGTCTTGCAGAACGCCCGCGCCTACGCCATGGCCACCCATACATACGTCCGCGTCGCCGTGGGGAAGGTGGACTCCAACCCCGGGACTGCGAATCCCGCCACTGTGTTCCTGACAATTCTTTCCAAGGATGGCACGCTGGACGTGGCCGACATGGCGACATGGCCGACGCTCGGGAAGCCGCTCGTGCTGGATAATTTTCTTGTTGATGATACCATCGTTGGAACTTCGCCGGACACGAAAGATGATGTCCTGCCCAGCAAGTCCGATATTTCCGCTTTCAGCCGGGCCGTGGGTGGGCGGAATGTTTCGTTCAATGCGGGCTTTATCCAGTTCAGCCCGAACGGGGAGGCTCGTGTGACCCTGGCGCAGCCAGCGCGCTATATCAAGATTGCGATGGATAAGCCCGGCGCGCAGTCGGGTCGGAATCCGTTTATTTTGAGGCTCTCGGGAATCAACGGAGCCGTGACGGTGCTCCGAAAAGGGGCGGGGATCTGATGAGAAGACAGGGGCGCAATTCTGCCACAAAGCGGCCAACGCAGAGAGGATTCTCCCTGGTGGAAGTTGTCATGGCGATCGGTCTGGCTGCGTTCGTTCTGGTGAGCCTCATGGCGCTGCTGCCCTTGGGGATCAAGGTCAACAAGACCTCTGCGGAGGAGACGCGGGCGGTCAATATCCTGACCTCCCTCGAGGCGGACTTGCGGAATGCGCGTTCACCAAACTCGCTCTTCGGGTTTCCGTTGCCCTATGTGACCGATGCGGCTGGGACGACATTCAACCCGGCATTGACAACCAACACGACCAACACGCTTGCCACAAATGCCACAAAGGGCCTTCAAGAGGACGAGACCCCCGGAGCCATCGCGTCGAGCCGCTACCAGGCATCGGTGATCTACACGACGATCCCGCCAGCAGGCAGCCTGCTGCCGGTGGAGGCCCGCTTGATCGTCAACTGGCCGGCTTCAACCAACACGCTTCCCCAGGACCTCGTGTCGAAGTCGCAGGGCTATGTCGAAACCTTCGTCTCCTTTCCTGCCCCATGAAAAAGTCGAATCCTCCAGGGCGGGGAATGGAACCGGCTCACAGGGGCAACAGAGCCTTCACGCTGGTTGAAGTACTCGTGGCGCTGGCGGTGATGGGTGTCTTGGGGGTGCTGATTGTTCAGATGATTTCGGCGACAGGGAGCACCTCCCGGGTGAGCAACCGGCTCGTGGATGCAACAGCACAGGCCCGGCTCGCATTCGACCGGATCGGCCTGGATCTGGGCAACCTGGTCAAACGCGACGATGCCGACTTCGTGGCGGGCAACCCCGCGACGGACGGCGACGCGTTGCTCTTTCTTTCCGAACTTGCCTCGCCGAATCTTTCCGAACTTGCCTCCCCGAAACTCAACCGGACGCTGTCCCTGGTGGCGTATCGCCTGGCTGCACATTCCGACAATACCGACGCCGCCGGCGCAAGCCGCATCTGCCTGTTGCGGGCTGGGATGCCGATCCTTTGGGCGCAGGGCAACGCCACTTTCATGGGGCTGAGGAGCGACGGGCTGCCGGTGCAATTGAGCGGCTACGTCAGCACGTTGCTGCCCGCAGAAGCGGATTACTTCGACGTGCTTGCCCCGGGAGTGTTGCAGATGGTGGTGGGGTTTCAACTCTATCCGGACAACCAGGCAGTCACATGCAAGGACGGAACTTTGATTTTGCATGCCTTGGGACAGACCGTTTACAGCCCGCCTGTCCGGGCTGCACCCTTGGCGGGTTACATTGATCTCAGCCGCATCAGCGCGATCGTCGTGGGGCTGGTGACAGTGGATTTGGAAAGCCTCAAGCTTCTGAATGCCAGCGATGCGGCCGCCCTGTCCGCAAAGTTTCAGGTCCCGATCACAGGCCAGATGCCAGTCGCCGCGTGGACCCCGATCATCAATACTCTGATCGCTGCCTCTGCTCCCGGTCCGCTGCCCGTCCGCCAATCCCTCAGGGTCTCTCAACGGGTTTACCCGATCACGCCTTCCCTATGAAAAAAGTGCTTCGCGCGCGGAATATCCATCTGCCCCCCGGCGGCGGCAATGGCCGGTCACGCCTCGGAGTGGCCCTGGTCATGACTCTGGCGGCGGTGGTGCTTCTGACCGTGCTGCTGCTGGCATTTTTCTCCCGGGCGATGCTGAACCGGCAGATTTCCATCTCCGGCACGAACCTCGTCAAGACCGACGTTCTGGCACGGGAGGCATTAAACAGGGTCATCGGCGAGATCCGCCAGGAAATCCCGGATCATTCGACCAAGACGAGCATTTCCACGGTTCTCACCAATGGGGCGACGATTACCACCACCATCTACACGCCGCTGGCTTCCGCGAACGCCCTCCCGATCAGCGACCCCGCCCTGGCCTCCGAGGCAAACCTTCTGAGGATCAGCTCCGCGACGCCGCCCGCCGGCTCGTCGGCCCTGGCCTCCTCGGCCGTGCTGTCCTCCGAGCCCTCCGCCAACAACCGCTTCATTTCCGACAGCCGCTGGAATGGGATCGCGCTGAGGACGAACGCCGTTTCGGCAGCCACGACGCCGTGCTGGATTCTGATGACCCGGACCGGGCCGAAGTCCTCCGTTTCCCTCACAGATGCCGGCAACCCAGGCAGCGGCGACTATGTGATCGGCCGCTATGCCTACGCCATTTACGACGAGGGAAGCCTCCTCGATATCAACGTGGCAGGCTATCCGGATTCTGCCTCTCCGGGAGCAGGAAAAGGCCAACAAAAAGGCCCCGCCAGCTTTGCAGACCTTGCAGCCGCCGGCCTCACGGGAACAACGGGGATGACGAACCCTTGGGCGAACTGGCGGCATCCCTTCGCCCCCAATCAGGCGGCCTATGTGACCAATGTGCTGGATGCCGCCACGAACGGCTTTACCAAGGTCTCAGCCACGAACAACACGTTCCTGAGCCGCCGCGACGCAATCGCCTTCGCCAAGGCCAACGGCCTGACCAATGCGCTCCCCTATCTGGGGACTTCGCTTTTCGAAAAGAACAGCCCGGTGATTCCTGCGGGAACGGACCCTTCCCTGAACCCGGATTTCACAAAATTGATCTCCCCGCTAACCGGGAACCCCCTCCAGCGGTTCGCACTCAGCCGCTTCAAATTGCTGGAACAGGATCCCTCCAAACTTTCCGCGCAAGACAAGGCCAGCATCCTGAAATACTTCGGCCTCTCGCCGCTCGCCGGCGCTTCCGCCACCTACCGCGCCTGGCAATACCGGGCCTCAACCATCGGAACTCCCGCCGCAGCCATCGCTTCCGGGCGCGATCCGGACCTCTTTGAGCTCGTCAAGGGGGCCATCGCCAACGGTTCGCTGGGTGCGTTCTGCATAAACAACGGCATGTTCTACGACTCGGGAGGGGCAGTCTATTCGCCCGAGACGAATGTTCACCAACAGGTCGCCAGGATCATCGCCAACATGATCGACCAGTATGATGCGGACAACTACCCCACCACCATTGTCCTCGGTGCCAACCCGGTCGCCAATACGGTGCATGGGATCGAGCACCTTCCGTATTTCAGCGAGATCTTTATCAAAATCTACTACCCGAGCAAAGACCTCTCGAATAATGCCGATGCCGAAGGGCACATGTATTTTGAGTTGTGGGATCCGCACCAGGGTGCCGCTTCCACGGCACCGCCGTGCCCGGGCCTGACCGGACCCGCCGTGCCTGCCGTGCGCGTCATGCCGACAGCAAAATCGCGGTTTTTTCTCGATTATCTGCGCGCTTATAATCGCACTTCTAATTCAACTGTGGATTCCGCATCGCACTACTACGCGCCCAACGAGTATTTTCTATCCGTGGATCCCTCCAATGCCAACGGCATGAACATTGGAAACTTGTCTAAGTATTGCTTTGATCCTGTTGTCAACCCTCTGTCCAGCCCTCTGATCGCCTACACCGAAGACACCGGAGATCAGACTCGCCGCATCGGGAGCGCTCTGACCTTCGGGCTATCCAATACGGAAGTAAAGTTCAACAGCCTCTCGTTTAGTCCCTACCTGAGATCGAGTTCCAATCCGGTATCACATCCTCAGCCTTCAACCCCCGTCGTCGGAGGTTCTTTTTATAACTCTACCCGTAGCACTACCCCCCCCTATTATTTCCTCTATCTTGAAACCGGTACCCCGGATGGGTATTCCAAGGGCGATTTGTTAGACCCTCCAGATCATATGCCATATTGGAGTAACTCCATCAAGTTTTGCATGAATACGGCGACATTTCTCCTGCAATATAACGACGATCCATCGGGCGGGATGGCAGGGACTTGGCGGACCTACAGCACGTTTGCCGGGCATGAGAATGACGATGGCGTCACAGGCGTTAATAACGCGGGGGCCTGGCTGCGGGATATTATCTATGCCGACGAAAAGCAGAGCATCCACCGGGGCATGGTCGGTTCCCATTATAACCCCCGGATTGACCTGCCCAACGGGAGCTTTCCCAAGCCCGACCCGCGCACCTTCCGTTTCCGAACCGGTGCTTGCACGGCATGGGCGGATACAGACGCATATAAAGTCACCAGCGCGGCCAGAGTCAATGCGGCGATGGTTTTCGGGGCGGACCCCGGCCAGGTGGTGGACGGGAGCGTTCCCCTCGGCCTCGGCGGCTGGCCTAATTCCAATTGCGGCATGTTGTATAAGAACAGCGGCACGACATTCAAACTCCCAGATCCCGATGGCACCGCGCGGGTGGCCGACGGGTATCTCGGCTCCGCCCCCAATCCTGCCGATCCCGATCTCAACAATCCCATGGCCACTGGCGTAACCACCGCCCGCCCGGTGATTTTGAACCGTCCGTTCCGCTCGGTTGGTGAACTCGGCTATGTCTTCCGGGATGTGCCCTGGAAGAGCCTGAACCTCTTCAGCAGCGACAGCGGAGACGCCGCATTGATGGAGCTGTTTTGCATGGAGGAGGGGGACGTGGTGGCGGGGAAAACCAACCCGAACACGCCGCACAGGGAAGTATTACAGGCCCTGGTGCAGGGAGCACTCCGCAGCGACTCGGACACCGCTTCGGGCGTCACCTCAGCCAATGCGACGCAGGTTACGGGCGATCTGGTCGCGTTCACCGCGACGATGCCCCTGCGAGGTCGGCACGAATTGGTGACGAAGTTCGCCGCCTACAGCGGCAACGCCACCGCAAGCGCCTATCCGCCTATTAAAACGGAACGCGAGGCGACCGTGCGGGCGCTGGCTTCGGCGACACAAACCCGGACATGGAACCTGCTCATCGATCTGGTGGCCCAGTCGGGGCGCTATCCGGCCAACCCCGCCGGGCTGGATAAATTCACCGTCGAGGGCGAGAAGCACTGCTGGATGCATGTGGCCATTGACCGCTACACCGGGGAGATTCTGCGAACACAGTTGGAGGTTGCCGATGAATAATTCGTTTCTTTGTGTCGGGCTGGCGATCGCGCTGGCCGTGCCCGGACGGATGGTCGCGCAGGCGCCGCCACCCGTCCCGCAGCCGCCTCTGGTATTGCCAATGCCCGAAAATGTCCATGTCGAGATTTCCGTCCAGGAGACAAAGAAAACCGGCGCGGCGGCTGCCGTCCCTGCTCCTGCGGACTCTGCTAAAACCATTGATATCACGAAGACGGGCGTCACGCGAAAAATCGTCGTCACGACCCGACAGGGGATCGCCAGGGAGTATTGGATCGTGGAGGGGTTCATTTTCACGATGAGCCCCGATGGAAAGCAGGTGAATCGCGACGTTTATAGCCAGATGTTTCCCGCCTATCTGCGCGCGGACAACCGGGCCTTCTACGGAGTCGAGGGCGTTTCCATGGAACAATACCAAGGCGCTATGCCCTTTAACGGAACGCCGTGTTATTATTACACAAAAGTATCTCCTGCCAAGCCGGCGGGTCAGGGCCAGGCCCCCGACATCCATGACGTGAGAGATCCGGTCTTCACCCCGTTCTCGGGCGGCACGAAGGTCTGGATTGATGCCACAACCAAGCTGCCTGTCGCCGCCGCGCTCCCGGAGGGGATGTGCACCTACACCTTTCTCCCCGCGCCCCAGCAGCCGCTCGTCCCCCCTCCGGCTATTGCCAAATACTCGGCCTACATCAAAGACATGACCATCCGAATGCAGAAAGATGCCGCCAGCCCGCCACCCGTCCCACAGCCACCCTTGGTATTGCCAATGCCCGAAAACGTCCATTTCGAAATTGCCGTCCAGGAAGCAAAAAAACCCGGCGCAGAGTCCCCGGATTCCGTCCCGGCTCCGGCGGACTCTGCCAAAACCATTGATATCACGAAGACGGGCACCACGCGAAAGGTCGTCGTCACGACCCGACAGGGGATTGCCAAGGAGTATTGGATCGTGGAGGGTTTTATTTTCACGATGAGCCCGGATGGCAAACAGGTGAATCGCGACGTTTATAGCCCGGCGTCGAGCTTCCCCCCCTATCTGCGCACGGACAACGGGCCCTTCTACGGAGTCGAGAGCGTTTCCATGGAACAATACCAAGGCGTTTCACCCTTTAACGGAAAGCCGTGTTTTTATTACACAAAAGTTCCTCCTGCCAAGCCGTCGAGTCAGGTCCAGCCCACCGACATCCATGAGGTGAGAGATCCGGTCTTCAGCCCGTTCGCGGGCGGCACGAAGGTCTGGATTGATGTAAAAACCAAGCTGCCTGTCGCCGCCGCGCTCCCGGAGGGGCTGTGCACCTACACCTTCCTCCCCACGCCCGAGCAGCCTCTCGCCCCACCCCCGGATATTGCGAAATACTCGGCCTACATCAAAGCCATGACCATCCGAATGCAGAAAGAAGCCGCCGTGCGCTAATGACTCGTTAAGTAGAAACGGAAGTTGAACCACAAAGAACACGAAGTGCACGAAGGGAAGATGTTGTCGGCCTGAAAAATGATGGAGCGAGGAAAACCGATGACCCAACCCGCTCCGGTGGGGACACCCCCGGTGGCCTGCCTCCGGTGGGGACGCCTCGCCGAGGAGTCCGTCGCTCGATTTGAGAGGGAGCTGGCGCGCCAAAAGTCGGGCACCTACGGCGATGTGCCCCCACCAGGCGGTGCCGCGCAAAAGTCGGACGGCTCGGGCGAGCCATCCCTACCAATTATCGCCTCAGCCAAGGATGTCTGATCTTCGTGCCCTTCGGTGCGCCATCCGGATTTAGTTAATTCAAAAAAACAAAATGAAAAATACACAACACCCCGTATCTCCAAAGTCCATAGCAATCCTTGGCGCAGGTGGCCGCGGCACGGGATTCGCAGATCTCATCAAGCGGTTTGCCTATCTGGCAAGAGTGACCGCAGTGGCCGAGCCCAGGGCGGACTACCGGGAGGCGGTGGCGAGCGCGCACGACATCCCACGAGATCAGGTATTTTCGGACTGGAGGGAGTTTGTCGCCAAGCCGCGCATGGCTGACGCCGTGGTCATCGCCACGATGGACCGGGATCATGCCGGCCCCGCCGTGGCCTGCATGGAACTGGGGTATGATGTCCTGCTTGAGAAGCCAATGGCGACCTCGATTGAGGATTGCCGCGCGATCGAGGCCGCCCAGCGCCGCACGGGCCGGATTGTCGGCGTATGCCACTCCCTGCGATATCAAAAGGGGTTCCGCAAGGTGAAGGAGCTGGTTGCCGGCGGCGCCATCGGGGAACTGGTTACGCTCGACCAGATCGAACAGGTCACCTACTGGCATCAGGCTCACAGCTATGTGCGCGGCAACTGGGGGAAAGAGGCCGATGCCTCGTTCATGCTGCTGGCCAAGAGCTGCCACGACATTGACTACATCTCCTATCTCGTGGATCGGCCGTGCCTGAAAGTCAGCTCGTTCGGCGCCCTGAATTATTTCCGGCGCGACAAGGCCCCGGACGGAAGCGCGGACCGATGCACCGATGCCTGCCCGCTGGAGCCGACCTGCCCATACTCCGCCATCAAGGCCTACGTGCTCAAAGACCGCGAGAGCTGGCCCGCCTGCGTGCCCAGCGCCGATCATTCCTACGAGGCCCACATGGAGGCCATTCGCACCGGCCCCTATGGCCGCTGCGTCTGGAAGTGCGATAACGATGTCGTGGATCACCAGACCGTCAGCATGCAATTCGAGGGGAACGTGACCGCCACGTTCACCATGACGGCTTTCACGCAGGATCATGGCCGGATGCTGCGCGCCCACGGAACCCTGGGCGACCTGCGTTTCGACCAGCACTCGATCACAATCAAGACCTACGCCGACAACAATGTCACCCGGATCGACCTCGCGGAGGAGGCGGGCGGACACGGGGGCGGAGATGCCCAGGTGATGCGCGAATGGCTGATGGCGCTGGTCAGCCGCGACGACCGACACCTGGTCGCCAACGCCCAGGCATCCTTGAAAACCCACTCGATTGTTTTCGCCGCCGAAAAATCCCGCCGAGAGGGAGTCACGGTCGAAATTTAATCACCCATGAAACTAATAAAAGCAGTTGCACCACGAAGAACACGAAGTTCACGAAGGGAAGATGGTTGCCCGGAAGCCTCGTCTTTTCCTGGCTTCGTGGCCTTCGTGACCTTCGTGACCTTCGTGACCTTCGTGGTGAATCTCTGCCGGATATAAAATGAAAAAACAGCCAGCTTTCCTTCTCGTCTTGGCCGCATTTGCGCTGTCTCTCTGCTGCACCTGTGCCATGGCTGGCCCGCTCTCGCTGATCGGCGACACCGACAAATCGCCGATAACCTACAAGCCTGGAGAGAAGATGGTGTTCAAGATCCAACTCCTCGAAGACGAATCCAAACCGGTTGAGGGCAGGAAGCTGAAATGGGAGCGCCGGGGGGACGATCAAAAGACAGAGAGCGGCGAGGCGGTGTCGTCCGCCGCCAACCCCCTCACCATTGAGACATCGATCGATGTCCCGGGTTTCGTGCATATCGTCGTGACGCTCTGCGACGATAACGGGCAGCCGGTCAAGGATGCCGGGAACAAGGAGATCACGTTTAGTGGCGGGGCAGGCGTTGAGCTCGACAAGCTGGAAGGGTTCCCGGAGCCCAAGGACTTCGACGACTTCTGGGCGAAGCAAAAAGCCAGGCTGGCTGCAGTGCCCCTGAAATCCAGCATGACCGAGGTTCCGTCCAAAGATGCGAAGTTTCTTGTCTTTGACGTGAAGGTGGATTGCGCGGGAGGCATGCCGGTTTCCGGCTATTTCTCGAAGCCCAAGGACGCCCCGGCAAAATCCCTGCCGGCCAAAGTCTGCTTCATGGCTCATGGAGTGTATTCCCCGGAGCCGGTATTGCAGGCGGGCACGATGGTTTTTATCATCAATGCCCACGGGATCGAAAATGGAAAAGATCCGGAATATTATAAAAAAATATCAGGCACGCTGAAAGGTTACCATGGTTATGGCCATGCTGATGAGGACATGGATCCTGAGACCTGCTATTTCAAAGGCATGTCGCTCCGGGTCATGCGCGCACTGGAATTCATCAAGTCGCAGCCGGAGTGGGACGGGAAAACCCTTATTGCCGACGGGGGGAGCCAGGGCGGGTTTCAGGCGCTCGCGGCTGCCGGACTCGATGGCGACGTGACCAAATGTGTCGCCTCCCGTCCGTGGTGCTGCGATCTGGGTGGCATCAACCTGGGGCGCCTGCGCGGATGGCGCCCGGACTTCACGGAGGCCCTCGGATACTTCGATCCCGTCAACCACGCGAAACGCATCAAGGGCGAGACGCTGATCAGTTCCGGCCTGGGTGATTACGTATGCCCCCCCTCCGGCCTCACGGCGGTTTACAACAATATCAAGGCCCCGAAACAGATAGATTATGTCCAGGGGATGACCCACGCGGGATACCCGCACCCCAATCCAAAAAGGTTCACGACCAGCAGCAAATAGCGAAAGCATGAAAATAAATAACTTCAATGTTCCAGGAGTGATTCTGGAT
>Ga0194053_10002724_pt1 | contig 10316 bp, 6 predicted proteins | sample SepL228m_MetaG_FD_161684 | JGI IMG/M metagenome (GOLD analysis project Ga0194053, IMG submission 161684) | Anoxic zone freshwater microbial communities from boreal shield lake in IISD Experimental Lakes Area, Ontario, Canada - Sep2016-L227-8m | ecosystem: Environmental > Aquatic > Freshwater >...
CGAGGAAGGCCCATTGGTCGGCGCGCTCGGCGATCTGCTTGGCGGTGGGCTTGCCGGCGCCGTGGCCCGCGTTGGTCTCGATGCGGGTGAGGACGGGCGCGGGACCGGCCTGGGCGGCCTGCAGGGTGGCGATGAACTTGTGGCTGTGGGCGGGCACCACGCGGTCGTCATGGTCGCCGGTGGTGACCAGGGTGGGAGGGTACTTGGTGCCGGGCTTCAGGGTGTGCAGGGGGCTGTAGGTCATGAGGTAATTGAACCCGTCCGCATCATCGGAGCAGTCGTAGTCGCTCTTCCACATCCAGCCGATGGTGAACTTGTGGTAGCGCAGCATGTCCATGACGCCCACGGCGGGCAGGGCCGCGCCGAAGAGCTCGGGCCGCTGGGCCATGCAAGCGCCCACCAGCAGGCCGCCGTTGGAGCCGCCGTGGATGGCCAGCTTCGGCGTGGAGGTGTACTTCTGCGAGATGAGCCACTCGGCAGCGGCGATGAAGTCATCGAAGACGTTCTGCTTGGTCTTCAGGCGACCGGCCTCGTACCAGGCCCGGCCGTACTCACTGCCGCCCCGCAGGCCGGCGTAGGCATAGACGCCGCCCATCTCCAGCCAGGCCAGGTTGGCAGGGCTGTAGCCCGGGTTGGCGGGGATGTTGAAACCACCGTAGCCGTAGAGCAGCGTGGGGTTGGTGCCGTCGAGCTTGAGGCCCTTCTTGTGGGCCAGGAACATCGGGATGCGGGTCCCGTCCTTGCTGGGGTAGAAGACCCGGGACACCTCGAAGGCGGCGGGATCGAAGGCCAGCTTGGGCTGGCGGAAGACCTCGCTCTTCCCGGTGGCGAAGTCGTAGTGGTAGAGGGTGGTGGGGAGGTTGAAGCTGGTGAAGCCGTAGAAGGCCTCGGTGTGATTCCGACGGCCGCCGAAGCCCGCCAGCGAGCCCACGCCCGGCAGGGCGATCTCCCGCTCGAGCTTGCCCTGCAGGTCGTAGAGCCGCACGGTGTTCAGCGCGTCGATGCGCCAGGTGGCGGCGAAACGGTTGGCCACCAGGTGCACGCCGCCCAGCACATCGCGGCCCGGCCCTTCGGCCAGAATGGTCTTCCAGGCCGCAGGCTCGGGATGGGCCTTCTGGATGGCCACCAGCCGGCTGCGGGGGGCACCCTGGTCCGTCATGACATAGAAGGTGTCGCCATCGCTGCCGACGATGCGGTAGGTGGCGTCGAACTTGTCGAGGAAGGGCTCCACCTTGGCCCCGGGCTTGGTCAGGTCCTTGAGGAAGACCCGGCTGCGGCGGTCCGTGCCCTGGTTCTGGTAGACCACCAGCCAGCGGCCGTCATCCGTAGGCCCGGCGCCGAAGCCCCAGTCCGGCTGATCCGGCCGCTCATAGATCACCTCATCCTTGTCCACGGCGGTGCCGAGGCGGTGAAAGAAGAGCTGTTGGTTCTTGAAGACGCCCGTGAGGGCGCTGCGATCCTTGGGCAGGGGATAGCGGGTGTAGTAGAAGCCGCTGCCGTCCAGGGCCCAGCCGCCCACGCCGTTGCGGCCCATGGGCAGCTCATCCGCCAGGTCCTGGCCGGTCTCGACGTTGCGCACCTTCCAGATGTTCAGGTCGGCGCCGCCCTTGGAGAGGGAATAGGCCATGTAGCGGCCGTCTTCCGTGAACACGGTGTTGCCCAGGGACACGGTGCCGTCGGTGCTCAGCGTGTTGGGATCCAGCAGCACCCTGCCCTTCTGCTTGAGGTCGGTGGTCACGTAGAGGACGCCCTGGTTCTGCAGGCCGGTGTTGTGGGTGTAGACGTAGGCCTTCCCGTGACGGCTGGGGGCGCCGAACTTCTCGTAGTTCCACAGGCGCGTGAGGCGGCCCTCGATGGCCTTCCGCTCGGGAATCTGCCCAAGGTAGGCCTCGGTGACCTTGTTCTGGGCCTCCACCCAGGCAGCGGTCTCCGCGCTGCGGTCATCCTCCAGCCAGCGGTAGGGATCGGCCACCTGGGTGCCGTGGTAGTTGTCCACCACGTCGGCCTTGCGGGTAGTCGGGTAGACCAGCGGCGTCTGGGCCGGCAGGGCCAGCGTGGCGCAGGCCAGCAGACAGACGAGGGAGGAGCGATGGGTCATGGAGGGTCTCCAGAAAGGCTTGGGATAAGTATACCTCGTCTTACAAGGCTATTCAGAGTCCCTTCATGCCCAGGCTCTGCACCAGGAAGGCCAGGACGTCCGCGCGCTCGGCGATGGCCTTGGCCGTGGGCTTGCCCGCGCCGTGGCCCGCGCTGGTCTCGATGCGGGTGAGCACCGGGGCCGGACCGGCCTGGCTGGCTTGGAGGGTGGCGGTGAACTTGTGGCTGTGGGCGGGCACCACGCGGTCGTCGTGGTCGCCGGTGGTGACGAGGGTGGGCGGATACTTGGTGCCGGGCTTGAGGGTGTGCAGGGGCGAGTAGGTCATGAGCGTGGCGAAGCCCTCCTTCGTCTCGCTGCTGCCGTAGTCGCTCTTCCAGCCCCAGCCCAGGGTGAACTTGTGGAAGCGCAGCATATCCATGACGCCCACCTCGGGCACCGCCGCGCCGAAGAGCTCGGGCCGCTGGGTCAGGCAGGCCCCCACCAGAAGGCCGCCGTTGGAGCCGCCGTTGATGGCCAGCTTCGGGGTGGAGGTGAGCTTGTGGGCGATGAGCCACTCCGCCGCGGCGATGAAGTCGTCGAACACGTTCTGCTTCTTCTCCTTGCGGCCGGCGTCGTACCAGGCCAGCCCGTACTCGCCGCCGCCCCGCAGGTTGGGCATGGCGAAGACGCCGCCCCGCTCCAGCCAGACCATGCGCGACACGGAGAAGACCGGGGTCAGTGAGACGTTGAAGCCGCCGTAGCCATAGAGCAGCGTGGGGTTCTGGCCGTCCAGCTTCAGGCCCTTGCGGTGCACCAGGAACATGGGGATCTTCGTGCCGTCCCTGCTGGGGTAGAAGACCTGCTTCACCTCGAAGTCCGCCGGCTGGAAGGCCACCTTGGGCTCCCGGAAGACGGTGCTCTGGCGCGTCTTGAGGTCCAGCCGATAGACGGTGCCGGGATAGGTGAAGCTGCCGAAGGTGTAGAAGGTCTCGCGGTCCTCACGGCGGCCACCAAAGCCGCCCACGGTGCCGAGGGACGGCAGGACCAGCTCCCCCTGCTTCCGGCCGGCGAGGCTGTGGAAGGTGACGGCGGAGTGGGCGTCGCGCATCCAGGTGGCGACGAAGCGTCCGCCCACCAGGGACACGGCCTCCAGCACGTCCCCGCCCTTGGCCTGGGGGATGAGGCTGGTCCAGGCGGAGGGCTCGGCGTGGCCCCGCTGAATGGCCACGAGCCGGTTGCGCGGCGCGGCCTGGTTGGTGAGCACGAAGAACCGGTCGCCCTCGCTGTCCACCACGGTGTAGCTCGCATCCATGCGGTCCAGGAAGGGCTCCACGGGCGCGCCGAGGCGGGTCAGGTCCTTGAGGAACACGCTGGACTCGGGGTTGGTGCCCTTGCTGCCGTAAATGACCAACCAGCGGCCGTCCTCGGTGACGGAGCCGCCCAGATACCACTCGGGCTGGTCCGGCCGCTGGTAGACGAGCACATCGTCCGCCTGGGCCGTGCCCAGCTTGTGGAAGCAGAGCAGGTGGTTCTGGTTCACACCGGTGAGGGCCCCGCCGGTCTTGGGCGCCTCGTAGCGGCTGTAGAAGAAGCCGGTGCCGTCCTTCAGCCAGGAGGCGCCGCTGGCCTTCGACCAGCGGACCTCGTCCGCCAGATCCTTGCCCGTGGCCACGTCCCGCACCTTCCAGGTCTGCCAGTCGGATCCGGCCTCGGCCACGGCGTAGGCCATGAGCCGGCCATTCAGGGTGACGCTCAGGCCGCTGAGGGCCACGGTGCCGTCCTTGCTGAGCGTGTTGGGATCCAGCAGCACCCGGCCCCGGACCGAGGCTTCCTCAGTGACGAAGAGGACCGCCTGGTTCTGCAGGCCTGTGTTGTGGAAGTAGAAGTAGCGGTCACCCCGCTTGAAGGGGGCGCTGAACTTCTCGAAGTCCCAGAGGCGCGTCATGCGCTCCCGCAGCTGCTGGCGAGCGGGGATGGCCTCCAGGTAGGCGCTGGTGACCTTGTTCTGAGCCTCAACCCAGGCCTTGGTCTCCGCCGAGTTGTCATCCTCCAGCCAGCGGTAGGGGTCCGCGACCCGAGTGCCGAAGAAGTCATCAACCACCTCCCCCTTGCGGGTAGGCGGATAGGTCAGGGGTCCGTGGGCGGTGAGCAGAGTGCCGGCGAGGGCGATGGCCATGGTGAGGGTCCTCATAAGCAGCGATCTCCAGGAAGCGGTCATTCTCCCACCGTACCGCGGTGGAATCCCAGCCGTGCAAGCCGGGGGCCATGGTGGTAGGCTCGGCCAGTCCTGGAGGTTTCTTTGGTCCCGCCATCCAGCAAGAAGGTGTTCGTCCTTGACACGAATGTCCTGTTGCATGATCCAAACTCGATCCTCCACTTCCAGGAACACGATGTGGTGCTGCCCATCGTGGTCATTGAGGAGATTGATCACTTCAAGAAGGACCAGACCGAGGTGGGCCGCAACGCCCGCGCCGTGTCGCGCCTGCTGGACCGACTGCGCACCAGCGGCACCCTCAGCCGGGGCGTGCCCCTGGAGGGCGGAGGCACCCTGAAGGTGGACGTGGCCGCGCACAACCTGGACCTGGGCATCCTCTCCGCAGACAAGCACAAGGCTGACAACCAGATCCTGGCCTGCGTCCGGGAGCTGTTGCACACCTCCAAGAACAAAGTGGTCCTCGTGACCAAGGACACGAACCTGCGCATCAAGGCGGATGCCATCGGCGTGGACGCTGAGGACTACACCACCGACATGGTGGAGATGGACGAGCTCTACACCGGCCACAAGAGCTGGGAGGTGGACTCGGTCCAGGTGGACCAGCTCTACGACGGTGGCCTCAAGCCGGACCCCGAGCTGTCCCTCTACCCCAACCAGTTCCTGACCCTGGTGGACAAGGCCAACCCCAACCACACAGCCCTGGCCCGCTTCCAGACCGCCGAAGGCCTCCTGCGCCCCCTGAAGCGCGTGGAGTCCTACCCCTGGGGCATCAAGCCCCGCAACCGGGAGCAGCAGTTCGCCCTGGAGCTGCTGCTGGACCCCGCTGTCCAGATCGTCACCCTGCTGGGCAAGGCCGGCACTGGCAAGACCCTGCTGGCCATCGCCGCGGGCCTGCAGCAGGTGGTGGATGACGAGGCCTACGACAAGATCCTGGTGAGCCGACCGGTCATGCCCATGGGCCGAGACCTGGGCTACCTGCCTGGTGACATCAGCGAGAAGCTGCGGCCCTACATGCAGCCCATCTACGACAACCTCGAGTTCATCGTGGCCGCCAACACCGAGGCCCGGCGCCGCAGCACCATGACCGCGGGCCAGCTGGAGGAGGCGGGCTACCTCAGCGTCGAGCCCCTCACCTATATCCGGGGCCGCAGCATCCCCAAGCAGTACCTGGTGGTGGACGAGGCCCAGAACCTCACGCCCCACGAGGTGAAGACGATCCTTACCCGGGCCGGCGAAGGCACCAAGGTGATCTTCACGGGCGATCCGCACCAGATCGACAACCCTTACGTGGACGCCAGTACCAACGGCCTTAGCTTCCTGGCAGAACACTTCAAGCACCTCGACATCTCCGGCCACGTCACCCTCCAGAAGGGTGAGCGCAGCAAGCTGGCCGAGCTGGCGAGCAACCTCCTCTAGGAACTCTCGATGGTCGACTCTTCCTGGGACAACAGCGGCCAGGGCGCGCCCGCCAAGACCGGTCTGCCGCTCTGGGGCAAGATCGGGCTCGGCTGCGGCGTGGCTTTGCTCATCCTGATGGGCACCTGCGTGGGCGGAGCGGCCTTCGTCCGCCATCGGCTGCAGAAGGATCCCGAAGGGTTCAAGAGCAAGGTCATGGGCTTCGCCCTCGACAAGATGAAACCGGACTGGGATGACTTTCGGGCGGTGGTCGCGCAGCTTCGCACCCCGCAAGGCTGCCGGGACCTCTATGCCGCCAGCCCCGAGCTGGGCAAGACCTGGCCCACGGAAGCGGAGTTCCTGGCCGCCGCGGCCAAGTGGCAGAACGAACTCGCCCCGACACCGGACCTGACCCCGGACTTGATGGAGCGCCACGGACTGCATATCAACCGGGAGTTCGGCGGCAAGGTGACCGTGGGCTGGATCCCCCGGCCCGGCCCGGCCGTCTACGTGACCTTTGCCCGGGCTCGGAACCGGGGCGAGCAGGGCCCCCGGCCGGTCGTGGGTCTCGACGTTCGCAGATAAGGCTCAACCGGCCTGCGATCAGCATTGAGCCTGCGGGGATTTTCCGCCAAGATTCAGGCATGACTGCTGCTTCCGGATCCGTATCTGACGCCCTGGCCCTGCTCACCAAAGGCACGGTGACCTGCCACAAGCTCGAGCAGCTGGAGGCCAAGCTCAAGGAAGGGCGGCCTTTGCGCATCAAGGCCGGCTTCGATCCCACCGCCCCGGACCTGCACCTAGGCCACGGCGTGCTCATCCGCAAGATGGCCCAGTTCCAGAAACTGGGCCACGAGGTCATCTTCCTGATTGGCGACTTCACGGGCCTCATCGGCGACCCCACCGGCAAGAAGGCCACCCGCCCCCCCCTGTCGCGGGAGGAAGTTCTGGCCAATGCCGAGACCTACAAGCATCAGGTCTTCAAGATCCTCGACCCCGAGAAGACCAGGGTCCGCTTCAACAGCGAGTGGTTCGGCGACTTCCGGGGGGACCAGTGGATCCGCCTCGCCTCCCGCTTCACCCTGGCGCAGATGCTGGAGCGCAACGACTTCGCCAAGCGACTGGAGGCCCGCGAGCCCATCTCCATGCACGAGCTGCTCTACCCCATGTCCCAGGCCTACGACAGCGTGGCCCTGGAGGCCGACGTGGAGCTGGGTGGTAACGACCAGCTGTTCAACCTCATGCAGGGCCGGATCCTCATGGAGGCCTCGGGCCAGAAACCCCAGGTGGTGCTGACGGTGCCCCTGCTTGTGGGTCTGGATGGTCAGGAGAAGATGTCCAAGTCCCTGGGCAACTACATCGGCTTCATGGAGGACCCGGACACCCAGTTCGGCAAGGCCATGAGCGTCAGCGACAACCTGATGTGGGACTGGTACCTGCTGCTCACGGACCTGCTGCCCACGGAGATCGGCGCCCTGAAGCAGGGTCACCCCATGGACGCCAAGAAGGGCCTGGCCCGGCGCATCGTGGCTGACTTCCACGGGGAGGCTGCGGGCCAGGAGGCCCAGGACCGCTGGGTGCGCCGCTTCTCGGAGCGCAGCCAGGAGCAGGCCCCGGAGATCCCCATGGCCCCCACCGAGGGGGAAGTGGCCCTGACCCGCCTGCTGGTGGACCGGGGTCTGGCCCCCAGCCGCAAAGAAGCCGAGCGCCTCATCGGCCAGGGCGCCGTGAGCCTGGACGGCACCAAGGCTGCGGATCCCGCCCTGCGCCTGGCCCTGGTTTCGGGCCAGTCCTTGCTGGTCAAGGTGGGCAAACTCAAATTGGAACGATGGGTGGTGTCATGAGTCTTCCTGCCCTCAAGGATCTCTTCGAGCGACAGCGGTCCCGGGCCACCGGGCTCTGGGTCCTGGGCGAGGAGCCCAAGCGCACCGTCTATATAGAGGCCGGGGACATCGTCTTCGCCACCAGCACCGACCCCCTGGATCGCCTCACCCACCTGCTGGTGGAGCGGGGCAAGATCACCCAGGCCCAGCTCGACTACGCCATGGCCAACCTCAACTCGACCATGTCCATCGGCAAGAACCTCATTGAGATGGGCTTCATCACCCAGCGGGACCTGCTGGCGGTGGCCAAAGGCCAGGTGGAGCGGGTGGTCGGCACCTGCCTGGCGGCCACGGCGGAGACCCCGACTTTCGAGGCCCGGGAGCTCGACGCCCGCACCGTGCGCCTGCCCTTCGACACCCCGGCCATGCTGCTGGCCGGGGTGTTGGACCTCCGCGACCGGGAGCTCATGCTGGAAGAGTTGGGCCCCCTCAACCAAGTGGTGGTCCTGGAGACGCGCCGCCTGCAGGACTTCACCCTGCCCGCGGACCTAGCCAAACTGCCGGGCCTGCTGGACGGCACCCGGACCCTCCTGGAGCTGAGCCGGGAGACCAGCGTGGAGCCCTTCCGCCTGGGCGCCTTCATGCTGTTCCTCCGGGAGATGGGCTGGGCGCGCCTCCATGAGCTGCCCCCCCTGGACCGGGGTGCCCTGGAGCGGGCTCTGGAGCCTGCGGAAACGACCATCTCCCCGGCCCTGCCTGAGCCGGAGTCCGCCCCTGAGCCCCTGCTGGCCGAGGAACCACCTCCCAGCCCCTACAGCACCCAGGAGGTCAGCCCAGTGCCGGAGAAACTCCCGAGCCTGGGTCCCGAAGATGAGCTGGAGGAACCCCCTGTGACCGTGCCGGAAGCCCTCCTGGCTGAGCAGGAACCTCTGCCGATGTCGGAGCCCGCCCTGGCCGTGCCGGAGCCGCTCCCGACGCCGGAGCCCGCCCTGCCCATCCAGCACGAAGCCGAGGTCGACATGGACGAACCCTCCCTGGAAGCCCCCAACGAGCCTGAGGCCGAGGCCTCCCCGCGGACCCTGCGGAGCTGGCTGCTGCCGCTGCTGTTGATCCTGCTGGTCGGCCTGGGTCTCTGGGCCGGGCTCAAGTGGACCCGGCGCTCCCGGGCCACCGCGGCCCTGGCACCCAAGGTGGAACCAGCCCCCGTCTCCAAGCCCGCGGCACCTGCTCCGGCGGCTCCGGCGCCCGAAGCCACTGTCCCCGTCCCGGCCCCGGCCGCGGAGCCCAAGCCGGCCCCGGAGCCCGCCAAGGTCGTCCCGGAACCCGCCAAGCCAGCCCAGCCCCCTGTGGCCCCGGGCCCTGCCTCCAAGTCCCAGCGCCTCCAGACCATCGTCCAGGGCAACTGGAAGCAGGCCATCGCGGAAGGCACGGCTCAGCGGGAGCTCCTGCAGAGCCGCTGGACCCTCCGCCTGGAGATCGCCTGCCAGGGAGCCACCATTCAGCAGGCCGCCGAGCTTCTGAACAAGCAGGACCCGGATCTGTTCATCGTGCCCATGGTCCTGCGGGATGGGAAGACCTGCTACCAGATCTTCCTGGGCTCCTACGGCTCCGAGGCCGCGGCCAAGGCGGCGGCCCAGAGCCTGCCGGCCCCCTTCCTGGTGGAAGGGAACCGCCCGAAGCCCTTCCGGGTGGCCCAGATACCCGATCGGCAGTAAACCTAAACGCGACTATCGCAAGATATACGGCTATTGATATTATCGGTCCTTTACAAACAGGATCGATTGACGATACTGTGTATGTATACGAGTCGGACCTATAATTTTTGGCCGACTGATCTTTGTGGAGTCCGATGCTGTCCCTCTTCCATCCAACCAATTGGAGTCAGGCGTGCGTGTCGTGGATCCACGAGATCCATGTCGCCTTCGACCCTCCAACGCCGGTGGAACCTGGAAAGGGTGGCTTCCTCAGGATCATGCGCCTGCCCGCACGGGGATTGGCTGCGCTGGTGGCGCTCAGCTTCACCCTGCACTGCACCCGGCCTCCCGTGGCCTGGGCGCCCAAGCCGGTGGGTTCCCACAACCCCGGTGCTGCCGAGGGGCAGCCCTACATGGAAGAGGGTCTGGCCAGCTGGTACGGCGGGGCCGACGATGGTTTTGCCGGCCGACCCACCGCCAATGGCGACATCTTCGATCCTGAGCAGTTCACCTGCGCCCACCGCACCCTGCCCCTGGGCAGCTTCGTGGAAGTGGAGAACCTGGAGAACCGCAAGCGCACCGTGCTGCGGGTAAACGACCGGGGTCCCTTCCTGAAGGGCCGCATCCTCGATCTCTCCAAGCGCGGCGCGAAGGAGCTCGGTTTCCTGGGCGTTGGCACCACCCGCATCCGCCTCCGCACCGTGGATGCCATGGGTCTGCCCGTGGTGCTGGATCCGGCCTTCGATAAGGCGAATCCCTACGTCGTGCAGGTGGCAGCGCTCTCGAATCCCAAGAATATAGAAGCACTTAGACACGAACTTGAAAACACCTTCGGCGAGGTCTCCCTCCAGGTAGCCTCTACCCGGGGGGGGCTGACGGTGAAGCGCGTCCGGGTGGGCAGCTACACCAGCCGCCAGGACGCTGAGCAGTCCGCCGAGCAGCTCGCCAAGCTCCTCAAGGATCGTGGTGTCGAGCCCTTCATCACCCGCCAGCGCTGAGGCCCTCCGGCCCTTCCTGGTCATTCCCGCCGGTGGCCGGGGTGTGCGCATGGGGGGTGGCCTGCCCAAGCAGTTCCGGGACTGGGATGGTCGGCCCCTGCTCCAGGTGACGGT
>Ga0194053_10002726_pt1 | contig 10307 bp, 9 predicted proteins | sample SepL228m_MetaG_FD_161684 | JGI IMG/M metagenome (GOLD analysis project Ga0194053, IMG submission 161684) | Anoxic zone freshwater microbial communities from boreal shield lake in IISD Experimental Lakes Area, Ontario, Canada - Sep2016-L227-8m | ecosystem: Environmental > Aquatic > Freshwater >...
ATCTAGGCTTTCGCCACAGACTGTAGTCCCAGTCGGAGAATATTTTTTGAAGCATTAAGGTCTCTGTCCATTATCAAGCCACATTTCAGGCAGTGTACGTGTTTAGCTCTCGCCTAAATTTTTAAAATTTCCATCAAAATTCATTTAGACCAGAAAAATTAAGTAATATAATCGCAATAATCTCTTATTGGGAGTATGGACGAAGGAGAAATTAACAGGCAGCTTCTTGAGCAATTAAAGCATGAGAATGAGCTGCTTAAGGCAAAAGTTATCGAACTTGAAGCTCGACTAGCTCAATATGAGAATGCACATACTCCACCAAGTCTAAGACGTGGCCGCAATCGCAAAAAGGATCGGGAAAAAGACATCAAGGGAAAACCCGGCCAAAAAAGCGGGCACAAAGGCGTAACAAGGGCTTATGTGGCTCCGGATAGGCAAGTGGAAGTCACAATGGACCACTGTCCCGGTTGCGGGGCAGATCTTGGCGCTCCTTTTCGAATAGACTCGAAGATCATCGAGGAAATCCCTGAACCTCAGCCGATCATAGTCACTGAATACAAAATTGCGCATTACAAATGTCCCTGCTGCCGGAAAGAAGTTGTCGCAAGCGATCCAGGCTGTCCACATGAAGGCAAATTCGGCAACAACGTAATTGCTCAGGCGACGTTGTTAAAATATGATGGTAGAATGACTCACCGGAGAATCCAAGACGCAATGATGAGACTGTTCGGTCTGAAAATAAGTCCTGCTACGATACTCGATTTAACCCGTCGCGCTGCTAATGCGGTTCAATCGGAATATGATGCGATTCTAAAGAAGATTCGAGGCGCTCCGATCCTTTATGTGGATGAAACGTCAATCCATGTCCAGGGAGAAAGACATTGGATCTGGACCTTTTCCACACCATCTGAGTCTTTTTTCGTGATTCGGAAGAGCCGAGGCATGAAGGTTCTGACGGAAGTTTTGACGCGGAGATTCAAGGGAATAATCGTGTGCGACGGTTGGAAACCTTATGCCAGGTTCACAAATCGCATTCAGCGATGTTGGGCACATCTGCTTCGAGAGTCAAAAGACATTGCTGAGAAGTTCGAGGAAGCGATTCCACTGCATAATGCACTCAAAGAGCTTTACGAGATACTAACCGAGGCTCTGGAAAACGATCCTCCGCCAAAAGTCAGAAAGAGATTATGGCAATTGGCGCGAGAAGCGCTTAAGCATTTGACCCTGAAAGGGTACTCTATCGAGAAAGTCCGAAAATTCATCGGGAAAATCAACAACGGATTAGACTACTGGTTCACATTTATCATCAATCCAGGTGTAGAGCCAACCAATAATCGAGCCGAGAGAGCGTTGCGACCACACGTAGTTTTAAGAAAGATCCTGGGCACACTTCGCAATGACAAAGGAACTTCGATTCATGAACGAATCATGACGACACTGGCAACATGGGGACAGAAAGGGTTGAATTGTCTCCAAATGCTAACCTTGAAGCTGGCCAGCTAAACACGTACGATAGGGGAAGGAAAAGCCGGAGAAGTACTTATTCCATGGCGGGCTTGTGGTAAGTTCGCCGGTAAGGTCCAGGATCCGGGCGGCGTTTCCCCTTCCCCCGCACTGCATGAGAAGGCGACCGCCAGGCACCAGGCTCTGCCGGACGGCTTTCAGGACGGACAGATGATCTTTAATCCAGTGCAGGCAAGCAAAGGACACCACCAGATCGAATTCCTCAATAAAGTGCAGCTCTGAGGCATTGCCCACCCGAAAAGAGAGATTAGAATGATCTCTATGCTGGCCGGCAGCAAAGCTGATCATCTCCGGGGAGAGGTCTATTCCCAGAACACTGCCAACCGGCACCAGGCCGGCCAGGTGGGCGGTGATCCGACCATCACCGCACCCAATATCCAGGATTCGTTCATCGCCGTCCAGCAACAGATCGGCAATTAGAGCCATGGCCCAATTGTACTGGGCCGAGGAGCTCTTCTGGTAATCGGCTGGGTCCCATTTGTGCATTTCAGGAGTGCTCGTCATCGCCCTTAATCTGCACATGCGTTTCTTTTTTGTGGGTCAGCCCCTCCAGAAGCTTGGGCACAGCCTCGGCCATGTGCTCTATTAACGTATGTTGGGTTTCCTTCAGCCGCTCTACCCGCACACCATCCTGGTCGATTATTATCACGGCAACAGGCTTCATCCCCAGGCCCCCACCTCCTCCGCTTCCGCCCGGATTGTCCGCTTTTCCCGCGCCGGAACCTGCTCCAAAGCCCATGCCTACGCTCATCAGAGGGATGACGGTCTTGCCCTCCACTGTGACCGGATCGCCCACGACAGCCTTTGCGGTGAGGGCATTTTGCATCTCCCCGGTTATTGTTTTCAGTATTTCGGTCAGCTCTTGCATCTTCTCACTACCTGCCAATGGTTTCACACTCCTGTTAATAATAGTCAGTGATTGGTGAAAAAGCTTTCTTCTTCTCCTTGAACTTTATCAGGGCGGTGAGAAGATCATTGTAGGGAGTGGAGATACCATAATCCCTGGCATACTGGGAGATGGCCCCGTTCAAAGCATCAATCTCCGTTTGCCGTCCCAGCAAAATGTCCTGCAGCATGCTGGCCCGGTGGCCTACCGTGGGGGGAAGCTGCCTTTCCAGCAGATAATGGTAATACTCATCTGCATCCTGATAAGGAGCCGCTACCCCTTTGGCCTTCATCACGAGAAAGATCTCCTCAATTATGACCTTGATGATGCCAGTCGTCTCTGCATTTTCCCCCAGCTTTCCATAAGCCACTTCGAGCAATGCGCCGAGCGGGTTCAAGGAGCAGTTGTAGAGCACCTTTCCCCAGATGGCCGCCCAGATGTCATCCTTGCTCACAATTTTGCAGGGAATACCGGAGAGGGAGAGATCCTCCGAAAGTGCCTGCAAGAGCGGCTGGTTCACAGGCAGGAATGGCTCGCCTAGCAAGACATCGTCGGCGTTGACAGTGACCTTAGCGTGGCCCGGATCAATGATCTCGGCGCCAAAGATGACGCGCCCACCCACCGTGCGATCTTCTCCCACCTGACGGGCGATGGCCTCCCAGTTGTTCAGGCCGTTTTGCATGGAGACCATGATGCCGTCCTCTTTGAGCCGGGATGCCGCATCGAGAGCTGCTGCATCTGTGTCCTTTGATTTTACACAGAGCAGGATGATGGAAAATTGCTTTTTCGAAAGCAGGGAGGAAAGAATCTCGGTCTCATGCGCCGGAACAATGTGTTCTCCCCAGATGCCTGTGATCCTCAATCCCTTCTCCGAAAAGATACGAAAATGCTCGCCTCTGCCTGCGTAGGTCACACTGCGACCGATTTTGTGCAGAAATGCGCCAAGAACGCTGCCTATGGCTCCTGCACCGTAGATGAGATAGTCCGGGCTGATGCCTGGTTTCATAAACAGGGGAAGGGTTTGGCCACTTAAGAGGGTTTCGAAAGGCCTTTGCATGTAAAGCCTTCGAAAAGCATAAATTTTAGAAATTATATTAAAGAAGCGGATGGAAAAAATCAGGAAAGGCTTTTATGAGCGCGATATTTGGTGAGTTGCTGACCTTCCAGCAAGAGAAGGGACAGGAAGTCAAATTGGTGGTCAACGGTGATGAGTTTTATGCTCAATACGAGACACAAGAAGGCTACTCCGTAGTTTACGACAAGGAGCTGGGCTTATTCTGTTATGCCCTCCAAAAGGATGGAGCCTTTTTCTCCAGCAAAATCCCCCTCAGTAAAAGCCCGCCCCCGGATCTGGAAAAACATCTGCAAGAAGCAGGCAGCGTTCGCCTCGCCAAAGCCGAACAGAGCGCCAAAAGAAAGTGATAAGCAGTATCTATGAATGAATTGAGGTCAGGTGGTCAGGTTTGTCCCGACCTCAATTTTTCAATATCCTTTTGCATATCGACACTCATTTTGGCGTTATCGAGTTTTGAAGCCGCAATCATGGGAAGTATTGGGTCATCATACTTTATCCCCACGAGATTCGCACCACGTAGATCAACATTCACCAGTGCGGTCCTGTTTAAATAGGCATTCCCCAGATCCGCCCCGGAAAGATTTACATTTTCCAGGAAAACCGCATTAAATTCAGCATTTCGGAGGTCTGCATCCTGAAGATCAACCTCATTAAGTATCATCCAATTCAAGCTTGCCGATCTCAACACGGCACCCCGCATGATAGTTCCTCTTAAGTTCATGGATTCCATTTTACACCCGGATAGGTCAGCCCCGGATAAGTTAGCCTCATCCATATCTGCTTTAATGATCTGGACACTCCCAAGATCTGCCTCAGACATATCTGCACCGCTAAGATCTGCATTGTCTAATTTTGTGTTTCGGAGGTTAGACTCATGCAATTTGGCCCTTGGCAAGTATGCCCTGGTGAAGTCCGAGTTGCTGAGATCACATTGGCTCAGGTCGGCTCCAAATAGCTCTGCTCTGGAGAATTGGCAACGCATAAGTGCGCTGCCACCAAGATTCGCCCAATTTAGTCTGGCACCTACCAGATTTGCTCCACCCAGATCCACGCCTTTCAGGACAGCAAGACTTGCATCAGCACCAAGAAGCCTGGCGCCCGTCAGACGGGCACCCGTCAGATTGGCCCCACTAAGCAAGGCACCGGTAAGATCAGCCTGTTCAAGATAGGAGTTAGAGAGATCAGAATCCTCCAAATGCACTCTGGCTAAAATTGCGCCGATTAGTCTTGCTTCAACAAGTCTAACTCTATGCATTAAGGCATTTTCCAGGTTCGCACCGGTTAGATTCGCCTGGAAAAGATCGGAGCCGTCCAGACAGGAAGCCATAAGATAAGATCCGGATAGGTCCGCATGACTCAGGTTTGTACCGGTCAGATTGGCAAAACCCAATTTTGATTTGACCAGCCGGGAATCAAAGAAATTCGCTCTCGAACAACGCGACTCGGATATATCCGCCCCGGAGAGGTCTGCATGGGAGAATGTGGCATTAATCAGGTTCGACCCGACCAGGCTTGCCCCGCTCAGATTGGCTCCAATCATTTGAGATTGCTGGAAAGTGGCCCGGTTCATGAATGCTTTTACGAAACTTGCTCTATCCAGATTTGCATAGCTAATTTTCACAGCCGACAAGCTGGCCTCATTCAGCCTGGCACCGACTAGAGTCGAATTATCCAGCATGGCCTGATCCATAAAAGAACCGGATAGATCAGCTCCGGTTAGATTTGAGTCGATCAAGTAGCTGACAGGCAGGTAGGCACCTCTGAGATCGGCATGAGAGAGATCTGATCCATGAAGATCAACGGCTGGCATGAATACGCCGCTGAGATTGGCTCCGATAATCCGGGCGTTGGAGATGACGGCCTGTACTAAAAAGGATCGATAGAGGTTCGCTCCGCGAAGATCAGATCCCTGCAACTCAGAATGATTCAAGTTTGCCCCTGACAGGTTCAGGCCGCTCAGGTTCATGCCCATGAGCAGGGCATGATCTTTGAAAGGATTTTCTTCGATTGCTGATGAAATTGTAGATAAAAGAACGAAAAGCAAACACACCCATAAAACCAACCTTATCACAGAAATAGCCATGACAATACTATCTGCACTACTACTATTAATTTTTAATCAGGAGTGAACTTCGCCGAGTAGGCAATAAGATAAACCACACCAATTCAGAAAAAAAGAAAGCGCCTATGATTTTGGCAGCTCGCCCACAACATTTGATTCGAGATAATACATATTATTCAGCTCTTTATCACTCATGCCCGGGAATATTGCCAGTTTTTTCTGCATAATCTCCTTTTGCTTCTCGTCTACAAAAGATCTGACATTGCCTGGAACCATTTTGCCAAAAGGTGCCAGCTTCACTCCGCCTTCCGCCAGGCCGTACCCCCATTCCTGTCCGGGTTGAGAATTCCATGTCCCGTTATGCACAGATTCTACAATATCGGTCATAATGGGTCCCATGTCCCAGATTGCGCCCGTGAGGCATACGCGAGGAGAGAAACGGCCTACATCTGAACCGGAAGATATGAAGTAAGTGCCCATCTCATCAGCCGTTTGACCCGTCGTATCAGAATTGGACGCATGGGTTATGATATCGCACCCCTTATGGATAAGTGATAGGGCTACAGCCCGCTCTTTTCCCGGGTCGTACCAGTTTCCGATCCACTCCACATAAACCTTAGCATTGGGGTTGGAAGATGCGACTCCCCTGGCAAAGGCATTGAGGTAATTTATTACCAGGGATGTGGGAAGGGCTGCGGCAAGAGCGATCTTGTCTGTCTTGGTCATATTACCTGCCACGATTCCAGCAAGATACATAGCCTCATACATCTTTTCGTAATAAACTCCGGCATTGGGGGCCAGTTTTTCTGTCCCTCCGCCCAACATGAAAGTGACATCCGGATATTCAGGAGCTACTTCCTTGATTGCATTTATGAGGTCGTAGCTGTGACAGAATATAAGTTTAGATCCATTTTCGGCGCATTCTCTCAATATTCGGGGTGCATCCTGGGCGTCAGCATTCTCTATCTCGGAAAGTTTCACGTAAGGAAGTTCCTGGGCCATTTTGGATGCGCCCACATGGCCATCGTAAGCCCAGCCGTAGGTTCCAATAGGACCAGTTACGATCAGAGTCACATTTAATGAGTTATCAATTGCCGCACTGCAATCTCCGGTAAAGCCAGCTAAGAGAAGCGCACACAGAATCACATTCCACGCATAAATTTTCTTATGCATTATCATCATCCCCTGAGCAAAGTTTGGTCAGGTCGTATTCCCTGACCGCAATTTTTCCAGATCCGTTTGCAAATCCGCGCTCATCATGGCCCCATCGAGCTTGGATACGGCGAAAAAACCAAGCGCTATGGAATCGTACTTGATTCCCTGCAGATTTGCACCAGTAAAATCAGCGTTTTCGAAGGCCGATGTGTCAAAGACGGCACCACTCAGATCCGCGCCGGAAAAGTTGGTGTTATTCATGTAGGTCTGGGCAAAACGGACCTTCTTTAGGTCGGCGCCACTGAAATCTGCATCCAAGAAGTTCAGCAATATTATGCTGGACGATCTCAATTTCGCCTTGCTCCAAACAGTTTCCTTGAGAGTCATGCCATAAAGATAAGATTCCGTGAGGTCCGCGCCGGATAAGTCGGCATCATTCAGAAATACGTTCACGAGTCGCGCCCGGCTCATTTGGGCATTTCTCAGATTTGCCCCGGTAAGGTCTGCGTAATCCAAGGTAGCGCCCTTCAGAGTGCAACCTGATAGATTGGTTCTCACCAAATATGCTCGGGTAAAGTCCGAACCGGTCAGGTCGCAATTACTGAGGTTGGCTCCAAATAGTTCCGATCTGGTGAACTGGCAATCTGTGAGACTGCTGTCGCCCATATCCACCCAGCTCATTTTGGCGCCCATCATGTTGGTGCGGGTCATATATGCACCTTCCAGGATAGCCTGGCTAAGATCCGCACCAAGAAGCCGGGCTCCATTCAGATTTGAACCGGTCAGATTGCACCCGCTTAGCATTGCACCGGTAAGATCGGCGTTTTCCAGATTCGAGTTCGATAGATCGGAATCTTCGAGATGCGCTCCGGGCAAACTGGCACTTGATAGATCGGCTCCGACAAGTCTCGTTTTGTGCATATAGGCAACTTCGAGATTTGCGCCAGAGAGATTTGCGTTGGTGAGATCGGAACCATCCATACCAGAAGCCGCAAGATCCGATCCGGAGAGGTTCGCCATGCTGAGATTGGTGTAAGTCATATTGGCAAACCCAATGCGGGAATTGATTAGTCGAGAGCCGACGAAGTTTGCGCCATGACAGCGGCTCTCCGAGATATCCGCACCGCTAAGATCTGCATTCGACAGATCCGCATCAATCATATTAGCCCCAACCAGGTCTGCTCCGGAAAGATCTACACCTTTCAGGATCGCATCCTTCAGCATGACCCGCCTCATGTAGGCATTGGCTAGATTTGCTCCCGTCAGGTTTGAGGTGCTGAGGTTAGATGCCATAAGGTCGACAGCGCTCAGGTTTGCATCTACGAATATCGCACCGGATATTCTGGCCTCTTCCAGGTTGGCTTTAAAAAGAGTTACCCCTGTCATATCCGAAGCCATCAGATTGGTTCCGACAAGATCTGCCTCGGAGAGGTTAGCTTGCATTAGTCGCGAATTACGTAAGTTAGCCCGCCTTAAGTATGCCCCAAATAATGAGGCTCCGGTAAGATCGGCACTTTGAAGATCGACAGCGGTCAAGTTTGCCTTATCCAGATTTGCACCCACCAGAATGACATTTGGCAAACGAGCCTGGCCCAGATCAGCTCCGCGAAGGTTCGCTCCCGTCAGATTCGAGCCGGTGATGTCAGATCCGACCAGAATAGCGCCAGCTAGATCGGCAAAAGACAGATCAGATCCATCTATGTCTGTCTCATCCATGGTTGCCCCCCGGAAGTTGGTTCTGACCAGCCGGGCTTCGCCTAATTCGGATCCTTCCAGCACTGATCCGCTTAAGTTCGTCATTTCCAGATTGCAATTTTGTAGCTGCGAGCGGCCCAGGTTGGCCCCGGATAGATCAAGGCCGCTCAGGTTCTTGTCGCTGAGATCAACGCGTGATTGGAATGGCTGGTTAATTATTACGCTATCTGGAGGCAAGCTGGAGATGGGAATGCCAAGACGAATCAGCTCAAAATTATCAAACATGTAACGGTTGGTGTTCACTCTTATCACAGGAATATTCTCTGCCGATTCACCTCCTAAGATGCGGAAGGCAAGCTTCGCCGCCTCGCTTCCTTGAGATGAGACCGTGAGCATCTTTCCTCCTACAACACCATATCCCATCAGGAACTCCCACAATGCATAAACTGGAACGGAGCAGGCCCCTTTGATTAGGCTGGTTGCATCTTCATAAGTCAATATCTTTCCCGCCCGGTCCCGATTGAAGGTCATCTCCAAGATGAGGCTATCATTAGGTAGGGTAGAGACACGCTGCGCGAGCTCCTTTGCCGTGAGGTTATCAAGGTACTCAAAGGATACCTTGCCCTCGAATTCTGGAATTGCTGCATCCATAATCTTTCGATTGGACTGACCGGTTGTTGTATTATCATTTACAACAGCAATAAGCTTTGTATGAGGATGCAATTTGAGCATCAATAAAATGGTATCCTTGATATCGAATACTTCCATTACGCCTGTGAAATTTCGTTTTCCTCGCAGCATCTCATCTTCGAAGCTGATGACGCCGCAGAAGACGATCGGCGTTCCCGGAAAAATCGCCTCGCTGTTATTAAGCAGGAATTTGAATGCGTCGGTATCGGTAGAAATAATTGCATCGAAGTGGCGATCATTAAACTTTTTAAGATACAATGCCTTCAGGTCAGCCAGACGGGCAACATTTGGATCGATTCTCTTTGTGTCCATGAATTCGACATTAATAATTGCCGAAGGCATATAAATGGCAAATTCATGCTTTATCTCGGAGATGATACTATCCTCCCATTTCATCCCAAGATTATAGGAGGCAAGAATTAGAATTTGCTTAGAGGTCTTTTCTTCCGCGGCCAGAGAACCCGTAACCAGAAAAGCGATCAGAAGAAATCCGAAAATGAATTTTACCAAGGCTTGCATAATTTTAATCTCCTCACCAATTAGTTATTACTCGTAATACTTATTACTTATCTTCATTTTTTAAACTTGTTCATTTATAGAGACGCTACGGTTACATTGGCCAGTCCGGGATATTGACCATTGGGCACCAACTTGTAAACGGTACCATCTATTTGGACTTCAACGTGGTCTTTCTTAGGAACGGCATCAAAATCGTGTGTGACCAAAAAGAATGCTAGATCCTTCACGCCCATTCGTGGGTCCTCATTCTGAGATATAAAATTCGTGAGTGCCGAATTATCAGTTGCAGCGGATGACAAAGCAATAAAGGACGGGGATGTGAGAATGATGAAAATTAGTATCATAATATACAGATTATTATAAAAGCAGGTCTTTCTTATCATCGTTTTTCTCCAGACAACTATCTAACATTATTGTCTTTCATGTACATATATAGTTGTGATGCTCCCGGCACAATTAGCTATTTAAGCCGAAATTTCCATTTATAAACAATGATCTTCCAGATCCTGGACGCCAACTACACCTATGATTCTGATAGAAATCCACTGGTGCAGCTCTTCGGCACCACCCCACAGGGAAAAAGCGTTACCTGCCGAGTAGCAGGCTTTCGCCCCTACTTTTATGCAGGCGTGGAGGAAAACCTTAGAAGGAGCGCCCTAGAGGATCTTTTAGCACAGGGATTGGAGGTCGAGGAGGTGGAG
>Ga0194053_10002730_pt1 | contig 10287 bp, 15 predicted proteins | sample SepL228m_MetaG_FD_161684 | JGI IMG/M metagenome (GOLD analysis project Ga0194053, IMG submission 161684) | Anoxic zone freshwater microbial communities from boreal shield lake in IISD Experimental Lakes Area, Ontario, Canada - Sep2016-L227-8m | ecosystem: Environmental > Aquatic > Freshwater >...
GTGTAGGATTTCTAAAAGTCAAATTATTTTCAAAAATCAACCTGTTCATTACAGCCAAATCTTGTTAATAACCCTTATTTTTTTAATCACTGATTAGTTACACAGAAACAAATCAAAAAAGGTTTATCCTGAATGTTGAAAAATATCCAGCCGGAATATATATAGTTAAAATAAACACTGAAAATTCCAATTGGATGGGAAAGTTTTGTAAACATTGAAAAGGAATTTAACGCGCGCTAACGAGCTTGCAACCGCAACAAAACTTACGTAATGATGCTTAGTAAAGGTTCTGCCATTGCTGCGTTTGCAGGACAGTGTTATAGGGCATTTTAAGACAGAAATCAAAAAGACAGAATAAAGCAATTGGACGAATTTTTACTCATAGGATTTTTTATACTTCTTTTCGGCGGGCTACCTATTGGACTGGGCTGCTTACTTTATTTTGTGCCTAAAAGACTTGGCTATCCAAAGACAGGAAAGTATTTAACTCTAATCTTTGGACTACTTGTACTTACAATTGTTTTGTTTATCTTTTTTGAAGACCAGCTTTTCACAAAAGGCAATGCAAAAGAACTTGTTGAAGAACAAAAAATTTCTCTGACAGACAAGTTTGATTTAATTGAAAACAAATCAATGTCGGCTATTGGGGACTATTACCACACTTTTACTTTGAAAATTTCAGAAAGGGACAAACAAAAAGCAATCGAACAAATTAAAAATTCAACTGACTTTAAGAAACTTGGAGAACCGACAGTTGATTTTCTATCTACTAATACTGACATGTATAATGGACAAAAGCAGATACAGAATTATGAAACAGAATACGGATATGTGCGAGAATATTTTAAGCCAAACGGAAAAGGGTACGCTCCGACATATAGACGAATTTCAATTGACAAAAAAGAAAACAAATTGACCTTTGAAGATATTGACGATTAAAAAAACGCCCTATAACACGGGTTTGGCTCAATTGCGGCGGACATTAAAATTGAAAGTAAAGTGCAATTAATAAACTTAAATAACGTGGGAGAGTGGACGTGCTTTTTAATCCGCAACTGAAGCCAACCCCGAAACCGTTGGCACTAATTATTCAAAATGAAAAAACAATTATTTGTCTTGATACTTTTATTGTGCTTCCTTGTGATAGGATCGATTAAAGGGCAGGAGAACCAGATGAAGATTATAAAAGATGAACAGGGTAATATATCAGCAAAATTCTTCTTTTCAATTTTTGGTAATGACACATTAAATAACGGACCGTTTATAGAATATTACCAAAATGGGAAAATGAAAGATTCTTGCTATTTTGAGAGAGGTATTAGAATAGGGATCGAGACTTTTTACGATAATAAAGGGAGAATCACATTTGTACATGAATATGTCGGTAATACCTTTCCTCGAGAAATACGAACAAAAGCATTTTATTACAGTGGAGCATGCCGATACTGTGAAGGCAGGATGCTCGAAACCACACCCGGCAATGCAATAAATCATGGAGTTGTTAAATACTATTGGAAGAATATGCAATTAATGGATTCTGTAATTTATGAAAAGAATAAGGAAGTCTTTCGGGCTAGATTTGATAAAAATGGAGTTATCCAGTTTGAAAATAGATATTGACTATGAATAAATAGTGCCAACATGCCGCTAACCGCAACAAAACCAATGATTTGTTGCTTTGCAAAGGTTTCACCTTTGCTGCGTTTAGCGATCGGACGTTAGGCAACAATAAAACAAAACCCCAATTAAGAATTTGTATGAAAGTGAGAATGAAACATATAAATCAATTTCACACATTTGTAATAAATGCAATATGAAACAGTTTTTATTGATGTTTTGGCTCACGATAAGTTTTCTATTTTCGAATGCCCAGTCTTTTGAATGCGGTACCAGTATCTTAACTGATGTTGATGGATTCCAGTACCATACCGTACTAATGGGATCACAATGCTGGACAAAGGAAAACATGCGGACGATCCATTATGCGAACGGACTGCCAGTCGGTATTCCAAAGAATAAAACGGGTTTTCATGAATCCGTTAATATGCCGGGAAAACTTCAGGTTTACGTTAATCTGCTAAAGGAAGAAAATATCAATATCGATATTTATAATGCCGAGGGCAAAAAGGTCTATTGCTCTGATCTTCGTTGCAGTTCCGGCAGTAATTCCATTGAATGTACCATCGGTCCTCCGGGATTTTATCTTATAAACCTGAGTTCAGGAACACTGAAATCTACCTTTAAGGTAATTGGAGGCGATCAACCCATGATTGAAGTGAAATCGGCGCCTTCCGCCTCCGGTTACAAATCTGAAATCAAAGCATTGGAACCCAATCCCCGGTTTTACTATGATTATGACAATGATCCTGCAAACGACGAAAAATTCGGAAAATTATATACACCGGCATCGGCATTAAACGTGGAGTATGATTGGACTGTTACGCTTGACTCTGTAATTCAGGGGATCTGCCCGGATGGATGGCACGTTTCAAACGATACCGACTGGATGCAACTCGAACTATACAAAGGAATGACACCGGAGGAAATCAAGATTATATTCAGCAATAACAGAGGGCATATAGCCTATACACTAGAAACTTCCGATACTGCCTATTGGATTTGTAATTATGGAACCGGCGATGCTGAATTTTCAGCCAGGGGAGCCGGACTATACATGGATGAAGAATTTGTCGCTTTAAAAAATCTTACCAGTTGGCTGACGTATAGCTCCTATTGGGGCCCAATGACAAGAAGTATGACGTGTGGGGGGGGCTCCATTATGAGGTCCACCGTCCTTTGGCAGAACATGGATCATGCATATTCTGTGAGGTGTGTTAAAGATTATTGATGATTATTTAAAAAAAATGTTAAAAATTTTAATCGTTGCCTAACAAGCCTTTAAAACCAATGCTGCCAGCGAATTTCAAATAAATAAAGGTTATTACGGCACATGGTTTTACAGGCAAAGCGTTAGGGCCTATTGAAAGAAAAATTTTGTACCTTTGCTTAAAGGTGTTTTATGAATCCAGAGATCAAAAATATTATTATCAATACATTGCGTGCTTACGACCCGGAAATGATCGGCGTGTTTGGTTCTTATGCGAGAAACGAAAACACGGTCAAAAGTGATATTGATATTTTGGTTCGGTTCAAATCCACCTTGTCGCTTCTCCAGTTAGTTCATGTTGAAAATTTAATGTCGCAAAAACTTGGTATTAAGGTAGACCTTGTAACCGAGGGAGCCGTCAAAAATAAAATTCTAAAGGAAAGTATTCAACAAGATCTTCAAATTATCTATCAATGATTAAAAACGATCAAGTTTATCTTGAACACATACTTGAGGCCATTACCAAAATTGAAAATTTCACAATAGGAGTTTCCAGGTTTGATTTTGACCATAACGTCATGATTCAAGATGCGATCATAAGAAATATTGAAATCATTGGAGAAGCAACAAAGAAAATTTCAAAATCATTCACACAAACTCATCAAGAAATACCTTGGTCTGCAATGGCCGGGATGAGGGATAAACTCATACATGATTATTTAGATGTAGACCTTGATGTTGTGTGGAAGACTGTTGAAGTTGATTTGCCCCTCCTTAAAGAACTAATCTCTAGTATCTAATTTCAACAGGCCCTAACGAGCCGTCAGCTGAGCAATGCGGGCGGTTTCCGGATGCTGGCATTCGCCAAACCTGCAAATGGTAGTGGAAAGGAAAAGTAACAACAAGTAAACTCCGCACTGCGGCTGCCGGCGGGGCGTTGGGGGCAAGGAGGGAAGCAAACAACACAAACAGACTTTAAAAATGAAAAGATTATTTTTAATTATTGTTGGTATTCTAATTCTGAGTGATTCTTATTCACAAGCCTGGCAATGGTCAAATCCCAAACCAACAAATAATGATTTGCAATCCAGCTATTTTACAAATGAAAATACAGGATATGCCGTTGGCAATTCAGGTTTGATTCTTAAAACAATTGATAGTGGTTTAACATGGAACCAGCTATATTCAGGCACTCATGCTTATTTAAGTTCTGTGGTGTTCACCGATGAACTAAAAGGATTTTGTATTGGATTTGACTATAAATCAAACTGGGCTAAGATCCTCGTAACTGAGAATGGCGGTGAAAGTTGGGATATACAGACAATTAATACTCAATATCCTATAAATCAAGTACTATTTACTAATTCAAATACAGGATTCATTGTTGGGAACAAGGGAGTGATTATGAAAACAAATAATGGGGGTGTGAATTGGGAACAAATAGTATCAGGAACGACATCCACACTCAATACCATTTATTTTGTTGATTCAAATACCGGATGGATTGGCGGATGGGACTATACCACTGGCAAAAGTTTGATTCTTAAAACCATGGATGGAGGAAATTCATGGACTATTGTTTCATCAGGGTTATCTACTTCAATTCAATCTATTTGTTTTTCTGATCAGGATACTGGCTATTCAGTTGGGTTTTATTATGTCATGAAAACTAACGATGGTGGCATCACCTGGTCTACTGTTCTGACAGGTGGTGGATATAGTGGTTTCTTTTCAGTTTTCTGTTGGAATGCTGATTCAGTTCTTGCTATTGGTCAGGATGGAAAAATAGCGTGTACTTACGATGGAGGCATCCATTGGAATTCTTTATCTACCGGCACAGAAAAAGCACTTCATAACATATTCATGGTTAATGGAAATGTCGGATATATAGTTGGGGAATTGGGCGCTGTTCTAAAGACACAAGACAGTGGCAATTCATGGCAACTACTATCATCCGGCACGGTTAAGCATCTCTCATCCATACGATTTACCGATGAGTTAAATGGTTATTGTCTTGTACGCAATGGTTCAGTCCTTAAAACTACTGATGCAGGGAACACGTGGAATAATATAAGCATAGGAGAAAATTACCAGTTGTCTAACTTATATTCTTCCAGTAAAACCACGCTGCACCTTCATGGAATGACATCTAACTCTATGAGTCAGGATTCAAATTTCATATTCAGGAGTACCGATGCAGGAGAAAACTGGAACATTACCTACAAAGAGTTTAGGAAACCAATTTATTCGTTTTTCTTTACTGATACCCTGAAAGGTTTTGCTTTAGGTTATGATGAATATTATCAAAATGGTTTTTTGTTGAAAACAATCAACGGTGGCACTTCCTGGTCACTCAATAATTCATTTGAAAATTACGGATTCAGTTCTGTATTTTTCACTGATCAAATGACTGGATACCTTGCAGGAGGCCAAATGATGATGAAAACTACTGATGGTGGCCAGACGTGGAATCCACTTGTTGTTCCAGGTAGTTTGTATTCTGAATGGTTCATTAATCAGGATACCGGTTTTGGTGTTGGCGCAGGTCCCAATTCGGAAGGGATTATAATTAAGACAACTGATGGGGGTGTGACCTGGACCAGCCAGTCTTCGGGGACTCCATATGTTCTTCTGGAAGTAACATTCTATGATAATCAAATTGGATATGCTGTAGGAATGTATGGCTCAATTCTAAAAACGACAGACTGTGGGGCCTCCTGGAATTTGCTGGATATCTGTTCAGGTATGAACTTTAATTCTATTTGTTTAACAGATGTTAACACCGCCTACATAGCAGGTGATTATGGTACAATACTAAAGACAAGCATTGGTGGGACTGTGCGAGTTGAAGAAAGACCCCTTTCAACCTGGCAAATGATATATCCAAACCCGGCAACAGATTATATTACCCTTGAGTTGACCAGATTCTTTAACAAATCCTGTTATTCCATTTATAACCAGAATTGGCAAGAGATGACAAAAGGAATTATTACTAACTCTAAAACTCATATAAACATTAGCAAACTACCAAAAGGAATTTATTTTATCAGAATTACAGATCAAAAGAATATTGAAGTAGGGAAAATAATAAAAGAATAGTCCCTGCTCCCAACACGGGCTAATCGTGATTGGTTTGCCACCGCACAAAGCCCACCACAAACCAACCACGCCTAGCCCGGAAACGTTACCACCAATTTTGAAAAAAATATACCTACCCAAGACCAAAATTCATTATTTGTACGTATTTTTGTACTTTAAAACGTACATAAACCAATTATTATGTTAACAACAACCATTTCTGATTTTAGAAAAGATATTAAAAGATATCTTGATCGGGTAACAGAGAATTTTGAAACCCTTATTATTAATAGGGGGAAAGACAATGGAGTAGTGATAATGTCGCTTGATGAATACAATTCACTTAGTGCGACTCAACATGAACTATCTTCAAAAACCAATGAAAAAAGGCTTGATTCTGCTATTGAAAAGTTTAAGAAGGGAAAATCATTCCACAAAGAACTCATAGAGCCATGAAATATACCTTTGTTGATGAGTCCTGGGAGGATTATCTCTATTGGCAGAAGAATGATCGGAAAATGTTGCGTAAGATAAACGAATTATTAAAAGACATTGCCAAAAATCCATTTTCCGGAATTGGGAAGCCTGAGCCATTAAAATTTAAATATAAAGGTTATTGGTCAAGACGAATTGATAATGAACATCGGCTGATTTATCGGTATAAAGATGATGAGATTCTTATAGCAAAATGTAGATTTCATTACGACGGATAATTCAAAACTGGTGGTAACGAGCTGTCAGCCGAGCAATGCGGACGGTTTCCGGAGGCTGGCGTTCCCCAAACCTGCAAACGATGGTGGTAAAGAAAACAAACAACAAGTAAACCCTGCACTGCAGCTGCCGGCGTGGCGTTATGTGCCATAGTTAAGAAAAACCTTTCAATAAAAGAGTTTACATATAAAGAAACATTTCGTACCTTTGCCTGACCAGAATAGGAAGTATGGACAAATTTTTCAACATCGAATTTTTGGAAGAGGCATTCGAATTTCTAAAAGCTATTGATAAAAAGCATCACGAAAAAATCCTATTCAATATTCGTAAAGCTCAGGTTGAACAAGACCCTGAACTTTTCTCAAAGTTGAAAGATGATATTTGGGAATTTAGAACTCTATACCAAGGGTTGAAATATCGTTTGCTTTCCTTTTGGGATAAAACAGATTCAGAAAACACATTAGTTGTTGCAACCCATGGATTAATTAAAAAGCGTAGTAAGGTTCCAGAGAGTGAGATCCAAAAAGCGAAGCAAATTAGGATTAAGTACTTTGAGGACAAAGAAAAATCTAAAAAGAAAAGGAAATGAAAACATACACATTAGATGAAGTTCAAGATAAACTTATTGGAAAAGTCGGCACGCCCGACCGGGATCGATTTGAATATGAATTACAAATGGACTTGATAGGAAAAGCCATAAAGCAAACACGTCAAGAACGTAAATTGACACAAGAAGATTTAGGAAAGCTTATTGGCGTACAAAAGGCTCAAATTTCAAGAATTGAAAGTAATGCAAGTAATGTTACCATTGACACATTGATGCGAGTATTTGGTGCACTGCAGGCTCATGTGAAATTACAAATAGAATTACCTCACTTAAAAATTAGTGTAGGCCAATAACTACGGCACATAACGAGCGTGCAGCCACAATGCGGGGAAGCGTGGTCAGGAAAGCAGCTGGTGCTACTGAACGAGCAAACGAAAATCAAATATAGAACCTGCTAAATCCCGCACAGCGGCCGCCGGCGGGGCGTTAGTGCCAAACCCAAAATGCATTTGTGCTTGACTTTGCCGTACTAATGTTGTATCTTTGTACGCCAAAACTTAATATTATGGAAACCAAATTAACATTAAGACTTAAAAAGAGAGTCATAGATCAAGCGAAAAAGTATGCTAATGATCACGAAACCAGCTTATCAAAACTGATTGAAAATTATTTGTCGGCAATAACCAACGAATCAAAATCTATTGAAAATATTTCCCCATTGGTACTATCACTGAGTGGTGTCTTTCAAATGGATGGAAATGAAGATACCAAAGAGCAATACCACGAACATCTCAAAAAAAAGTATTTATGAAAAGGAAGGCTTTTGTCGACACGGATATTATCTACGATCTTTTAGCAAAACGAGATCCTTTTTATCTTCCAGCAGCAAGATTATTCACATTAGCCGATGAAGGGAAAATAGAAATTTATATTTCTATCCTATCTCTACCAAATATTCATTATTTACTTTCAAAGCAAACATCATCGGAGGAAGCAAAACAAATTTTAAGAAAGTTCAAAGTACTTGTGCATGTGACTCCTTTGGATGAAAAAATAATTGACTTGGCATTGAATTCTGAATTTTCAGATTTTGAAGATGCAATTCAATATTTTTCCGCACTACAGAATAATATTGAAGTATTACTAACCAGAAACTTAAAGAATTATAGAAAAGCTCAAATATCAGTTTTAACTGCTCAAGATTTTATCAATTTATAACGGGTCTGGCACTAACGAGCCGTCAGCCGAGCAATGCGGACGGTTTCCGGAGGCTGGCGTTCCCCAAACCTGCAAACGATGGTGGTAAAGAAAACAAACAACAAGTAAACCCCGCATTGCGGCTGCAAGCGGGGCGTTATGTGCAAGCATTTAAGCCTGCTGAAAGAAATCGTATATGAAAAAGAAGATTCTCCTGTTTATCAAGATTACCGTAGTAATTATCTTTTTAATCTTCGGGTTCATCATCTTATTTCCACGATCTTATCAAGTTCCTGCAATAGAAAAAAGAGGAAACACTAAATATTGGGACTTGAATACTGGTTCAAGAATTGCCTACACACTTATTCAGGCCAAAGGTGAAAAAAAACCATATCCAATTATATTTTTACAGGGCGGACCAGGTGGTCCAATTTATAACAGAAATATAAAAACTCTTTCATCATTCTCAGAAGCAGGATTTGACATTTATCTGTATGATCAAATTGGTTGTGGGTATTCTGATAGATTAAAAAATATTGGAGGATATTCCATTGAAAGACACAAACAGGACTTAGAGGAAATTGTCAGAATTATCGGAACTAATAAAGTAATTCTAATCGGGCAATCATGGGGAGCAATATTGGCTACAGAATTTATTGCAGAGAAATCAGACATAGTTGAAAAGGTCATATTCACAGGCCCTGGTTATCTATTACCGATCAACCGATCTCTTGAAGAAATTAAGGCCCCAGATAGTCTAAAACTAAGAAATTCTCAATTTACAAATAGCCAAGGTCGAAAAAATATTTATAATATTAGAGCAAGGTTTGTTGAATGGTTCGCTAAAACATTCGATTGGAAGTTGGCATCAGACAAAGAAATGGATGAATTTGAGACTGTTTTGGATCATGAAATGGGAAAATCCACCGTGTGTGATACAGCTTTGGTTGGGGACATTGAAAATAACAGATCGGGTTATTATTCTTTGGTAAAGACTGTGCAAAGTTTTGATAATGTTATTGATATTAGGCCAAAACTAAGGAATTGTAAAATCCCTGCACTTATAATGAAAGGTCAATGTGACGGCATGAAATGGGGGTACGTGACAGAGTATCTAAATCTTTTTACAAATCACAGACTTATAATAATCCCCAATGCGGGACATTCAATTTCGAGGGAACAACCAGAACTATATATTAAGAACATTCTTGATTTTTTAACACAATAAATGCCTGCACATAACGAAACCGGTTGCCGCAATGCGGGTGACTTACGAACGCCAGCCCTCACCTTACCGGATGGCGCCCGTGGACAAATAAAACGGCAACAAGTAAACCCCGCACTGCAGCTGCCGGCGGGGCGTAATGCCCAAAAGTATGAAAGAGTTGGTCCATTAATTCAAATTTAGTACCTTTGATAGTATCAAATGATAGTATCAATGAAACCGCCTTACCAAAATACACATACAATCCTAACCAGGATTGCTTTAATTTCAGAGAAAATCGGTGCTATAAAAGCATATTTCTTAGAGAAACCGTCGCCCCAGCTTAGAAAACAGAATAAGATCAAAACCATTCATTCCTCATTGAAAATTGAAGGGAACACACTTACTCAAGAACAAATAACTGCCCTAATTGAAAATAAGCTGGTTATTGGTCCCCAAAAAGATATTAAAGAGGTTCTAAATGCAATAAAAGTTTACGACCAGCTTGCTTTGTTTGATCCATTTTCATCAAAATCATTTTTGTCTGCTCACAAGCTGTTATTGGATGGTTTAATCGAAAAGCCTGGAAAATTCAGAAATCAGAATTGATTATTCCGGTGATTCGGCGCCACCATTCCGGCGCATTCGACGCCACCTAAAAGTGGGCGGATTTGTTAAACAATATTAATCATTTTTTTCATTTCTTTTTTTTCTTAAAGAGTC
>Ga0194053_10002732_pt1 | contig 10277 bp, 8 predicted proteins | sample SepL228m_MetaG_FD_161684 | JGI IMG/M metagenome (GOLD analysis project Ga0194053, IMG submission 161684) | Anoxic zone freshwater microbial communities from boreal shield lake in IISD Experimental Lakes Area, Ontario, Canada - Sep2016-L227-8m | ecosystem: Environmental > Aquatic > Freshwater >...
CGGCGGAAATGCCCACCTGGGCCTTGAATGCCTGGGCGGCGGGGGAGTGGTCCTCCTGTTTGCATTCGTTGCAGAGCACGCGGACGAGCCGCTGGGCCAGCACGGCCTCGAGCGACGAGGCCACCAGGTAGGGTTCGACCCCCATATCCACCAGGCGGGTGAGGGCACCGGGGGCATCGTTGGTGTGAAGCGTCGAGAAGACCAGGTGCCCGGTCAGGGAGGCCTGGACCGCGATCTGCGCGGTCTCCTGGTCGCGAATTTCGCCGATGAGAATCACATCGGGATCATGGCGCAGGATGGAACGTAGGCCGCGGGCAAACGTCAGGCCGGCCTTTTCGGATACCTGGATCTGGTTGACTCCCCGGAGCTGGTACTCGACCGGGTCCTCAATGGTGATGATCTTGCGGACCGAATCGTTGATCGTGTTGAGGGCGGTGTAGAGGGTCGAGGTCTTGCCGCTGCCGGTGGGGCCGGTGACCAGGATGATGCCGTGCGGCAACTGCAGCACGCGCTCGAAGCATTCCATCTCCCGGATCTCCATGCCCATCTCGCGCATCCCCCGGAGGGTCGAATTCTGCCGGAGCAGGCGCATGACGACCGCCTCCCCGTGCAGCATCGGGATGACCGACACGCGGATATCCACCTCGCTATCGTCAATGCGAATCTTGATGCGCCCGTCCTGCGGCAGCCGCTTCTCGGCGATATTCAGGTGGCTGAGGATCTTGACGCGGGAAACGATCGCCGGCTGGAAGCGCTTGATCTGGGACGGCACCGGCACATCCTGCAAGACGCCGTCAATGCGGTAACGGATGCGCAGCTCGTCCTCGAACGGCTCAAGATGTATGTCCGAGGCGCGGAGCTCGATGGCGTCGCGCAGGACCTGGTTGACGAAGCGGATGATGGAGGCGTCCTCGGCGGCCTCGTCCAGGTCGGTGTTCTCCTCCCGGTTTTCATCCACCACCTGGAAGGTGGCCTCTTCCCCCAGCGTGCCGAGGGTGTCGGCGCCGACGCCCAGGCGCTTCTTCATCTCGCGCTGGATGGCCTCGCCGGAAGCCAGGACGGGCTTGAGGTTCAAGCCCGTCAAAGTCTTCAGCGAATCCAGCCCCTGCGTCGCAAAGAGGCGGCTCGTGGCGACCTCCACGGTGCCGTTGACCCGGCGCAGGGGGAGCAGCTCTTCCTTGAGGAGCACCCGCGCGGGGAAAAGCGAGAGCAGCTCGCGATCCGGATCAACGTCCTCCAGCGTCGTGTAGGTCAGCCCATATTCCCCGGCCAGCCACCGGAGGATGTCCTCCTCGGTTGCAACCGCGGCGCCCCGGCCCGGCGGGTCTTGCCGGGCCAGGCTCTTCGCGTCAATGGCCGACATTTGCTTGGCGGCGACCATCTTGTCGAGGAGCTGCTTCAACGAGGCGTCCGATGTGCTAATTTCGCTCATGCTGGTGGCGGGTGAGGCAGGCTGGCTGAATGGTGGCCGGGGACCGGCCACCGATCAGGCCTTAGAGTATCCCGTTGGCGGTGGCGATGGCTTCCTGGCGGACAGAAAGCACCTTCCGCAGGTCGGCTTGCGCCTTCTCCAGGTCCGCCATCTTGGCCTTGCGCGCTTCCTGGAACTTGGCAACGGCGGCCTTCATCTCCGCATTCGAAGCTTTGCCGTCAATGGCCTTCTGCAGCGCCTCGATGTCCGCGTTGGAGCCGCCAAAGCCGGACCGTCCACTCTGACCGCCAGGACCATTGTCGGGACCGCCCCGCCCCCTCATGCCTCCCCGGCCAAAGCCGGCATAGGCGCCCATGGCCATGCGCGCATCCTGCACCTTCTGGACCAAGGGTTCGATGGCCTTCCATTCGGCGTCATCGGTAATCTCCAGCTCCGTCTTGGTGTGCTCCATCCGCTGTTGCTGCCATTGCTGGATCTGTTCAGCCGTGGGAGGACCGCCCCGACCGCCGCGGCTCTGCCGGTTGCCGCCTCCATCCTTGCTGTTGTTGTTGCTATTCTGGGCCGCGAGTTCGCCGGCGCCCAGGCAGATGGCGGCGCTCACGCCGACCGTTACCAGCCATTGGTTCATTTTCATAATCTCGATCTGTTCTGTTGCTTTGGTTGCGTTTGAGTAAAGCACACGGGCACACGTTGGCCCCGTTACGTGCTACACGCACCCTCCTATCGCATGAGGTATGCCAACCCATAAATGCCCAAATACCGCAGTTTCCACGCGTTGCTTGCGCAGGAATTGCTCGCAGACCCATCGGAGTGTGCGCAGATTTTGCACAGGCTTTGCCCGCCCCGGCATCATCCCCAGGCGGCGCTTGCAACCATAGATGCGCCCCAGTGCATCGGGCGCAACTCACGTTATCGGAGCGCGGACATTCTTGTCCGCCTGGAGCTTGCCAACGCGGCCGAGGCGGACAAGAATGTCCGCGCTCCTATCGCATTGTTGCATGTCGTCGGATAACGTGAGTTGCGATCCAGTGCATTGGAGGCGACTTAATCGCGTTGACGCTGCCGGCGCTTTTGCGGCATTATCCACCTGAAATGTGGCGGCTGCCCCTCCGGGGCAAAGCTGCCACCCGTATGGATTTTACCGAATCAATAGAACCGAATTATGAACCAGGATGCTCTTTATACTGAATTGACTCTGAAGCCGACCGGCAAGCTGGCGCTGGTTGTCCTTGATGGCGTAGGCGATGTGGCCACGCGCGAGCAGGGCTACCTCACCCCGCTGGAAGCCGCAGCCACCCCGAACATGGATGCGCTGGCGAAGGATGCCGCGCAGGGGCGCATGATCCCCGTGGCGCCGGGCATCACCCCGGGCAGCGGTCCGGGCCACCTCGGCCTGTTCGGTTATGACCCGCTGGAGTTTAAAGTCGGCCGCGGCGTCATCGAGGCGCTCGGGCTGGGCCTCGAATTACGCGCGGGCGATGTGGCGGCACGCGCCAATTTCTGCACGCTCGACGCCAAAGGCATCGTCACCGACCGGCGCGCCGGGCGGATTGACACGAAGGTCTGCGAAGATCTCTGCGCCCTGCTTTCGCAGAAGGTGAAGAAAGTGGGCGATGCCGAGGTCATCATCAAGCCCGGCAAGGGACACCGCTTCGTGGTGGTCTTCCGCGGCAAAGGCCTGGAGGGGCCGCTGACCGATGCCGATCCGCACCGCGAGGGTTTCCCCGTTCCCGCCTCGACGGCCGTGAACGCCAAGGATCCCAAGGCCAGGAAAGCCGCCAAGCTGGTGGCTGACTTTTACAAGGTCGCCCTGCCGGTCATCGCACAGAAGAAGCCGGCCAACGGCTTCCTGATGCGCGGGATTGCCCACCAGCCCCATATTCCCCTGTTCAAGGATCGCTACGGCCTGCGCCCGGCCTGCATCGCGGTCTATCCGATGTACAAGGGCCTCGCGCAGTTAGTGGGCATGGCGAAGCTGGAAGGCCCGCAGACCATCGCTGAGCAGTTCGAGCGCTACCTCGCCGAATACGACAACTACGATTACTTCTTCATCCACTTCAAATACCCCGACATGTATGGCGAAGACGGCAACTTCGAGGCGAAGAAGAAGGCCATCGAGGAATTCGATGCCGCCCTCCCGATCCTGCTACGCAAGAAGCCCGATGTGCTGGCGATCACCGGCGACCACTCGACCCCCTGCGTCATGAAGGGCCACTCCTGGCACCCGCAACCGGTGATGCTCCACTCGGCCATCTCCGGCTCCGACAAGCTTGATCGGTTCACTGAAACCGGGGCCAACCAGGGCTCGCTGGGGATATTCGCCGCCAAGCATCTCATCCGCCTCATGCAAGCCAACGCCAAGATGTTCGACAAATTCGGCGCCTGATGGCCAAGCTCGTCTTCGACATAGAAACCTCGGCGCTGCCGCTGGAGCAGTTCGACGAGGCGCAGCAGGAATACCTGTTCCGCGAGTGCGGGAAGATCGCCGATGAAGCGGCCCGCGCCACGCGCCGCGCCGAAATCCAGCGGCTGTTCAGCCTGTGGCCGCTCACCGCCCAGGTGGTCTGCATCGCCATGCTCAACGCCGACACCTCCCGCGGTCAGGTGCTCTTCACCGCCACGGACTACGAGGACGAAGCGGACGATGCCGGCCCGGTCGAGTTCGTGGCGTGCATGGACGAGGCCGAGCTGCTCACCGCTTTCTGGGATGTGGCGAAGCACTACGAAACGATCGTCACCTTCAACGGGCGCGGGTTCGACGTGCCATTCATCTACCTGCGCTCGGCCCTGCTGAGCGTGCCCATTTCCCGCAAGGATTGGCTGGGCTATCGCTTCCAGACCGACCCGCATTGCGATCTGGCGGAACAGCTCACCTTCTACGGCGTCAGCGGCCGGGAGGGCGCGGCCCGCCGGTTCAACCTGGACTTCTACTGCAAGGCCTTCGGCATTGAATCGCCCAAGAGCCACGGCGTTAGCGGCAACGATGTGGGCGCGCTGATGGCCGAAGGGCGCTACCGCGACATTGCCGAATACTGCCTGCGGGATGTGAAGGCTACCGTGCTGCTCTACCAGATCTGGAACGAGCGGCTGGCGGGCATTAAGTGAAATCCGAAATCCGAAATCCGAAGGCCGAAGGAAATCCGAAGGGCGAAATCCGAACGGTATTGGTCACTTTTGCTGTTAAGGAGGAGGCCAAGCCCTTTCATCAACTTCTTGGCTCGCCCCCGCACGTTCGGACGCTGTTCACGGGCATCGGGCCGCGCAATGCCGCACGGGCTATTCGCGCTGCCTTCACGGAGCAAAGGCCCGACCGTGTTTTGACCTGCGGCTTTGCGGGGGGGCTGCGACCGGACCTTACCGCCGGGACAGTGGTGTTCAGCGCCGACAAGGAGACCGGTTGGGAGCCCGCACTGCTGGCGGCCGGCGCCCGCCCCGCGCGCTTTCATTGCGTCGAGCGCGTCGCCACCACGGCGGAGCAGAAGCGTGCGCTCTGGAAGGCCACCGGGGCCGATGCCGTGGACATGGAATCGCAAGTCATCCGCGACTTCTGCCGCGAGCAGAAAATCCCTGGCGCGACCGTGCGCGTGATCCTGGATACCGCCGACGCCAACCTGCCGCTCGATTTCAACCAGTTCCTCACCGCCGATCAGGAGTTGGATATACCCAAGCTCACGCGGACGGTCCTCATGTCCCCCGGGAAAATCCCCGCGCTCCTCCGCCTGCAGCAGGAAGGCAAAGCCGCCGCCGAGAAGCTCGGGCAAACCCTGGCTGGCCTGCTGTCAGAAGCGGGCAGCCACACCTGACACGCCGTTGGCGCTTCCGACCATTGTCACGCCGCACAAAAGCATTACTTGACGCCCACAAGGTTCGTCATGTAAATCGGCACTACGTTATGACACCGCTCAAGAGCTTCGGCAGCGCATGGATGACAGCCTCCACACCCATGACAATCGGGCGCTACCTTCCAACGCTCCTCCTCTTACTTCTGGTCGGCTGTGCCTCACCCAAACCTCATTTCGAATCCAGGAAGGACCCGGCTTACAGCAAAAAGCTTGAGAAGGTTCTTCTGGTTTACAAACAGCAGTCCCAGGACAGCCATGACGTGGTCACCCACCAGTTAGGCAAAGACTTCTCGGAACGCCTCGCCGGGCAAATCAAGGGCCTGCTGGAACAGTTATATGTGCCGTGCGAAATCCTCTGCCTGAAAGACAAGCTGGAGTTGGACATAGACGCTCCAATCAGGGAAGCGTCATCCCGTTTTGGCGCCAGCCAACAGCTTGCCTTTGTGGTCAAGTATATCGGGGTGGGACGGATGACGAGCCGGAAGCCCCAAAACAACAAAGTTATCCTGGAATTCACTCTTTGGGATAGCGGGCTTCGGAAGGTCGTTTGGCGGACCGAAGCCACTTTTATTGATGCCTCACCCCTTGATCAGGATGCGGCCGCTGAGCTCATCGAAGAGTTGGCCCACGCAGAGCTCCTGTAGGCCAAGGGAGAAACTTACTTCTGCTGGTCTTGCCCGACTGCGGCCGGCTTCAGCCCGCCACGCTCAACGGCGGCTTCGCTTTGTGCCACTCTGTGCTCTGCTCGTAGGCATGGGCAAGCCGCAGGATGGTCTCCTCCCCGAAAGGTTTACCGAGCAATTGCAGGCCGATCGGCAGGCGGGGCTGGGCAGCGGTGAAGCCGCAGGGGACGCTGATGCCGCAGATGCCGGCCAGGTTGCAGGAGATGGTGAAGATGTCCATCAGGTACATCTGCAAGGGGTCTTCGGACTTCTCGCCGATCTTGAAAGCTGCCGTGGGGGATGTGGGAGTGAGGATGGCATCCACGTTCTCGAAGGCCCTCAGGAAATCCTGGCGGATCAGCGTCCGCACCTTCTGCGCCCGCAGGTAGTAGGCATCGTAGTAGCCGCTGCTGAGCACGTAGGTGCCCAGGATAATGCGCCGCTTCACTTCAGGCCCGAAGCCCGCCCCGCGTGTTCTGCTGTAAAGCTCGATCGGATCGGCTCCCGCCTCGCGCAGCCCGTAGCGGATGCCGTCGAAGCGCGCCAGGTTGGCGCTGGCCTCCGCCGTTGCGATGATATAGTAGGTCGCCACCGCGTAGTCTGTGTGCGGCAGGGATATCTCCACCACTTCCGCCCCCAGCTTTGAATACTGCTCCACGGCCGCCTCGACGGCCCGCTTCACCTCGGGGTCCAGCCCGCCAATCATGTACTCCTTGGGAAGGCCCAGCTTCAGCCCCTTGATGTCACCCGTCAGCCCGGCCTCGTAGTTCGCCACCGGCTCCGGCACGCTCGTCGAATCGCGCGGGTCCTGGCCGCTGATGACGGAGGTCACAATGGCCGTATCCCTGACGTCCCTGGCGAAACAGCCGATCTGGTCGAGCGACGAAGCGTAGGCAACCAGCCCATAGCGCGAGACGCGGCCATAGGAGGGCTTCAGCCCCACACAGCCGCACAGCGCTGCCGGCTGGCGAATCGAGCCGCCTGTGTCCGAGCCCAGCGCCACGATGCATTCGTCCGCGGCGACCGCCGCGGCGGAACCGCCCGAGGAGCCGCCTGGGATGCGCGACGTGTCCCACGGGTTGCGCGTCACCTGGAAGGCCGAGTTCTCCGTCGAGCTGCCCATCGCAAACTCGTCCATGTTCAACCGCCCGAACACGACCGCCCCGGCCGCCTTCAGCTTTTCGATGACCGTCGCATCGTAGGGCGAGGTGAATCGGCCGAGGATCTTTGAGGCGCAGTTCAGCGGCTGTCCCTTTACGGCAATGACGTCCTTGATGGCGACCGGCACGCCCAGCAACGGGCGTTGGGCATGTGTCTCACCGGAGGCCAGCGCCAGGTCCGCCGCTTCCGCCTGCGCCAGCGCGTCCGCCGCGTCGTAGCTGATGAAGGCGCGGACCTGGCTGTCCACGCGCTCAATCCGGTCCAGGCAAGCCTGCGTGGCCGCCCGCGCCGAGACCTCGCGAAGGGCCAGCTTTGCCGTCAGCTCTGAAATGGTAAGTTGGTTCAACATCACACGTCCGCAGCCCGCACCGAGGCCGCAGACCTGCGTGAACAGTGGGCCAGCCGGCGCCAAAAGGCGAGAGGGAAATGGAGCCCGAAGCAGCGTGGGGCGCATCTCACCTTTTTCCAAAACCACTACGCCGGGTGATTGGATCGCCGACATTCTTGTCCGCTCACGGAACTCAGTCAAACCTCGGAATGTAACAAATCGGGTTAATGCCCCCTATCCAGCCTGCCTGCCCCTGGCCGCAACATCTGTGACGCAAAGCAGGCTTGGAGTCCAATACCGCTGGTTTTTGTCACGCCTCAGGCCGAGGGATACCAGAACCACGCGTGCGCAGATGAAGCCGGCCCGTTTCCATGCCAGCCCCGGGACAGGTCGGCAGTCGCTCTGGCACCATTCCAGGTGCAGGGCATTGGATCCGTTTGTTACATTCCCAGGCTGCACGCCCAGCGTGACAATGTAACAAACGGCCTCAAGGCCCGTCCCGGCGGCCCCGGTGCCGTGCCTCCCCGGCGCTCCAAGCGTGTTCCAACGGTAGTGCCCCGGTAGCACTACGGTATTGCCCCCGTAGCGGCCCCATGTTGATCAGATCAACATGGGGCCGCTACCGTAGTGCTACCGGGGCAATACCGTAGCACTACCGTTGGAACACGCTTGCGGCACCCTTCCGATACCTCCGGGCCCGGGTTTGTAACGTAACAAAGCGGCAGCCGGGAGCTGGAGGGATCCACTGCGGAACACGGGTGGACAGGGTTGTTTGGACTGAAACAGCGGGTGGGGAGAAGACATGGAATGCCCTGCAAACGCGCCTGGAGCCCGCTACAGGGCCTTGAGGGGGTCGGGTGGTATGTGGGGACCCCTGGAATGTAACAAATCGCTTCAATGCCCGTTATCCCGTGTGACGTAACAAAATCACTGGAGATCCGATGGGGGCTTGTCAGGGTTTGCGTGCTCCCGCGGGATTGGACAAAGATGTCCGCGCTCAGGAAAAGTGGGAGATGGCCTGCGCCGGCTGATTCACTTTTTGCTGGCCGAAAACTGCGCCAGGCGCGAAGGTAATGTTTCATGAACGATTCGCATGCTTCCGAGCGTAATACGGCCGACGGAGAACAGGCCGCGTTGATGTCCGCGCGCTTCGCGCAGATGGTGATGCAGCAGTCCGAACTGGCCATGATGCTGCTGGGCGGGATGGAGCACCCGGAGGGCGGCAAGGTGGCGAAGGATATCGAGGGCGCAAAACTGTTCATAGACCAGTTGGAGATGCTTGAGGTGAAAACCAAGGGCAACCTCAGCAAGGAAGAGTCCTCTTTGCTCAAGCAAACCCTGATGGCACTCCGCCTGGCTTTTGTGGAGTCCGTCAACGCCGGACCGGCAGCGGGTGCAGCCCCGGCAGCAGAATCCAAGCCTGCTGAGCCTGCTCCCGGCGCCCCCGCCGGGGAGGAGGAATCCCGCAGGAAATTCAGCAAGAAGTATTGAGGCGCGGCCTCGGGCGGGCGGCGGGTCATCGAGAACCCCACGATCCGCCGTGCGCCAAATAAAAATCCAAATGGGCTTGCCTTTGGCGGCGCTGGTCGCCATATTGGCATACAAATACTGATAACTTTTATGGCTGACGCTGCAAACAAATATCCTGAAAATGTCCCGGGCAAGTTCTTCGTTGACAACCAATGCATTGATTGCGACCTGTGCCGCGAGACCGCACCCGAAAACTTCAAGCGGAACGAGGACGGCGGTTACTCCTACGTTTCCAAGCAACCGGAGTCGCCGGATGAAGAAACCCGATGCAAGGAGGCCAAAGAAGGCTGCCCTGTCGAGGCCATCGGCGACAACGCCTAAGCCCTGCGGATTTATCCCCATGCCCGCAGCAGGACGCTGCGGGCTTTTTTTTGGACCGCCAATTCCCGGGTCGTCCGATTACAATGAGAGCCAGGTTTGACCCGATTTTTCGCACTGCCTTGGTCCTTCTCTTCGTCACGCTGGCGTGGAGTCTATGGGCTGGCGCGCAGACGGGCACGAACCAGGCTCCCGCCATATTGAACAATCGGCCCACCCCGATGCTTCTGGGGGTTGAGCGGCTCGAGGAGCATCACCTTACCTTCGGGCTCGATCACATCGAGCCGCTCCGCGAGTTGAAGCTGCTCGGGGAGCCTCTTTGGAAGTATGCGGCCTCCCTGATTTATGTCCTGCTCGCGTTCTGTGCGGCCAGGTTCGTTGATCTTGCGGCTCGCGTCTGGCTTAAGAGGGTGGCTGCCAGAACCCAAACCGAGCTGGACGACCTGTTGCTCGGGTTGTTGCACGGGCCCGTCCGGCTCCTGACCTTTGTTCTTTTTCTCAACCTTGGCATCACCATCTTCGAGTGGTCGGAGGCAGCCAAGCTGTTCCTGTCGAAAGGCTTGATTCTCATTGTCGCCAGTTCGCTCACCTACCTGGGGGTAAAGGTCAGCAACCTGCTGCTCGACGTCTGGAAGCGGCGCACGGCGCGGGATGGCGACGTGAAGTTCGATGATCAGCTCTTTTCCATCATCCGCAGGAGTCTGGGTGCCTTCATCATCGTCGTCGGGGTCCTGGTCGCGGCGCAGAACCTGGGCGTGAACATCACCGCTGCGGTTACCTCCCTGTCCATCGGCGGACTGGCGGTCGGCCTGGCGGCGCAGGACACGCTCGCCAACCTGTTCGGTGCGGTGGCCGTCTTCGTTGACAAGCCTTTTCGGGTCGGCGACCAGATCAAGCTTGATAACGCCGAAGGCCAGGTGGAAGTCGTCGGGCTGCGGAGCACGCGCCTGCGGCATCCGGACGGGCAGCTCGTCGCGGTTCCCAACAAGATCATGGGCAATGCG
>Ga0194053_10002733_pt1 | contig 10274 bp, 7 predicted proteins | sample SepL228m_MetaG_FD_161684 | JGI IMG/M metagenome (GOLD analysis project Ga0194053, IMG submission 161684) | Anoxic zone freshwater microbial communities from boreal shield lake in IISD Experimental Lakes Area, Ontario, Canada - Sep2016-L227-8m | ecosystem: Environmental > Aquatic > Freshwater >...
CCCCAGTTCTGCATAAGCGGTAATGGCCGCGACCATGTGGCCCGGCATATCAATTTCAGGAACGAGCGTGATGTGGCGCCGTGTTGCAAAGGCGACGATCTGCCGGATGTCATCCTGCGTGTAATAGCCGCCGTAAGGGGTGGCGTCGTAGCGCCGCGGGCGGGCAGACTCGTGCCCGATCAGGGTGCTGTCACGGTGCGCGCCGACCTTTGTGAGAAGGGGGTACTTCTTGATCTCGATTCGCCAGCCCTGATCGTCCGTCAGATGGAGATGGCAGATGTTAAGACGGTGAATCGCGAGGAGGTCGATGAACCGGCAAACTTCGGCAACCGGGAAAAAGTGGCGGGAAACATCCAGATGCTGGCCGCGCCAGCGGAACCGGGGACGGTCATCGATCTCCACGCCAGGAAGCGTCCAGTCGGCAGCCTGCGGGCTTGTGGAGAAAATCGCGGCGGGCAGGAGTTGGCGCAGTGTCTGAATGCCGCGCGCAAGCCCGGTGGCGTTGGCCGCCTCCAGGCGGGCACCCGACTCGTCCACATTCAGGACATAGCGCTCATCCACAAAACCGGCCTCATCGGAAATCGCCATCCCTGACGCCTGGAGGTGTATCGCACCACCCTGATTCATTTCGACCGGAAACGGAAAACCGGTGGCGGGGCGGAGATATTCAGCCAGGAGCTCGGCCACCCCGCCCGCGCCCTCACCGCTCCAGGTGATAACGCTCTTCTTGCTCAAGCGCAGAGATCCTGATTTGCAAACCAGGGATTGTGGCTGGGGGATTATCGCAATAGGTGGTGTCATGGTATTACTGCTCCTAAACCAGCAGCGCCTCCTCCCGTTCCCGGAAATACCGGGCCGTTTGTTCAACCAATTTATCGAGAGCTTTTTTATCAGGCTTCCCATTCATTGCTGGATAGGGATCGCCTCCGGGGCCAAGGGGTTCCGGGGTAACATATCGGCCCTCGGTATTATGGCCGATGAGGTAAAGAGCTTTGATGATTGTATCCAAATCCAGCGAGCCCTGGCCCAGCGCGCAGCGGTTGCTGTCTGCCATGTGAAGGTTGACCAACCGATCACCGGCCGCCAGGAGAGCTTCACCGATGTGTTGCTCCTCTGATTGCATGTGATAGACATCGCCGTTGATGTGCGCCACCCCGGGGTGATTGACGGCTTGAATGTAGCCCTCGGCCTCGGCAATCGTGTGTATGAAGCTGACCTCGGCCGAGCGGATCGGTTCGATGGCGGCTTTGACGCTGTATTTTACAAACCAATCCGCAGCGATTTTCAGGGTCTCCGTGCTCCGTTCGAATTCCGTGCTGTCGTATGGCTTCGGGCGGCCCACGGCTCCGGGCACAACCAGCAGGTAGCTGCCTTTGACTTCTGCGGCGAATGCAATCTCCCTTCGAAGGTAATCCAGGGCCGCCTGCCGCTGAATTGCCCGGTTGCTCGACAGATCATTGTCAGCGGAAAACATGCCACACACCCCGGAGACGGCGATGCCATGGTCGCCGAGGGTTCTCAGGGTCGCGTCCACATCATATCCCAGATCCGGGCCGTAATGGTTGCCATGCAGTTCGATAAAGCGGATCCCGGACTGCTGCAGCCGCGCAGCGGAATCGGCCAACGATTCCAGGCCGAACCCCCAGTTGCTCCAGGAGAGGTTGAGTCGTTGGCTCAATCGCTCAGGGTATTTTGCTTTCAGCTCTTCGAACGCTGCGTGGATTTTAAGGTTTTTGATTTCGTAGTTCTGTTTCATTGGTTTAGTAGAGTTGAGTCTGTGGAGAGAACTCCGGGTCAATGAGCCTGCTGAGGTTCACCGGAGCCGGCGCGAAGGCTGTTGACAACAACATCCCCCCGCCACGTTAAGCGCCATGTCGTGATGCCGTATTTCTCTTCGGTGGTACGTGCTGGCAAGACATAGCACAGCTCGACAGGTGCGCGATCGTCCAGCATGGTTTCACGAAGATTCTGCGGATTAATGGCCGCTTCCCCACCGCCCTTGGTGTCAACGACGAGCAACCGCGCGGGCTTTTCGGTCAGCCGCTTCAAATTGGCGAGCATCACACCTTCCATGTGGGCCGGAATCGAAAACCCGGTGGCGTGCTCAAGCCGGAGCATCGCATACCACCACCGCCCGACATCGTGAGCCTGTTCATAACCAGTAATCGGCATAAAGTTGTTCTGCGGATCAAGCCAGGTAAGCATCGCCCGCCAGCCAAGCTTCCTTTAAACTCCACGATGGAAGCGTTGACTGTTTCATTCCGTTTTCAAGACATCACGAAATATCCCGGGCGAGGATCCTTCGATGATTGTCGCCCCTGCCGTCTTGGCGTAGAAATCGCCCGGCCCGACCCAACCGATGATCGCATAGGCATATCCACCCGCAGCCATGGCGTGAAGGCAGGACAAGAACAAGGCTTTTCCAATTCCGAAGCCACGCTTCGCTTCGGAGACGCCGGTCGGGCCAAAGAAGTTTTTGCGTGTTGAGTCATAGCAGGCAAAGCCGATAATGCGTCCGTCTTCGGTGGCGATAAAACACGATGGTGGATGGTTGCTGAAAGCGACGTCACACTCGCTCGCCCATGCCTTGCTGAACAGCCCGCCCACCCACTCAACAGCGAGATGCTTTTCAGAAGCCAAGGCGGCACGGATGACGATCCCTTGGGCGCTGAGACTCTTGATGAGAGGCGCTACTTCCGGAAGGTCGTATAATTTGACAAGCATGTCAGACATATCGATAAGTTCCTTTCAAGGTGCTCAGATCAGGCGAATCTCTTCCGCCCTGCCATTCTTTCGGGAGCGCTCGGCGGCGAACGCCATGAGGTGGCTTTCGAGGGAGACTTCCGGGTCGGTGAGGAGGGCCGACGGATCGTTTTCTGCGATCGCCTTGATGAAGCTCAGGATGATCGCATTATCTCCCGCGTGGCCTGTCGCCACATCGGCCTTTCCAATATCCTTGATGTCGTGGGTTTCTTCCCGGTCATTCAAAAAGTTGAAATGCCGGATCGTGGCCATGTCGTCGCTCCGGAGCTGTCCTTTCGTGCCCATGACCCACGTTTCGCGGGCCTGGGCGACGGTGGCCGCAACCATGGTCAATACGGCCGTGGCCCCGCCGTCGAACTCCATGCTGACGACCTGACGGTCGACGACATCGTTATCGCAGGCGTAGACACAGCGACCGTAGGGCCCCTCGCGGAGGGCTTTGGTGATCCCCTCGGGAGTGGTATCCATCGTCAGGACGTTGTTCGGCCAGCCAGACCCGCCCCGGCGGTCCCGGAGATAGCATTTCACGGCAGAATAGGGGCATCCGGATTCAATCGGCTGCGGGCAGTCGAGGCATCGGTCGGCAGCCCCCTTGGGCTGGCATTCCTTCTTGAAGTGCATGAGGCTTCCAAACGAGGAGACGCGAAGGCAGCGCCGCCCAATCCAGTGCCGCAGGATGTCCAGATCGTGGCAGCACTTAGCCAGAAGTGCCGGAGCCGACTGATCCTCTCGTCGCCAGTTCCCGCGGACATAGGAGTGCGCGAAATGCCAGTAGCCGATCGGTTCGACATGCTGGATGTTGGTGATGTCGCCGATCAGCCCGCTTTCCAGCATCTGCTTCATCGTCTGGGCATATTTGGAATAGCGCATCACATGGCAGACGGCGAGGATCCGCCCCGTTTCCTGCCGGGTAGAGACAATGGCGCGACAGTCCTCCTCGTTCGTGGCCATGGGCTTTTCCAGCATGACGTGATAGCCCTTGCGCATGAACGCTTGGGCGGGTGCGGCATGCATCTGGTCCTGTGTGGTCACCAGTATCCCGTCGGCCAGTTTCGGCTGTGCGGCGAGTTCCTCCCAAGTCTCGAAGGCATTTTCCCGGGGGATGTTGAATTGGCGGATCGCCTTCTCCCGCCAGGCCGCACGCGGTTCCGCCACCGCCACGAACTCCACATCATACGGGCTTAGACTCGCATGCGGGGCATAACTGTCCGCACCACGTGAACCGGCTCCAGCAATGGCCAGACGCACTTTCTTTTTCATAATTGTTTCATCCCGAAATCCTATTTCCCAGTTGGATCACGCAAAAGGCTGGTCGCCAGAAGCAGGCAGCGGGGAAGGTGGAAGAAGCATTTCCAACGACTTGCTTTCAGCGTGGTTGTGGGCTCCCCTCGGCGGTTGAGATAAGCAAACCATTCCCTATGTTCACGATCTGGAAAGCGCTGCCATGTCCACTCATCCAGACGTTTAAACCAGTCAAGAAAAAAGGAATTGCCGGTGGTGCGGAAGGCAAACAATGTGGCGAGAATCGCCTCATTGTGCACCCACCAGAGCTTCATGTCCCACTGAAGTTCCGGATGCGGCAATCCTTCGGCGTCCTGGAAATAATAGATCCCGCCGTGTTTGGAATCCCAGCCGGATTCCAGGGTTGCGGCAATGATATCAGAGGCAGTCGCGCAGATGCAGGTGTCGCCGACACGATTCCCAAACTGAAGCAGAAACCACATCGCCTCCAAGGCGTGACCTGAATTAAGATGGCGGCCATCGCACGACGCGAGATCGACTGAGCCGTCGAGATTCACATTTTCAAATAACTGCCGCCTGTCGGGCTGCCAGAATGTGCCAAATACCGTGTGGGCCGCCTGCCGGATTTCGGCCTCGTATTGGGTTGTGCCGAGGCATTCGTTCAGAACATATCCCAGGTTGGCGAGCATCATATAGTGCCCCAGCGTGCGACGGCGCGGTTTGCCAGGCAGGCTTTTATCCCAACGCCCTTTCGGATTGTCGATTCGCGCACGGTAATTCGCCATTGCCAGTTCGGCCTCGTTGCGGAACCCCATCTCACCTGTGACCTGATACAGTGCAGCTGAGCCCATGGCCGCAAAACAATCGGAATACAGGCTGTGAGCGACGGACATCGCCTCACCCTGACGGTTGAGGGTGAAGTAATAATGGCCGTCCCCATCCTTTCCGCAGCGCGTGAGAAAATCGAATCCTTGAACCGCCAACTCCAACCACCGCTCCTGACGGTACGGCGAATTGTAGAGAGTGGCGAACATGTAGACGATCCGCCACTGCATCCACATCGACTTTTCCTGATCAAAAACCCGTCCGTCACGCGCGAGGAAGTTGAAATACCCGCCACATTCACGATCGGGGCAGTTTTTCTCCCAGAATGGGATGCAGGACTCGAGCAATTCCCGCTCATATCGGTCGGCCACCCCCTTCAAAGACGGATCGATCATGATTGCTCCTACCCCTTCAGATAAGTGGAATAGTCCTGATACAGACCCACCGCCGCCGGGCCGCCTAGTTTGACGGAGGCATCGGGATGCGTCATCAGCCCGGGATACTGGTAGCAGAGTATCTTTTCGAAATTGGGAAACCGAAGGAGGTCGCTCTTGACTTCGTCAAAGGGACGGGGAACTAGGGAATCGCCCGTATCGTCTCCCTTCTCGAAGAGAAACACCTCCATATCCATCCAAAGGTGGGCACCTGATTCATCGCACAATGACTGCAGCATGGCAGCCGCAGCTTCCCCGGTCATGTCATCCGCTGGCATACGATGGAAGCAGAACGGACACAGGATATCGAGATGCTTGAGTAATTCGCGGTAGGTATCTTCCGCGCCCCGCATCCCATAGGTATTGCGAGCTACCATCACCGGCTTATCGGGCGCGAGACGCCGGACATGGGCGCCAAATTGACGGAAAAAATCGACAAGGTATTGTCGTTCTTGTTCAAGGTCGCCACCTCCCCACCCAAGCCCCCCGGGGCCCTCTTCGCTGATTTTCCACCCATAGAAGGACGAATGATGTCCATATCGCGCCCATATTTCATCGGCAACTTTGAGGTGCCACTCCAGCGAGGCCGGGGTATAATCGAACCACGCATACATTCCTATTCCCGGAAGAACATACATGGCCAGCTTGTCGGCCTCGTCGAAAATGGCTTCCAGAGGATCCGCCACCGAGATCGGCATGCGCCCGGGATATAGCGCCGACGGATAGAAGGCCTTTCCCTTGTAGCCCTCCTCCTCGATCATGTGCTTCCCTGCGTATTCCTCATTACGGAAGATTTCCTGGATATTGATGATATCTATTCCAACCTCATGCATCCCCCGCACAAGCTCACGCCAATGCTCTTCGGACATCATTTTCAGATCGGGATTCCAATGGCGGCCTTCACTTTCGCTCCAGTGATAGATCCCGGCCCAGGCCCCCCCAATCATCCCGGTGGAACGGGTCGTGGAGGGCAGAATCCTCAAGGGACGGCATGTGCGATGGATCTCATCACCGCAGGCAACGACGGCGATTACGGTATGGATCCCCTCGTGACCTGCGGTCGGCCACCGGAGCTTGAGCCCTGCCGACTGTTGGCCCGCCACCTCTATTCGCTCGTGATGCAAACAGTTCCCCGGTTCTTCATGATCCAGGAACACCGCAACCTCGTAAACCCGGGAGGGGATCTCCCCATTACGGACACCCACCCGTATATCCAACAGAATTTGATCCGTTACCGGCGATGGCGGAATGAGAGTCAGGCTAACAGGTTGCGGAGTATTTTGGACAGGGGCGGTCATAGAATTGAGGGTTACCCAATGGTATCGAGGCGAATCGGTTTCCCCAGATCGGCGGAGAGCTCGGCCGCCTCCACGACCTTCATCGTCTCATAGGCATCCCGTGCCGTGGTCATCGGCGGCTGGCCTGCCAGAACCCGATTGATGAAGTCGAGGTTCTGCCCCCGCGTATTATGGTAATACACCTGATCTTCCTTGGGATCCCAAGTGATGTCCTCAACCCATTTGCTGGTCATGCATTCCGGAGAATCTCCGAATTCCCAGCGCTTGATCCGCCGGTGGAAAACGTCGACTGAAGCCGCCCCCTTGGTCCCGACGATGAGGTAGCGCAAGGCGTGACCGTCCTCTTTCTGCTGTTCGATGTGATCCCGAAGAGGATCCCCATCAAAGGTCTCTCCGACCGCCATGTGAAAGGTCAGTTGGCTGACCGCACCATTTTCAAATTTGTAGGACGTGTGATAATTGTCCCGGACTTCGTAATAAGGGATCACGTTCGGGGCGCAGGCGCTATAGACCTCCGTCACGCGCGAGCCGATCCACCAGCGCGGGAGATCGACATAATGCGAGAGCTTCTCGCCAAACATGCCCCCGCCGGTGGCGAGCTTGTTCCGCCAGCTTCCCTTGTGGTGGAACTCGCTGCAGATATACGTGCACTGGGTATTCATGACCTCCCCGAGGACCCCCTGATCAATCCAGTCCTTCACCATCATGTAGAGCTTCGAGTAGCGCAGCTCGAACCCGATCTGAAAGAAGAGCCCCCGCTTCTCCGCCTCTTCCACCATCTCTCTGGCATCTGCCAGCGTGGTGGCAATCGGCTTTTCGCACATGACCGCCTTGCCAGCCCTGAGCGCAGCCATCACAAGGGGTTTATGGGCATCATTCGATGCGGTCACAAAGACGAGCCCGACCTCGGGATCGTTGAGGATCGAATCCAGATCCTCCGAGAACGAGTGGTTGTTCTTTTTCATCCACTCGAAACTGGAAGGATCAATGTCGTATCCAATCACATCGGTAAAAAGTCCGGATTCCCTGCATTCCGACATCGGACCTCTTCCCATCCCGCCAACACCTAGAATTGCTGCTTTCATATATTTATTAATGACTTGATTTGTTTTCAGATTTTGCCGGCCGATTGACCCGGCCGGTTCTTATTCATTCCGCTTTTCCGAGACGGACTGTTTTTTCCGATTTGAGGGAGGTGCTGACATCTGTCACCACAACCTTGTAATCGCCGGGGGCCTCGTTGTAGGCGAACCAGATCTCATAGGCTTTCTTCTTCCCGTCGTTCACGATGACTTCGGGGCGGGGCCATAAAGGAGCGCCGTCCGGGCGCAGGATTTCGAGGCGCATGACGCCATTCGCCGGAAGTTTGGCGAGGTCGATCGTCAGGGCTTTGCCCGGCACCGCGCTCTCGGAGGAGAGGAAAAGCGCGGGGGCCTCCTGTTTGGTCTTGTAGAGGCTGAAGACTTTGAAAGGAGTGTCCATGACGGTTTCCCACTGCTCAAACTCGCCGAGATACCCTTTCCCAATCTCATAGACATGACGCTTTTCGGCCAACTTTAAAGTGGCCTTTTTAGAGAGATCGGCCGCATCGCTGTCGACAAACCCGACGACGTCGAAGTCCTTCGTGCTGCGCACGCGGAAGACGGTTCGCTCGGGGTTCACCCCTTCGAGCGAGGCCATCGGCTTCACATTTCCCAGCGCGAGGATGTCCGCCAGGAAGTTGCCAAAGGGGGTCTCTGCGCTGGCGGACTGCTCTGCCGCGCCAAGCCCGAAATTGAGCAGGAGCGCGGCGCCTTTGCCGACGGGGTTGAACGCCATCACATCGGTCTCTGGCGAGCTGAGCACCCGCGCCGCTTTGTAGCTGATTTTCCTCCCGCCCAAATCCTTGCTGATATCCAGGGGCTTCGGTCCGGGAATGGCAAGGGCCTTGATCCCCTGGACGCCGAACAGACCGGCAAGGACAGACTCCTGCCGCAGATGGCAGAACTCATCCATGACTCCGGGGTTGATATCCGCGACCACGACACCACCCTTTTCCGCAAACGACTTGATGGTTTCGGCAGTCTTGTCGCCCACGGATGAGGCGCCGAAAAGAAACAGCATCTTGTAGTTTTTCAGAGCGCCCTTCTCGATCATCGTCGGGGTGACGAAATCGAACTGGATGCCCTTGGCGTAGCAGTATTGCATGAAGGTCCCGATGGAATCCTTCGGGTTTTGAAACTGGGTGCCGATGAGCGAGGCGCTGTCGCTCTCGTGGCTCCACAGGATGGCGACCCCGTCATTTTTGAGAGGGGCGCTGATCAGGAGCTGCGCCACTCCGTCCTTCAGGACGTCCAGATATGGCAGGAGCGTCTTGAAGTATTTTGCGAGACCGAGGCCGGATGCTGTCAGGCCTTCGGCGCCGGTATTGCCTGCAAACCAGGAGTTCCCATTGACCGCGCCTGTGAGGAGCGGGGTCCAAAGCATGAACGGATACGTAGGGCGTCCGCCATGGCTGCCGACATAGCCGCCCCACCAGAGGCTGCGCAGCTTGTTGGGGCCGAGGGAGCGGACGAGCTCGTTGCCGAGCGGATCCGAATAGGGGCCCCAGAATTCGAGGTCGCGAATCGTGTTTTCCAGGTCCCCGGAATTCGAGCCTTCCGCCCCGACGATGGCTTTCGGGTCGTATTCCTTGATGATCTTGGAATAGAAGCGGTGAATATCCGCGTAGGTGTTCTCGACAAAGGCCCGATGGTCCATCCAGGCGGTATAGTTTTTCTTCTCCAGGGCGTCCTTCATGCGCAGGTGTTCGACATCCTCGAACGATGCATAGGCGGTTCCCCATGCGGCATTGAGCTTGTCAATCGTGCCGTAGCGGGTCTTTTCAAACTCCTTGAATGCCGGAAGGTCCGACGGAGAAAAACCGGCCTCATAGGAAAAGCCATTCTCGTCACCGAGATTATACACCTGCACCCCATACTGGTGATACTTTTTGACCCATTCGCGGAAGGGCGCTTCCACGCGCTCCCTGGCTTTCGGATTGTGGAAAGTCTGATCGTTGCCGTAGATTTCCTCGGCCTTTTCACCTGGCTTGAACAGATTCCATTCCAGGTTCCATTTGCTGCTCCCGGTCTTCTCATCGAAGCCAAATGCGATATGGGCGCAGTATTGAACCAACCCGATGTTAATTTTTTGCGGGAGGGCTGAGGGGCTGGATTGAAGGACCGCATCGAAGCCGGCTTTATCGCCAAGCAAAGCGCCGGTGACTGGCACGTCCTCATTGATCCCATCCCACACGTAACTATAATACACGGGCAGGCCGGGTTTCGGAAAAAAGAGCAGCTTGGATGCTTTGGCCAGAACCTTTTCTCCGGACACAAGCTCACAATCCAGATAGCCGGACAAGGCGGGAATATGGGCAGGCGGGATGCTTCCGGTAAACTTCTGTCCGCCCGGTGCCGGCCTCGTGGCCTCCTGCCAGACCTTCCCGTGCGTCGTATCCGTGATGCGCGTCCTCACTTGAAGCTTCTCCGTTGAGGGAACGGTCGTGGTCAACTCGTAGTTGATCGGTTCTTTTTCTTTATAGGATTCCTTGTCGGTCGTCAGTTCGGTCTCCCCGAGCGGAGACTCGACCTTCACCAGGAACTCCCCGATATTATCGACGAATTTGTCGCGCTTGATGATCACATCCATGAAGTAGTTGCCGGGCGCCAGCAGCGGTGGGCGCGCCTGG
>Ga0194053_10002737_pt1 | contig 10266 bp, 14 predicted proteins | sample SepL228m_MetaG_FD_161684 | JGI IMG/M metagenome (GOLD analysis project Ga0194053, IMG submission 161684) | Anoxic zone freshwater microbial communities from boreal shield lake in IISD Experimental Lakes Area, Ontario, Canada - Sep2016-L227-8m | ecosystem: Environmental > Aquatic > Freshwater >...
CATGCCCACAGAACAAAAAGGCAATAACAAAGGGAAAGCAGACTAAAGCAGGTACGTCTCATGACAGAACTGGTTGATCTCCAAAAAAGAATCGAAAAATTTGAGTCCATTCTCGGAATTGCAAGTCAACCTCTGAGACCGGAGCCTTATTTCGATAGACACGAGCTTTCCATTGCCACCAAAGCCTTTATTTCCGGAAACCCCCTCAAGAAGATGCTTTCCGGTTCCGGCGAATACGAACGAATAAAGAAAAAACGTCAGAGAATTTTTACCGCTATCCGGTAATATTGTCTTAAAGCATCGGAATAACAGGATAATAATTTATTTTCATTGGCATGTCCCCTGAGGCCAATTTACTGACGTAAGTAAAGTAGAAGGACATTTTAAGGAGGACGATCATGGAGAGCAGCAAGCCACAAAACATGAATAATGTCATTCGGAAGACCTTTTACGACATGACTCTCTACCTCCAGACGATCTTTATGCTCTACGGCATTAAGGACTTCTTGGCGGATGACATCATCTCGTGCCTGGAGGACGGATACGGAAAGGCTCTCCAAGGTCTGAACAAACTGGAGGGGAAGCCTGGAAAAAGTTCCCGAATAGGCATTAATCCATTAAAAAAATATCTCTGCAACTTATTGATCACACACAGGAATAAAAGAATTTTGTCCCCTGGAAACGCCAAACTTACATATTGTAGGTAAAAAGGCTTCGATTGAGGGTAAAAAAAATGCACTTCAAGGATCGAAAAACGTCGCCCTCCGACAAAGGAAATCCCGTGCCATGAAATCAATATGTAAGTATCTGATAGAAGAGGGAAATGAAAATAAATAAAAAATATTTCATTTTTAAATGTCACAAAATGGGGTGTCGCTCACTTAGTAGGGGGAGATGAATCATTAAAACGATTTAATCTGTGCTGTTCGGTCGTGAATTTTATTATGAAAGGAGAATTACCCATGTGTATTCAAGAAGTACCGCAAGAAGCTGTCATCGGAACTGAATACTATCAGGCTTGCGCCGTTGAAGACAGTGAGGAAGTAAAGCCCCACCTCTCCAAAAGCCAGATGGATAAATACCTCACCTGCCCGCGAAGCCATTATTTTAACAACATAATGCAGATTAAGCCAGTTCGGACACCCACCAATCTGCTCATCGGTTCGGCAACACATCGCGGTATTGCCGCTCATTACCTGGCCAGGAAAAACAATGAGGTTTGCAGCCTGACACAGGCAATAGACGAAATCTGGACACCGGAGATCACTAACCAGACTCCTGAGACAACAAAAGAACTGCTAGTGGCAAGAAACGCTTCCTACGACTACGTCAGCTTATTTCTCAGGGAAGTCGACTGCGATCCTGTCCATGTGGAAACCAGCTTTGAGATTCCGATTGTCAATATCGACAACGGCGACACTTTACCGTGCACGCTTGTCGGCATTGCCGATCTCGTTGATATGCAGGGCGATACTCCCAGACCGATAGAGATAAAGACCAGGGCAAGCAAAGCCCCGGAGTATCTTCCCTCTCTCTCCCTTGAGCTTACTTGTTACGCCTACTGGATATGGCTACAAGACCAGCACAGTGGCAATATCCCCGTCGGGTACATCCACATCATCAAAACAAAAACACCTTACATTCAGCGACAGGAAGGATTCAGGGATATGGATGATTTTATTGACCTCTTCCACACCGCTAAAAATGTTTACGACTCCATCAGCGAAGGACGCATTCACAAAAGCGAGGGAATGCAATGCTCATGGTGCGACTATCTGCCAATCTGTTCCCGCGACATGGCCGAAACGAAAGCAACCTTTGGCTACGATACTTATCACAAGCTCTGGGAAGCTGAATTTATTTAATCTGAACTGGATGGTGGTGAATGTTCATCACAATCTAAATACTTTTTAAAGGAAAATGATTATGGAACTCGTAGCGATAAACAAAGAAGTTGAAGCGGCCAAAGCCAAATTCATGATTTTCACTGAACAAACCACAAAGCTATGCGATGAAGCCGCAGCAATTGCCATAAGCGATGACAAGACAGCCCATCATGCCATAACTCTTGGTGGGATCGCCAAAGCAATCACAAAAGAAATTGAAACACGCAGGAAGGAAACCATCGCCGATGCGACAGCATTCATCGCCGGTGTCAACGCTTTCTGCAAAACCATCACAGAACCGTTAAAGGAAGCCGAAACAGCCGTGAAGACGAAGGCTGGCGACTACCAGATTGCCGCAGATAGAGAAAGACAGAGGCTGGAAGAAATAGCAAAAAAGGAAGCGGAAGAACTCCAGGAAAAGCTTCGACGCGAAACAGCAGAGGCTAACAGGAAAGCGGCAGAGGCGGCTATGTTACTTGCCGAAGAAGAAACTCGCCAACGTCTGGCAAAAGAAGCTGAAGAACAGGCCCTGCGCGACAAAGACGAAGAAACACGCCGCAAGTTGATTGCCTTTGAAAACGAGACATCAGAAGAAGAGCTTGCGGCAGAAGCAAAACGCCTTGCCGAAATAGCGGCCGCAAACAAAGCGAAAGCTGATGCAGAAGCGGAAGCTACTATTAATGAGGCCCGGGAAGCCGCCAGGATAAAAGCGGAATCGGTGGCATTGGCAGCACCGGTTATTCTTACGCCAATTATTTCACAGAAACAGCCAATCAGAACAGAGTCCGGCACTACGTCTTACCAGGTAAAGACCTACAAGTTTGAGATCGTCAACGCCAATATCGTGCCGCTTGAATACCTGATTCCGGACGAAAAGAAAATCAAAAGCGCCATAGACGCAGGGCTTCGCTACATCCCCGGCATTAACATTTACGAACACACGGAAACCAGATTCAGAAACAGCGGCAGATAAACCCAGGGGCGGCACTAAACAGGAGAAAATGATTATGGTTACTGCAAGAAGCAAAGCAAAAAAAGGGAGAATTAAATTTGAAGAAAAGATTGCCGAGTTTGAAGATAAAGGCTGGCATTGCTGCTCATATTGCGATCGCTCGCTAAGGGCAGTTATCGCCAGAAGTGGTCATTGTTTAACCATTGTCAAAACCGCAGTTATTGAAGGTTGCCACGAATTGGATTGATGCTGTTATCCGGTGAAAGGAGGTTAATATGTACACAGTCCTGATCACTCATGAGTTGCAATGCAGGAACCAAGCCCATGCCTTTGGTCTCTGGACGGGCAGCGAGGAATACAAATGCAATTTTATGGAGGCAGTTGAGATTAAGGTTTTCGAAGATGGAGAAGAAGTTGACGATGAAATCATCCAACTCGCGCTTAACATAAAAGAAGCGTGTGCAAAAATCAAGGAGGTGTTTGCGCTATGACTTACCGGACACTTGCCAAGATATTTCACGCAACGTTAATGCTGATTTTCTGTCTGCTGTTCATAAGCATCGGCCTGACAACACTTGTACTATTTCGGCCAAATATCAAGGCTGGTTTAAGAACCGCGCAAGCCTGGATATTTCACAACGCTGGAGACGGCTGCGACTTGATGTTGCCATCCATGAAAGGGAACTTCTGCATGGCAAGAGATCCGGAAGGAAACATATTCTACGCTAACGAGGAATATAAAGTTTACATAAAATAATGGCGGTGCCGGGTAAACCGGGGAAGGTGCGCGCTGGACGCAAAGCAGACTTCTACTTTCCAGCCAACACCGCCGCCAAAAGAAAGGAGGTCACATGTATCAAATGAAACCAGCGTATGATCGAATAAACGATGACTACAGCCTCAAGAATATCTCGCATATGCCGGAGGCCATTGCCGCGTCACTCTATCAGAAGCTAAAAGAATTCTTGAGGGTAACACCCGGCAATGTATTGAAGTGGCAACCCAAGGAAGCCAGCCGGAAACAACCGTCTTTTGAGGAGTTTGTCAAATATTACAATATTAAACTAACTTAATGGCCATTGGCCGAAAGGAGAACAAAATGAGTAATTTTCACAAAGCAGAACGGCGGAAAAGCAAACTCCGCCTGGCAATCGCCGGTCCCGCAGGATCAGGCAAAACCTACTCCGCCTTGCAGATCGCATTCGGCATCGGCGGGAAAATCGCACTTATCGACACAGAAAGAGGATCAGCAGAGCTTTACTCTCACCTGGGCGCTTACGATGTCTGCACAGTTGAAGCTCCATTTGAACCCAGCAAATACGTCGCCGCAATCAAGGAAGCGGAAAAGCTGGGATATGACATCATCATCACCGATTCACTATCCCATGCCTGGTCAGGCACAGGCGGCTTGCTCGATCTCCACGGCAAAATCGCTGACCGCGGCGGTAACTCCTGGACAGCATGGCGCAAGATTACACCACAGCACAATGAGCTTGTGGAAGCATTGCTGCAATCGCCCTGCCACATCATCGCCACGATGAGAAGCAAAATGGAATATTCCCAATCAGAAGAAGGCGGGAAAAAGACCGTCAAGAAAATAGGTTTGGCACCGGTACAAAGAGAAGGCATGGAATACGAATTCACCGTTTTCTACGACATCGATATTAACCATGTCGCTACGGCCAGCAAAGACAGGACATCACTTTTCGACAACAAGTATTTCACGCCATCACAGGAAACGGGAATCATCCTCATCAACTGGCTGAACAATGCGCCGGACGCAAAACCGTTGCAGGCACCAAAAGCTTTACCTGTAACTTCAGGGCAAACCGTCAAAGATAATAAACAGACCGATAACCCAAAGGTCACGCGAGGCAATAGCAACCGCTTTGCTGACCTTCTCGCGGTAGCCAACGCGCTAAAGTTCTCCGACGAAAACTACAAGCATTACTGCTATCAGCGCTATGGTCTGAACTCCATGATGGAACTGACAGATGGACAGATTACAGAACAAGTAAAACTTCTCGATTCTTTGAAAAAGCCTGAAAGGCTTACAGCCTTCAGGGACATACTCAAAGGTATAGAGAATGAACTGTTGGCGGCGCAGGTTGCACAGAACGCAGCAGCAGCAACTCAAGTTTCGATGGCGGCCACAGTTCAGTAAATAGGGAAAGTGAATAGATAAAGGAATGAGAGTAATGGAAAACATGCAGAAACCGGATATTCAAGCTGTCCTGGAAAAGGAAGGTGTGGAGCTGCGGCGTAAAGGCCGGAACTGGTGGGCCTGCTGCCCGTTGCATGAAGAAAAGACGCCTTCTTTCAAGGTGTCCGCCGAGAGGCAGTCCTTCCACTGTTTTGGCTGCGGGGCGCATGGAGATGTAATTTCGTTCATTAGGGAAAGCCATAACCTGTCCTTCCAGGATGCTCTTGCCTACCTGGAAATCGAGAAGGGCAGATTGGTCAAGGTTGACAGGAAGGCCGAACGCCGCCGACAGCTAAAACGCTCTTATCATGCCTGGTTAAAGCGATATTATTTTCAGCTTTGCTCCCAATCATGCTCACTTCACACATTGCGCCTGCAGGTGGCGGCACATCCGACAATCCCCGAAGACCAGGCATGGAAATTTGCGGCGGCGATGGGCAAGACAGTAGAGATCGATTACCTGCTTGATCTTTTGCTGGAGGGTAGTGAAGAGAAGAAGTTCCAACTATTCCTGGGGGTAATGAAAAATGGCATTTGATATTGGGGAAGCGCTGGAAAAGGCTGGGGTTGACGAAATTCTGCTGGGATACAAACCGGGCAAGGGAGAAAAGGCAAAGTTGGAGGCCTCTTCAGACAACCCGTATTTCACAGATACGGAAGGAAACCTCTGCCGCTGGAAGACCGATAAAAGCGGTCAGCAGCATCCTGTCCGGCTTGCCAATTTTACGGCGATGATTGCCGAGGAAAATATCGTTGATGATGGTCGGGATGTTACGCAGCATTACACCATCACGGGAAGAAGAAACGTGACCGGACTTGCAACGCTCACAATCCCGTCAAGCCAATTTCTCGCAATGAACTGGATACACCACTGGGGGACTGATGCAATCATATCGCCCGGTCAAATGAACAAGGAGTACGTCCGTTATGCAATTCAACTGGTATCGGACGGAAAGGTGAAACGCTTACGCTACTTCGCGCATACAGGCTGGCGGATAATCAATGGTAATAGTGTATATCTGACAAACGGCGGCGCCATCGGCGGTAAGGGCGTCTCCGTTCAACTGACGCAAGACCTGGTTCGTTATCAAATTCCATTATCGCCTGAAAATGAAGCCGAGGCCATAAGCACAAGCCTATCCTTACTCGATATTGGCAAAAGAGAAATCACCCTGCCGCTTTTTCTTATCACTTATTTAAGCCCGCTGACAACGCTTCTATCACCAATGCCTAACTTTTCATCATATGTCTATGGGCACACCGGCACCTTCAAGTCATCGCTTTCGATATTGCAGCTTGCACATTTTGGGCAATTCACCGGCATCGACAACCTGTCAAACTTTGATGATTCAGCAAACAGCATCGAAAAACGCGGCTTTGTCCTGAAAGACACCCTGCTTGTCCTGGATGATTATCATCCGAGCTACCGGCGCATGGATGCGCAAGCAAAGGAAAGCATTGCCCAAAGACTGATAAGAAGTTTCTCGAACCGGACAGCGCGGGGAAGGCTAAACGCGGACACATCCGACAAGGGACGATATGCCCCCAGAGGAATGCTGCAGATAACCGGTGAAGAGATTGTCACCCTGCAATCGACCCTGGCGCGCATCATGGTCATTGAGATCACCGCAGGCGACATCGACTCAGTAAAATTATCACAATTGCAAAGCAGGGCAAGCCTTCTGCCCCATGCCATGTCTTCATACCTTCTGTGGATAAGAGAACATATTGATGAAATCAGTGTTGTCTTTCCAAAGAGATTCCTGGAATTGCGGGAAAAGGCGATTTTGGAAAACGAACATCGAAAATTACCGGAGCAGGTGGCTTTCCTTTTTTTTACCTTAGAACTGGTGACAAACTGGCTGACCGAAAAGGGCGCATTGAGTCATACAGAGGCAGAAGACCTTGCTTCTGCAGGCTGGACTATTCTGAACAAGGTTACGGCAAGGCAGGCGCAAAGGATTCAGGAGGATGATCCGGTCAGGAGATTTGCAGACATCCTCGCAGCAATGATTCATCAAGACGCCGTGTGTCTGGAAGCCTTTAATCCGAATCAGGGAGAACCCATAGGCGCAGGCGATAAGATCGGCTATCACGATGAGCTTTATCTATACCTGTTGCCTACCCCTGTATGGCATTCTGTCAAGCAGTATTGCATTCGGGAAGGAGATCATTTTCCGTTTTCGCCACAGTCATTCTACGGGCTCCTAAGGGCAAAACATTTGCTTGTTGCCGGAACGGACGGGAAGGCGACAATCGTCATTAAACGGAAAGGCAGACCGGAGAGGGTTTTGAAGATAGTCAAAGGGGGTAGGTTTAATTTGGTGTAACAAGTGTAACCTCTGAGGAAATACAGGACTGTATTGACTTATACGGTCACACCGGAAGTGTAACCCGGTGTAACTTGTGTAACCGCCAAACTGGGAAAAGCACACCGGTTACACCATAGTTACACCAAAGTTACACCGTGGTGTAACCATCAAATGCAGAGTGGCAAAGGGTTTTAAGTACCGGTTACACTGGTTACACCATATCAGACCTACCCCTACTCTGCAATTCGCTAAGGAGGTTGAAACATGGCTTTGAAAAAATGGCTGTTCACGGAAGAGGAACCGAAAAAGGAAAACAATGATTTAGTTTCCGGGTTGGTGATTGAGGATAACAGCGCCATGACCGAAGGGCGGAAAAAGACACTGGAGATGGTGACGGATGCCATTATGCAGAAGGGTATTGATGACATCCTTGATAGTCCGAAATGGGCGGTAAACCAGGAAGTCAGGCAGGCAGAAGAAGAAATCGATGCCTGTCACAGAGAAGTTATGAGGGGCAAGGCAAAGATCATCGACTTCAGCAAGGCCGTCGAGAAGATGAAAAAAGCGGGTATCATTAAGTAAATTCCGGGCAGAGTTAAACATGACCCAAAGATAAGGTCCGTAAAGCGTACAAGAGCGGTTTAAAATGATTGGAACTGAAAAATCTGGCAATTTGAATAATGGCTTAAAGAGGTATTACCGCGTCGATGAGGTGGCCTGTTATTTCTCGGTATCCGATCGAACCATCTACCGCCTTATTGATACGGGTGACTTTAAAGTCATCAGGATCAGAGGTTGCGTAAGGATTCCCGTAGAAGAGATCAATTGTCTTGAAGAAAAGTTGAAGGAAGAATCGTTTTGAAAAACAGATTCACCGCGACGGTTAAAGGATGGTTACATGAGCAATCAAACACGCGTCAACACTCAATCATGGAAAGATCAGGGGATTGCAAATCCAATGATGGAAGATAAACTCGGCCGAGTATTGCGACCATCAGATATGGCTGATTATCTGGGGCTTGACGAAAAGACTGTCCGGTTGTACTATCCCCAACTAGGTGGAATACGCTTGGGTCGCCGGATATTGTTCTTTGAAAAGGAGGTTATAAATGCCATACAAAAGAGGTCAAAAATGGGTAGCCCAAGTGAGAGTAAGTGGCAAGAGGAAGGAAAAAGTGTTCCTAAACAAGAAGGATGCGATAACATGGGAAAGCGAGAGTCGGTCAAATCCCGAGGAGATATGGCCAGAGAAGACAAACACGGTGTCATTGTTTGATTGGTCGCAGGACTATTTGGATTATGCTAAAGCCCAGTTTGTAGGTATAACCTATAATGCGAAGAGGGCTATGTTTAAGAGATTGCTAAATGAGATAGATCCCGCACTTCCGGTTTTGGAACTGACACGTGCCCATATTCAGAAGTATATCGCAAAGCAGAGTGATGAGCGGTCAGGTTATGCGGCAAACAAGGACAGAAAGAATTTGGTTGCAGCGTGGAACTGGGGAATAGATAATATGACGCCCAATCTCACGCGACCAAATCCTTGCCAGGTTAAAAAAATGTCGGAGGTCAGAAGCCCCCGGTATATGCCTCCGGAAGAAGATTTCTGGAAAATATATAATCTGGCAGGCGGTCAGGACAGAGTCATGCTGTTAGCTTTCCTGCATTTGGCAGCAAGAAGAGGTGAGATTTTCAGGTTGACATGGGATGATATCGATTTCAATTCCGACCAAGTGCGATTATGGACACGCAAGCGGCACGGCGGTAATCTTGAGTTTGATTGGTTACCGATGACTAAAATGCTAAAAGAAGCGCTCCAATGGTGGCAAGAAACGAGGCCGATTAAAGATGCTGTCCATGTGTTTCTGTGCTTAGAAACGAACAACTTTGGACAGGAAAGCTATGGTAAACCATTTAAGTATAGGCAGCACTTTATGGGAAGCCTGTGTGAACGGGCGAAAGTAAAACCTTTTGGTTTTCATTCAATCCGTCACTTGACAGCATCATCACTGTACAAGCTGGGTTTTGTGCTTGCCGATATTCAGTATGTTTTGAGACATGAGAGTGCATCGACAACAGCAAAATACATCAAGTCAATAGGAAGTGAAGGCGTACGTTCAGCACTGGAAGCTTTCTCTAAACAAAAAGGCAGGGTTTTGGTTTTCAAACCAAGGGAGATACATAAGGGGGAAGATCCTACACAAAAAGAAAAAGCCGTCTCAAGAGCCGTCAACTCTTGAAATGGCTTATCTCGTGTGAATGGTGATTTCTATATTACTGATATCACAACAATATTTGGCGTCCCCACGGGGAGTCGAACCCCGGTTACAGCCGTGAAAGGGCCGTGTCCTAGGCCACTAGACGATAGGGACGTTATTGGCCTGTATTTATGCAAGTTGCGCCTTATATATTGTTAAAAGTAGAATGTCAAGGACTGGCTAAATAAAAAAGTTGCAGGCCGCTTTGTGTGCCCTGCCTTTCAGGGTAGACTTCACGCGGCGAAATCTGTTGCAATAGCATCCTAAATAAAGGAGATTGATTATGAACATACGTGATTTTAGAAAACCCGAGCAGGAAATTGATGAAATTTTTATTAATCGCTGGTCGCCCAGGGCGATGTCCGGGCAGGAAATTGATGAAAAAACATTGCTTACTCTTTTTGAAGCGGCACGCTTCGCGCCTTCAGCCAATAATAATCAGCCCTGGCGTTTTATTTACGCCCGCAGGAACACAAAACACTGGGATACTTTTTTTCAACTGCTTGCGGAAGGCAATCAGGTGTGGGCAAAAAACGCGGCTGCGCTGATCGTTGTTATTTCCAAAACTACATTTGATAATGGCAAACCTTCGATAACGCACTCGTTTGATGCAGGCGCAGCCTGGGTAAGCTTCGCTCTGCAAGGGTCGCTTTCC
>Ga0194053_10002738_pt1 | contig 10266 bp, 6 predicted proteins | sample SepL228m_MetaG_FD_161684 | JGI IMG/M metagenome (GOLD analysis project Ga0194053, IMG submission 161684) | Anoxic zone freshwater microbial communities from boreal shield lake in IISD Experimental Lakes Area, Ontario, Canada - Sep2016-L227-8m | ecosystem: Environmental > Aquatic > Freshwater >...
CGCATTGGGTGCGCGCAGGTGGTGGAACACATCAAACAGCACCAGGTGCGAAACGCTCGCCGTGCGGAACGGCAGCTCATAGCCGTCGCACACCACGTCCAGCCAGGGATTGGGGAACAGATCGGTCGCCAAAGCCTGCGGCAGGTGGGCCTTGAGGTTGCCGATGCCCGAGCCGATCTCCACCACGCGCCCCGGGATGGAGTGGTCAATCAGCCCCAGGATGCGCCGATAAAATCCTGCGTAAATCTTCTGCAGCAGCGGCTTGCCCTCCCAGGCCCGCAGGTTCCGCCCAATCTCCGCCTGGTGCTGCCCCAACGGTGCGGTCATGCAATGAACTTCAGTCGCCGCGCGGCAAAAATCACCATGCGCAGGAGCAGCCAGCCGTGGCTCCATCGATGGATGTTGGTCTGCCCGTAGGTCCGCGCCCGGTAACGGATCGGCAGGTCCACCATCCGCAGGTTGAGCTTGGCCGCCCCGAACAGCAGGTCAAAGTCGCCAAACGGATCGAAGTCCCCGAAATACGCGCGGTTCTTTGCGATGGCTTCGTAGTCGGCGCGGAACAGGACCTTCGTGCCGCAGAGCGTGTCTTTGAGCTTCTGGCCGAGCAGCCAACTGAACAGCAGCCCGAATGTCTTGTTCGCAATCATGTTGAGAAACTGCATGGCCTGGTCTTCCATCGGATACACCAGCCGCACCCCGTTGACGAACTCGGCCGTGCCGGCCCGGGCAATCTCGTAGAACTTGGGCAGCTCTTCCGGCGGCATCGTCAGGTCCGCATCCAGGATGAACAGCAAATCCCCGGTGGCGGCGGCGAAGGCCTCGCGCACCGCACCGCCTTTGCCGCGGCTCTGCTGCTTGAGGATCTTTATGTTCCGCGATGGGTATTTTGCCGCGACGCGCTGGATTTCACCCCAGGTGTCATCCTTCGAGTGGCCCTCGATGAAGAGGATCTCCGTGCCCAGGCCCATCTCCGGCGTGCGGCGGACGGCGTCCTCGATATTGCCCGCCTCGTTGCGCGCGGGGATGACCACCGAGCAACGATACTGGGGCCTCGCTGCGGGCTGGGGTTTGGGCCGGGCGACGAGCGTCACGGTGAGGCAGAAATGCGCCAGGAGGGGGGCCATCCAGCGATTAAGAAACCCATCGAGCAGCGGCGTGCGGATCGGCCACAGGATGCGCGCATCAGTCTTGATGACCTCCCACCCGGCCAGGTGCAGCAGGTTCCTGGTGTCATCGGCCGACAGCCAGTTTTGCAGATGGGTAGGGGCCTTCAGGCCGAGCTTTTCTCCCGCACGCAGCACCGGGCGCCAGAGGTTGTTGAAGAAGTTCAGCACCAACCGCGTGCGCGGGTGCGCCGCCGCTTGCAGGTGCTCCAGCACCGCCTGCACGTCCGGCAGATCGTTCACCAGGTCGGACAGCAGGATGTAATCGAATTTCTCGGCCCCGGCGAACTCCGCGGCATCGGCAACCTGGAACTCCATCCCGGGATGGCGCTCCCGGGCCAGGGCGATCATGGCCGGGCTGAAATCCACCCCGAGCCCGCGCGACGGTTTGACCGTTGCCAGCAGGTCTCCCAGGCCGCAGCCCACCTCCAGCACGCGCGACCCCGGCGGCACCAGGAACGCGTAGCGTCCCCGCAACAACTCCTGATAATAGCGACCGCTTTCGCGCACCCGGAAGGCCGCCCGCTGCTCATAAAATGCACGCCGGTCAAACATCGTCCCAAACTGGTAAGCCAAACCGCAGGCTCTGGCGAGTGCCAAAATCAGGCCGGGGACCGGGGGGGTGTGAGACAAAATTCTTCATTTAGGCTGCCAGTGGCAGAGCATCGTTGCGTGCGGCATGCGCATTGAGCCGGTCTTTCCAGAAATCCTCCAGTCGTCGGCTGCTGTGAATGCAACGCAAGGCCAAGATGTTCTCGGCCCCCGGTTCTGACCAAAACATGCCTGACTGCTTGCAGCGCCCGCCAATTACCGTTTTGCAGCCGGCTTCCACGACGCCCGAACCGATGAAGTAGCCTTTGGCACGAAAAGTTCCATACTGCATCCGTTTGCTATTGCGCACAAAGTAGCCCAGTTCCTTTTCCACCGTTTGGGCTTGGGGCTTGCCTGCACACTCCCGGCGGGTCTCTTCGATGAGCGCCTGGACTTGGTCTTTGAGCAGTCGTTTAGCCCAGCGGTGATGCCCAACTTTATAATCCGGGTTGTCTTTACCAACCAGGGCGCTCAGCACCAGGCCGGCATGTTCCAGGGCATGATAAAAATCCACGATTTGCACGCAGTCCTTGAAGTTCTGCCGGCCCATGTTTTCGAGTCCTGCGGCCCCGTCGATCAACAGCACCACCTCGCCCGCGCTGGCCATGCCTCGCCGAATGGCCTCTTGGCGCAGCGAGGGCCCAAACTCGTTGATGGGCTTGAAACTGGAGATATAAGTGGTCGATTCCCAGTCTCGCACCGGATGACCTTTCTCATCGACGTGGTGTTGGGTAAAGACGCAGCCCAAGTAAACCTGACGGGTCTTGGCCGAGCCGTCAGCCTGCTTGCCGCGCCGGCCCTTCAATTCCTCCGGGCGCATGGGCACGCCCGTCCCGTCCCCGCTGACATACAGAATCGGTGCGTCGCCAAGGCCCGGTTGGGCGGGCCGTTCCTGCCAAGCCTGCGCGCCCGAGCCCACGCGTTGGACCACCCGTTGAATCTGGCGGGCGGACACCTTGATGCCGCCGACTTGTTCCAAGTGCCGCTCGGCCTTCAGGTAGGTAGTCTCGTCGGCGCCTTCCAAACAAAGGAGTTTGGCCAAAGCCGGGGTGTAGCCCACTTCCAAGCCCAAGGCGGCATCGGCGGGATAATGACCCTGTTTTTTGCCCGCGTGATAGTAGTAATCGCGCTGCACCTCGAAATTGCCAAAAATCCCCTGCACCCGGATAGTTTCTCGGCTCTTGTGAACCTCCCCAGGTTTGGGTTGATAACTCGCGTCGATGCGCTCAGCTGCTTGTTGGAGTAACCAGCCGACGAGGTCATTGGCTGACTTGAAAACGGCCGTGCGCACCAATATCTCGAGTTGGGCCACCGCATTTCCTTCCGGGTCTCGTGATTGAAACCCGGCGATCAGTTGTTGGATTTCCTCTCCTTGGGCCAAGAGGATTACTGGGGCGGCTTGTTTTTTTTTGATGCGGCGAGGTTCTGGCGCGTCTCGGCGATCACCAACTGGGCATATTGCTCGGTCAGTTGCTGATACTGGGCGTAGCCGGCCAAGGCGGCTTCCACCGCGGGAAGTTCATCGGCAGGAACATACCGGGTGTGGTTCTTGCCATCCTGCCAATGCTGGAGTTTGTGGTAAGGGCCGGCAACGCCGGAGCGCTCTTTGAAGGAATAGGCTGAGAGTTTACCACGCTCCATATCGGAGATGGTGGCGATTTGTTCGAGAAGCTGTCGTTTGTGGAGGATGCTCATAGTGTGACTAGCAGCCTAGTCACTCCCAGTCATCAAAGCAAGCCTGAATCTTAGATCAGAGGAATTCTGTCTCACACCCGGACCGGGGGTATGCATCTTGGATTTTCCCAAAACCACCACCACTGAGTTATTGGAGCGCGGACATTCTTGTCCGCTCCCGTAGCGCACTCAACCCCCAATCGGACCTGTCCCGAATTGAGCTGCCCGCGGCCTCGCAGCCTCGTAGCCGCCGACGTGAGTCGGCGCTAATCTCCGCTCCGACCGGAGAAGATGGCGCGGACTGACGTCCGCGGCTACGAGGCTACGAGGTTACGAGGCCTGTCGCGGGGCCCGTTTGCGCCTTGAAAGCCGGGAAGGTTTGGCCGAAACTGGGCACTCGAATGATGCGTGCCGCAAACCATAGCGTGGGAAGACCTGGGGGCCTGATCCCTTGAAGGGTCTGAGTTTGCTGCCCCATCCGCGGTCGCTGGAGCGTCACCCCGGGTTCTATCTTCTGCCGCGGCAAGCCGTGCTGCACCTCGATGCGGCTTTGCCGAGAGACGCAGCTTTTCTCCCCGTAGCCGCACGGCTGCAATCGGCGGCCCAGGGTGTTGGCGTCAACCTGGAGGTGGTTACCGGTCCGCCCGGTCATCCGCGCCTGGCCATGCGCGCTTTGCAAGGCAACGAGGCCCCGGACCACGCCGAGGGATACGCGCTGAAGATTGGCGCACAAGGAGTGACTCTTCACTATCGGCAGGCAGCGGGCCTGCGGGCAGGCGTGGCGACGTTGAGGCAGCTCTTGCGCGAGCATGGGCGGCGGCTGCCGCGGCTCCTGATCCGCGATTATCCGGATTTCGATCGGCGCGGGGTGATGCTGGACGTCTCGCGGGGCCGGGTGCCAAACCTGCAGACGCTGCTGGACCTGGTGGATCACCTGGCTGATTTCAAGATCAATGAGTTCCAGCTCTATATCGAGCACACCTTCGCCTATCGGGATTACGAGCCGGTGTGGCGCGGGTGGGGAGCGCTCACGGCAGAGGAGATGCTGCGGCTGGACGCGCGATGCCGCGAGCTGGGGATTGACTTCGTGCCGAACCAGAATTCGTTCGGGCACTTGCGCTATTGGCTGGAGCATCCGCCCCTGCGAAAACTGGCGGAGGTCCGCGATCCTTACGAATGCGCGGGCGGCGCTTATGTCCGCTACCCGACCACCCTGGCGCCGAACCACCCGGGAACCATCCCGTTCCTGCGCGGGCTGTATGATGAGTTCCTGCCCTGTTTCACCAGCGCGCGCTTCAACGTCGGCTGCGATGAGACCTGGGATCTGGGCCGCGGACAGAGCAGGCGGCTGTGCGCGGTCAGGGGGGCGGGACGGGTCTATGTGGATTTCCTGAAGCGGATCCACCGGGAAGTAGCCGCGCGGGGCCGGCAGATGATGTTCTGGGGCGACATCATCCTGAGCCAGCCCGAGTTGATCCGGGAGCTGCCCGGGGACGTCATCGCTCTGAATTGGGGCTACGAGCCGGACCATCCGTTCGAGCGGGAAGCGGAGTTGTTCGCGGCTTCCAGGATCCCGTTCTACGTGGCGCCCGGCACTTCGGCCTGGATGAGCCTCATTGGCCGGCATGACAACGGCTTCGCAAACCTGCGGCATGCGGCGGATTGTGGCCGCAGGCACGGGGCAGGGGGGTATCTGAACACGGACTGGGGTGACGGCGGGCATCCGCAGCCGCTGGCGGTGAGCTGGGCACCCTACCTCCTGGGCGCGGCGCTGAGCTGGTGCGCGAAGTCCGCGGATGAGGGGCTCCTTGTGCCGGTGCTAAGCCGCGACATCTTTCACGACCCGACGCAGCGCATGGCCAGGTCGGCCCTCGCGCTCGGGTTGGCCCATCGGAAGCTTCAATACCAGGCTTTCAATGTGACGCCGCTGGGAGCGGTGATTGCTGCTCCGGCGCCGCGGACGCGCGAACTGGCGTGCCGCGACGGCCTGAAATACTACGCCCGGATCCCGGAGAAGCAGGTTCGCGCCGCAGAGGACGAAGTCGAGGCGCAGCGGGCCGTGCTGCGCCGGTCGCGGCCGGAGACGCGCGACGGGAGCATCCTCGCCTCCGAGCTCGACCTGGCGGCGAGGATGGCGGTTCAGTCCTGCAGGATCATGCTCTGGCAACAGGCGCTGGCGGGCGGAAGGAACGCGCTGGCCGGGCGCCTGGCAAAAGCCGGGCTTGCCCGGTTGCGCGAACTGGACGACGATTTCCAGGCAGCCTGGCCCATGCGAAACAAGGGCACAACGGCCCGGTGCTCGGCCTTCCTGCGCTGGCGCATGGAAGACTACCGCCGGGGCCTGCTGCACTTTCCGCCCGGGATCGCGCGCCGGGCGGAGCCCGAAAACCACGACGCGTAAAGGGAATGCCATGTCCATAGCTGATCTGAGAAGAGAGTACAACCTGACCGGGCTGCGACGCAAAGACCTGGAAGCTGACCCGATCCGGCAGTTCCAGCGCTGGTTCGACCAGGTCCAGGGCGCGCGGGCCAGCGGTCAGATGCGGAAGTTCTTCGTCCGCCTTTACAAGCGCCTGCTCCTCATGGGCGGCGCCGAGCTGTTGGACATCACCGCCATGACCCTGGCCACGGCCGACAAGGCGGGGCGCCCTTCTGCGCGCGTGGTATTGCTCAAGGGCGTGGACGAGCGCGGCTTTGTGTTCTACACCAACTACGAGAGCCGCAAGGGGCTCGAGCTGGCTGATAACCCGAAAGCCGCCCTGGCGTTTTACTGGCCGGACCAGGAACGGGAGGTGTGCATCGCCGGGGACGTGAGCAAGCTGCCTTCCGCAGAATCCGACGCCTACTTCAAGAGCCGTCCCCGGGGAAGCCGGATTGGCGCGTGGGCCTCGCATCAAAGCGCGGCGATTTGCGACCGGGCGGCGCTGGAGGAAAAGTGGCGGCAAATCGAGGCCCGATACCCGGGCGAGGATGTCCCGCGCCCGCCGTTCTGGGGCGGCTTCCTCCTCCGCCCGACGCGAATGGAGTTCTGGCAGGGGCGCGCAAACCGGCTTCATGATCGCTTCTGTTACACGCGCGAGGCAGGCCAGGTTTGGACGATCGAGCGGCTCTCGCCCTGAGCTGCCGCCCGCCCCGGGGTGGTGTTGCGTATTCAGAGTTCATGGCCACAAATTAGGCCAAGGACTCCCGGCAATGACCGGGCGTTCATCCTGCGGTTGATCGCTGACGCTAACCGCCGATGGAATCATGCGATCGAATCGCAAAGCCGAGTATCCCTGATAGTAGGGACACCGGTTCCGGAAACTTGCAGGCCCCACATGAACGAGATAGCACCTCCATAGTACGTGCCTAGTACCTCTTATGCACCTCCCTAGTACCTCTCATTGTCAATGGGAGGTACTAGGGAGGTACATAGGAGGTGCTAGGAGGGTGCCAGGGATATATTGCGGAGGTGGTGTATCGTGCGTCCGGGATGCATTGCCGAAAAGGCTCGGTTGCTGGGGAGGGCTGGAGGCAAAGCGCAGCGCAGGCGGCGTCGGCTTTATGCGTTGGAGAGGGCCTGGCTACGGTGCGGGGACGATGTCGTTGGTCGTTTTGGGGAGGTCGGTCCAGCCATCTATATGCTGACGGGTGCGGATCCAGACCGCCTTGCCGACAGCGGGCACACCATAGCGGGCGACATACAGGGCGGTGAAGTCGCTCCAGCCGTCCACCGGGGCGGGAAGGAAACCGAGGTTGGGAAAGTGCTGGACGCAGGAGATGCCGGGGCTGCGCGGGGAGGCTCCCTGGACGACGGTGTATTGGGTCGGGAGGCTGGGGACGCGCAGCTTCAGGGTGATGCTTCCTCCGACGTTAGCAATCACCAGTTCCTGGACCTCATTGGGGCCGAAGGCTGGCACAGCGGGCGGGAGGTCAAACAGGCTGAGCCCGAGGTCCAGGCGAGAGAAATTGATCCGGCAATAATAGTTATAGGCGTTGAGGGCCACCTGCCGGCCCATGCGGCTGATGGTATAGCTATCGGCGGAGGAGACACGCCAAGCAGCGCGCTGCGCCGAGGTGAGGATTCTCCAGCGTCCGGTGACGCGGGCGAAGTTGCTGCGGGTCTCCTGTTGCTCTGGCGTTTGGGGGTTGCGCGGCACGACCAATTGACGCTCAACCAGCCCATACCGCGTGACCGCGTAAACAACGGTGCCAGTTTTTCCGGACTGTGGAGCGGAGAGTTTTATGCTCATACAGGTTACCGAGCCGGGCTCTTTTCGCCTTTAACCACCCGCGTGCTCGTCACCGGGTTACTGAGTCACGGCCTTGCCGTCCCGATGGCCAATGAGAGCAGGAGATAGCTCGGCAACGCAATCCAATTTTCAATCGGGTCCAATTCTCAATCGGCAGAGCTCCCCGCGCATTCAAGCGCGTCCGGACTGGGTGAGGCTGGCAGGTTGAAAACCTGCGATACGGCAGACTGAAAGTCTGCGTTACGTCGCCGGAGTTGGCGCAACGCAGATTTGTAATCTGCTGTATCGCCGATTTGCGATCGGCAGAGCTCCGGGCGCACTCAATCGCATACGGACCGGGTGATGTCAGCAGGTTGAAAACCTGCGATACGGTGCAGTGGGTCCGTATGCCTTTTTGGATAAACAAAGCCATTTGCACCCGCTCATTTGGCCTTGTTGTTCTAATGAGCCGAGGGCAGCGCAAAATAGGGTGAACTTTTGCCAAAGCGCGTGCAGTCGGATCGGTGGCTGCACGGCACATTGCAGCCTCGCTCAAAATGAACAAGATCTACACGACAATTGACGGCAATGAGGCGGTCGCCTACGTGGCCTACCGCTGCAACGAAGTAATGGGCATCTACCCCATCACACCCTCCTCGAACATGGGTGAGTGGTGCGACCAGTGGGCATCGGAAGGGGTGAAGAACCTCTGGGGCACCGTCCCGTCGGTGGTGGAGATGCAGAGCGAAGGCGGAGCCGCCGGCGCGGTGCACGGGGCGCTCCAGACCGGCGCGCTGACCTGCACGTTCACGGCCTCCCAGGGCCTGCTGCTCAAGGTGCCGAACATGCTCAAGATCGCGGGCGAGCTGACGCCCACGGTGTTCCACATCACGGCCCGCACCCTGGCGACGCACGCGCTGTCCATCTTCGGCGACCACAGCGATGTCATGCTGGCGCGCACGACGGGGTTCGCGATGCTCAGCTCGGCGAGCGTGCAGGAGGCGATGGATTTCGCCCTGATCGCGCAGGTGGCGACGCTGGAGAGCCGGATTCCCTTCCTGCACTTCTTTGACGGGTTCCGCACGTCGCACGAGGTGTCCAAGATCGAGCTGGTGAGCGAGGACATCATCCGCCAGATGATCAATGAGGACCACGTCATCGCGCATCGGCAGCGCTGCCTGAACCCGGACCGGCCGGTGCTGCGCGGGACGGCCCAGAATCCGGACGTGTTCTTCCAGGCGCGCGAGGCGTGCAATCCGTATTACGCGAAGTGCGCCGACATCACCGCCAAGGCGATGGACCAGTTTGCCGCCATCACCGGCCGCCAATACAAGCCGTTCCAATACGTTGGCGATCCCAACGCCGATCGCGTGCTCGTCATCATGGGCTCGGGCGGGGAGACGGCGGATGAGGCAGTGGAATATCTGAATCAGCAGGGGGCGAAGCTGGGCGTGCTGAAGGTGCGGCTCTACCGGCCGTTCGATGTGCAGCGTTTCATGGAGGCACTGCCGGCGAGCGTCAAAGCCATCGCGGTGCTCGATCGGACCAAGGAATCGGGCGCGCTGGGCGAACCGCTCTATCTGGATATCGTGACCGCCCTCACCGAGGGCCTCGGGTCGGGGTTGGGGAATCTCAAGACCATGCCGAAGGTTGTCGGCGGCCGCTACGGGCTCTCCTCGAAGGAGTTTACGCCGGCGATGATCAAGGCCGTGTTCGAGAACCTCGCCGCCGCCAAGCCCAAGAACCACTTCTCGGTGGGCATCAACGATGATGTGACCCATAACAGCCTGGTCTGCGACGAGGAATTCTCCACCGAGTCGGACAAGGTCGTGCGCGCGATGTTCTACGGCCTCGGCTCCGACGGCACGGTCGGCGCGAACAAGAACTCGATCAAGATCATTGGCGAGAACACGGACAATTACGCGCAGGGCTACTTTGTCTATGACTCCAAGAAGGCCGGCGCGGTGACGATCTCGCACTTGCGGTTCGGGCCCAAGCCGATCCGTTCGATCTACCTGGTGAGCAAGGCCAATTTCGTCGCCTGCCATCAGCCGATCTTCCTGGACCGCTACGACATGCTCAAGGCGCTGGTGCCCGGCGGGACATTCCTGCTCAACACGCATCACAGCGCGGCCGAAATCTGGGACGAGCTTCCCCGGTCGGCGCAGGATGCGATGATCAAGAAGAAGATTAAGTTCTTCGTGATTGACGCCCTCACGGTCGCCAAGGCCACCGGCATGGGAGCGCGCATCAATACCATCATGCAGACCTGCTTCTTCGCCCTGTCCGGCGTGCTGCCGCGCGATGAGGCCATCGAGCAGATCAAATACACCATCAAGAAGACCTACGGCCGCAAGGGCGAGGAAGTGGTGCAGAAGAATATCGCGGCGGTGGACCAGACACTCGCCAACCTGTTCGAGGTGAAGGTCCCCGCGCAGGTCACCAGCAAGAAAGAGATCCCCGCTCCCTTCACCGCCGATGCTCCCAAGGAGATTGCCGACACGCTGGGCGTCATCTATGGCAACCGCGGCGAGGAGTTGCCGGTGAGCGCGTTCAACGCGGACGGCACGTTCCCGACCGGCACGGCCCGCTACGAGAAGCGCAACCTGGCGCTCGAGATCCCGGTC
>Ga0194053_10002740_pt1 | contig 10262 bp, 12 predicted proteins | sample SepL228m_MetaG_FD_161684 | JGI IMG/M metagenome (GOLD analysis project Ga0194053, IMG submission 161684) | Anoxic zone freshwater microbial communities from boreal shield lake in IISD Experimental Lakes Area, Ontario, Canada - Sep2016-L227-8m | ecosystem: Environmental > Aquatic > Freshwater >...
CCCCTCCCCTCAATCCCATCCCCGGCTGGAGAGGGGAAGAACAACTATCAGGGACTGACACTGAGTGGCGAAGCCAGGAAGGTGTCAGTCCCATCGGGTTTTGCAAGAGCCTGTAAAAGTGATATTTTAACCCTTTCTTTCAATTTACTTTATATTGGAAATAGTGTTTTATTTAAATGCTGTTCAAAAAACTGCCAGATGCTGGTTTCTGCCTGTTTATCGTCTTCTTCATTACCTGCCACGCAATGTCCGCCACCTTGCTGGATAATGATTTTAACTGGAGCACTGGCACATGCGGCGGCTTCGGAGAGCAGGTGAGCATGGTGTATCGGCACTACTGTATCTGCCGTGCCGTGAATATGCAGGATTGGCGGGGTTTGGACAGTAAGATGCATTGCCGGCGAAGCATCTATATAGCGTTTCGGCTCTTCGTTGGGGCATGCGCTCATGAATGCCCAGGCATACCCGCGATATGGATATGTCACTGGTTCATTGCGTAAATCAGTGGGGTTTCCCCAACATACTACGCATTTGAGTGGGGTTTGCGATTCGGTAGCCTGCAGCGCGAGCAAGTGTCCGCCTGCTGAATATCCAATACCACCAATTTGCGTGCTGTCGCCGCCATACTCTTTGGCATGTGTGACAATCCACTGTAATGCGCTGCGCACATCATCGCAAGCTGCTGGATATGGATTGCCGGGTGCCAGACGATAGTCAATATCTACGACTACATACCCGCGAGCAACATGAGAAGTGAAGTTTTCAACACCGGCACGCTGGCCAAGGCACCATCCGCCACCATGGACATGCAATATTATCGGATAAATCTTATCATCTGCCGGACGAAAAATATTCAAACACAGTGAAGTCTCATCGACTGTTGTGTATTCGATGTCAAGATATGATTTTATTTCCACGGTACAACTCCTCATACTTTATAGATTCACACTGAGATAATAGCACCATCCCGTGCGAGTAGTCATGTTTGATAGACGTTAAATATGATAAATAGTTGCAGCAGACCATTTAGTTTCAAAAGCTGTTATAAAAATAATTTTTGTGGAACAATACAGCTTCATATTTTTTAACCATGAAATACATGAAAGGCACGAAAAAGGTAATCTTTCATAAAGAATATTTTATAAAAATTCCAACATCATTTCTGCGCTTTCCACTTCTTTATGGGCGGGAATACGTACACCGGCAGGGACCTTTAATCGTGGATGAATAGTAACCCCATCGGATAATTTAACACCGCCACGTATCACCACCTCATCACCTACCGCCACATACCCGCGCATTTCAATAGGCTCTTCTTTAGTTGAATGCAATTCCACCATAATACCCGTCAAAGTATCCTCAACGTAACTATGTGGTCCGAGGATAGAACCTGCTCCCAGTGAAGACCGAATGACTGAAACATTTTCGAATATCTCGCAATCATCGTCGATATTACATTCATGTAAAACTGTACCAGGATAAATCTGTACATATTTGCCGATTCTTACCGGTGATATCAATTTTACCAATCCTTGTTCTATTTTTTGTGCCAGGGTCAGGTTAGTTATCGGGTCTGTTAAATCAAGCGATTCCTGGTCTATCATATTTCCCTGCAGGCATCCCTGCTGACAGTTATAGACTTTACACATCAATGATTTCATGGATGTGAACTTACCAGTTAAGGTTTCAACCATGGTATGTAAATAACTGTTAATGTTCCCCAAATCACCCATACGTCCAATTTCATTTACAGATACAGGATAACCCGCCGCTACCAGCCATGGCAGCAAATCTCCACCAATATCCAACTTTTGTTGACGCATTTTGTTGCAAATTGGCTCTTTTGATATCTCGCGAAGACGCCTGGTATCAATCATGTAAAATCCTGCATTAGTCAATAATGGTGGCAAATCGACGCTGTTGCCATTTTGAAAACCAAATTTTGCATAAATCTGGCCAAGGGTCGGCTTCTCTATAAATCCATTAACGTGACCATTTTCATCGCTATCGATTAAACCATATCTTCCCGCAATTAATTCTGCCGGTTGCCTTGCCGCGGCAATTGTCACCACGGCACCACTTTCCTGATGACACCTTAGCATTTCATGAAGGTTTATATCTAATATTGAATCTGTAGGAAAAACAAACGCGGTACCATCTATGTCAAAATGATCTAAATTAGTTAAAAGAGCGTCTCCACTGCCGACATTATCATGGTCATATCGTACTGGGGAATAACGGATTCGCACATCCTGAGATTCTCCATACCCAACAATATTTTTAATTTGATAACGATTTTCTTTACCCTTTGTAATTAAAATATAATCATCTATCCCTTCGCATTTAAGTATTTTTATCATCCAATCCAAAACGCGGCCACCAACAAAACGAACTGCAGCCTTGGCACGTAAATACCCTTTCGCCTTTAATGTTAACGGTCGAAACCGCACTCCCTGACCAGCCGCCAGACCAATACCCAAAATCTTTTCCATAATAAACCCCTCTTTTTTTATATTAGATAATTGAACGAACGAAATCCTCGTTCATTGTGTATATACACAGTTGCAAACTAAACAACCTTTAGCGGCTTAGTTATCTTTAATTAAGCCGCTAAAGGTATAAAAATTCTAATTACAAAATCATTAGACTTACTTTCAACCCTTGATAATTTTCTTGAGTATTATCAAATATCTTAATTTTTTAGTTGAAATGTATAAAGGTTTCTGATTAATTTAGATTGACTTTGTAACTGTATTTAATGTTATATCATTTTTCTTGTATGTCAATACGAAATTTTCTTATATTTTAAAAATAATAAAAAATATTATTCAGTATAAGTTAGTGATTTTTTTTATTTACTCATACCTGTGACATTTGTTAATAAGTATTCTGATGTATTATTAATTATTTCTGTAATAATTGGTACTCACATTTGGTTAATTCTAAATTTGGAATATCTTGCAAAATGATAACTAATACTTTAATGGCAAATGCAATTTTTAAATATCTTTTCTGTATTTTTATCTATTAAGGTAAATTTTCTGTGTTGAGTGCTTCAAAACCGGAGACCACATCAAATAATTCTTCATCTATACTGCTTTGGCGCAATCGGTGAAATGTTCTGTTAAGGTTTTCCAATAACTCGTCGATGTTTTTATCGGCGCGCTGCATCGCTGCTAATCGGCTGGCGTTTTCGCTTGCCAGTGATTCTGTGCAGGCGCGGAAAAGGGATATAAAAAGATATTCGCGGGTTAATGCCTGCAGAGTTGCGGCGGATTCACCTATTACTTGTGGAAGGTTTTTTGTTGGCCAGGGGAGATTAATTAAATTTTGCATCCATTTTTCATCAAGCGGCAGCAAACGCTGGCTGACTGGTGAATAAATTTCGTTTGATGTATGCTGGTTGTAAAACAGGTACAATTCAGTTATTTCGTTTTGGCTGTGCAGCATTTCACACTCAATGAGTATTTGTCCGACAAGCGGGGTGATGGTGTTTATAGAATTTGGCACGGCGAAAAGGTTCATTAATGGCAGTCCGGTATCAGCCAATCGCAAATTAACCCGTTCGCCGACAGCCCAAATTTTTGATTTCCCTGGTAAGGCAGCGAGTGCTGTAACAGCATATTCGGCTATGACATCGTTAAACTGTCCCACTAATCCCTGGTCCGAGCCAAAGACAACGGCGCCAATTTTACCTGTTACCGGCTTTGTTTTATGCTCTGCAATCAAGGGTATTTGCTGGTTGTGCCGGAAAGATACTGCCAGTCCCAATTCGACACTCTTATAATAATTGTCTAATGAACGCAAGGATTTTTCATATTGTCCTATACTTGACGCGGCAACCGCCTTCATCGTGCGGACAACTGATTGCAATTCTCCGGCACTGTTTATTTTTCGACGCAGATTTACCAGGGTGTCGCTCATGGCTTTTCCTCGAATTTCACTTCTATCGTCGCTTGAAAATCAGCAATTGCCTTACGAACTGTTTGTATTATAATTTCACGATCATCGTCGCTGAATTTTTCAGCAGTGTCCAATTTGGCGCAAATATCTGCCGGTATATTTGCGACAGCTTTGATAACAGCATATTCGGCATTTGTCATATTTTCAAGCGGTATCTGGTCGAATAATCCTTCAGTTAACGCTAACAGAATAGCTATTTGCGCTGGTACTGTTACTGGTGAGAATTCCGGCTGTTTCAGGCATGCGCGGATTCGCCGTCCGTGTTCGATAATTTTGCGGGTATTTTCGTCCAAACGGGCACCGAACCGGGCAAAGGTTTCGAGTTCTTCAAACTGCGCGTAAGCCAGTTTTAAACTGCCCGCCACCTTGCTATAGGCTGCGCGCTGTGCCTTGCCGCCAACGCGGGAAACGGATTTCCCAACATCTACCGCAGGTAGCACTCCCAACTCAAATAATACTGGCGATAAATAAATCTGCCCGTCAGTAATGGAAATTAAATTAGTCGGGATATATGCGGAGATATCCTGTGCTTCTGTTTCAACAATTGGCAGTGCGGTGAGAGAACCACCGCCAAGTTCTTTGCGCAGGTGTGTGGCACGTTCAAGCAGACGGGAGTGAATATAAAAGATATCGCCAGGAAATGCCTCACGACCGGGTGGCCGGCGCAGTAAAAGAGAAAGTTCGCGATATGCGCGCGCATGCTGGGTAAGGTCATCATAAACAATCAGCACATCGCGGCCGGATTCCATGAAATGTTCTGCAATGTTGGTAGCGGCATAAGGGGCGATATATGCAAGACCCGGCGGGTCATTTCCCGCTGCCACTACCACGACAGTGTATTCCATGGCGCCTTTTTCTTTTAATGTAGCTACCGCTTTTGCGACAGATGACGCGCGCTGACCGATGGCGCAATATACGCATAATACGTCTTTTCCGCGCTGGTTTAAAATAACATCAAGCGCAATAGCGGTTTTACCCGTTTGGCGGTCTCCCATTATCAATTCGCGCTGGCCGCGACCGACTGGGATAAGCGCGTCGATTACTTTTATGCCGGTTTGCATTGGCACGGTAACCGGCAGGCGATCCATGATAGGTGCGGCAGGACGCTCAACTGGCAGACGCTGGCTGGTATTTATCGGTCCGCCATCATCAAGCGGGTGTCCAAGTGGATTAATTATACGTCCCAGCAGGCTGTCGCCGACAGCAATGTCTATCACTCTGCCGGTACGCAGCACTTCATCGCCAGCATGAAGATGCCAGTAATTACCCAGTAACACAACTCCAATTTCATTTGCGTCCACATTAAACGCAATGCCGGGAACATCACCGGGAAATGTTACTATTTCTTCAAATCCCACTCCCTGCAAGCCTGATACTTTTGCAATACCGGTTGAAACACTGATAATTTTACCTACTTCCTGTGGTACAAATTGTGGCATGAATATTTCCCGCGCTTCGCTTATTTCAGCAAATGCGTTATCGAATACATTCTGCAGGCTGTCAGGTTCCATATTCATTGGATCCTCTTTTCGGGTATCTCTTTTTCTCTTATATGCTCCATTATTGTTTGTTCCATCGATGCCAGATAGTCTGCAATATTCCATGCAATTTTTTGCCCATTAACTGCGAGTTCTATACCGCTGACTAACTCTGGCGTTGTTTCAAAATGGAGATTAATATCGACTGAAAAAGAATTATTTAGCGCATTTTTTAATGCTTCGCGCTGCTCTGCTGACAGGTTGAATGCACTGTGAATATAAACAGGTTCAGAAGATGATTTAATGGCCTTGGAAAGGCTTTCTTTCGCTTCGCTGTCCATCTCCTGTAAACGACTAATAAACACACCGGTCATGCGTTCTTCCAAACTTGCCGCTGCCAGATCAGTCAATGTCTTTCGTGCAATAGCAAAAACTTCCTGTTGGGTCAGGAGTGTGATGGATTGGTTCATGTTGTATGCGTCTCTGACCAGCATTTCCTGCTGTTTTGCAATCAAGGCATCTGCAGTTTGCCGCGCTTCTGCCATGAGTCGTTGATTTTCAGCCTGTGCTTCATTTGCAGTGTTATCCATCAGCATGGCACGATTTTTATCAAGCTCATCATTCTTTAACTTATATTCATCTTTCTCTTGTTGTGCTTCAGCCTGTTTTTTGTCAGCATTTGCCAGTTCTGCGGCAATGCGTTTTTCTCGCTCATCGATAGCGTTGAGAATCGGCTTATACAAAAACCTTTTCATCAACCACACCAGGATGAGGAAATTGACTCCCTGCGCAATAACAGTGAACCAGTCTATTAACATAACTTTATTTTCCTGCCGTTTGTGCGATAACGTGGCTCCAGAAAGGATTGGCGAAGATGAGAATCATTGAAACCACGAAACAGTAGATGGCAATAGATTCTACCATCGCCAGACCGACAAATAATGTTCTGGTAATAGTGGGGGCAGCGTCAGGCTGCTGGGCGATGGAAGTCAGTGCTGCCGTGACAGCCTTACCTTCAGCCATCGCCGGCATGAAACAGCCGAAACTGGTGGTGATTCCAGCGGTTATAATTGATGTTACCGCGATAATGGTCATATTATCCATAATGATTTCTCCTTTTATTCTCCGGGTCGATGGATTTGGGTGGCGGCTGTGATATACACAGTAGCCAGGATGCTGAATATATATGCCTGCACCATACCGGTAAGCAAGCCAAGCAAAGTCATGATAACAGGAAAGAAAAATGGTGAAATTGATATTAAAATGGCGACAATCATTACCCCGCTCATCATATTGCCAAATAAACGGATGGCAAGCGCGAGTGTGCGGGAAAATTCGCTGATGATATGAAAGGGCATCATAATGACAGTGGGATGCAGGTATGATTTAAGGTAATTTACTATTCCTTGTTGTTGAATGCCAAAAAATGGCACCGCTACAAATACGCATAATGCAAGTGCGGCAGTGGTAGACAGTGACCCGGTGGGTGGTTCATACCAGGGAAAAATAGTGAAAAGATTGGCAGTTGCGATAAAAAGAAAAAGAGTTCCAAGAAAACCAATATATTTTTGCGGTTGGCTTAATCCTACATCTTCAATCTGTTTTTCAATGCTGGTCACAATGATTTCCAGCAGGTTTTGCCAGCGCGTGCGTTCCATGCTTGTCGATATATTTTGTGTGATAAGTTTCGCGCCAATCGCCAGTACCAGCATTAATCCCCACGTCATTACAATAGTGGCGTTGAGTTTAAAAATACCGTATTGCCAATATATAACTTCGTCAGGACTAAGGTGCATGATTTTCATCCTTTGCCAGGCAAGCCGGACAGGTTAATCGTGTTACTATAAAACGTGCAATGGCAAATCCCACCGCACATATCAGCAGTCTTTCCCAATGACCATTCGCGACAAAATAGAAACCTGCCAGGGTTATTCCTGTCCGCAGCAACATGCTGCCGATGAACCACAACGCAGGTATTTTTGATGATATGCTTTTTTGAATTGTCCACCACAAGCCGCCGAAAAATAGCATGCCGAGTAAAAAACCGGCAATTAATGACAAAGATAGCATTACTGTTTCATTCATCGTCTTTCTCCTGGTTGTCTTTAGTTTCCTTATTCATCCAGCGCCAGGCATTCCAGCATCCAAGAATTAATCCGGCCGCCAGCAGTACCGGCGTCCATGAATGTGTTCCCGGATAATGCTTGTCAAGCCAAATGCCAAGTGCGGTGCCAAGCAGTGTTGGTACCACCACCGACCAGCCGATAATTCCCATCATACTGAGACCAAACCATACACCAGGAGTATGGGTGCTCTTTGCTTTGATTTTACGGGCAGTGGTTTCACTGATTTTCTGGCTAAAATCAGACTGTTTTTTTTCAATTTCTATTTCTGGTTTTTCATTCATGATGAATCTCCATTGGACTTGTCAGGTAATAAAAAATAGCATCTTTTAGTATCTTTTTCCGCCATTCGGCGTTATTCATTTTACTTTTATCAATCCAGATAAAGTATAAAATGAATGCCTTGACTGACGAAAAAATATTCATAAAATCTCCTCATTCCTTATTCCCAGACAAGTCCATTAACCGGCGTATGAAACCGGTTTCCATCTTCGCCATTATGGAACGGGTATTCTGTTCCTGCTCGTTTACCTGTAAAAAGTTCTGTTGTACAGCATTGTGCAACTGGCTGAGGTCGGTTCCGCCAATTGCGTCGCGCACAGAAACAAACACGTCATAACCTGTCTTTATCAGCACTCCTTCATCTACCGCTATGTAGACTTCACCTTCTTCCTCGCTTTCGTAAATTAGTATTCCTGGCGTTATAGCTGCTATGCAGTCCAGCCGATGCGGCAGCAGCCCAAACGAACCTTCGCGGGTAGCGGCTACAACTCTGGATATGCCGGTTTTCTCCGCAAATACCTGGTATGGCAGCAGAACTTTAAGGTTCATGAGTGCGTCATTCATGTGCTGCCTCCGTTTCAGATGTCACACCTGTTTTTTGTGTTGTCTCCGGCATATTCGCTGGTTCTGCCGGTTGGTCGGTGGCGTTTTTTTTCGCTTCGCCAATCGTACCAATCATGTAAAGCGCATTTTCCGGGTAATCTTTAAATTCATCATTCAGGATGCGTTCGCAGCCATCCAACGAGTCTTTAAGAGTTACAAGAGTGCCTTTGATACCGCTGAATTGCTCGGTTGTGAAAAATGGCTGTGTAAAAAATCGTTCCAGCCGCCGGGCGCGCGCAACTACTTTACGATCTTCTGGCGACAACTGTTCCAGGCCCAGCATGGCAATAATGTCTTTCAGTTCTTCGTATTGTGCCAGCGTTCGCCGGATTTCCTGCGCCAGCAAGTAATGCCGTTCGCCGACAATGCCAGGCGTAGCCATTTTTGAACTTGATTGCAGCAAATCAATAGCCGGATAAAATCCTTCGCTTGCCCGTTTGCGCGAAAGTACGATGGTTGCTGAAAGATGCGAAAATGTGTGCACCGCTGCCGGGTCGGTTAAATCATCTGCCGGCACATAGACCGCCTGAATAGATGTGATGGCGCCGGAGTCAGTATTAGCGATGCGTTCTTCCAATTGCGATAATTCTGTGCCCATTGTTGGCTGGTAACCAAGGCGCGAAGGCATTTGTCCCATCAAACCGGATATTTCCATGCCGGCCTGAATAAATCGGAAGATGTTGTCAATCAGAAGCAGCACATCACGGTGTTCATCATCCCGGAAATATTCCGCCATGGTAAGCGCGGCATGACCAACGCGGAAACGGCTGCCCGGCGGTTCATTCATTTGCCCGAATACCATTACCATGTTCGGCAATACACCGGCTTCTTTCATGTCGCGATACAGTTCTTCACCCTCGCGGCAGCGTTCACCGATACCGCAAAAAATAGATACGCCTTCCTGGTGTCTTATCATGTTGTGAATCATTTCGGTTAGCAGCACTGTTTTGCCGACACCTGCTCCGCCAAACAATCCGGCTTTGCCACCGCGTTCCAGTGGTACCAATACATCAATGACTTTTATGCCGGTTTCAAATGTTTCAGACTTGGTGGAACGACGCGAAAGAGGTGGGGGTGATTGGTGTATAGAACGCCATTGGGTTTCCGGCAATGGCTTTTCGCGATCAATGGTATTGCCAAAAACATCAAACATACGTGAAAGAACAGCTTTGCCAATCGGTACTTTCAATTGTTCGCCGGTGTCTTCAATTTCCATTCCGCGTGCGAGACCCTGGGTGGGGGTTAATGCGATTCCACGCACAGAATGCGCATCAAGCTGCGCCAGCACTTCGATTATAATTTTCTTATTTGCTCTCGCACGCAGAACAGTGTAAATAGGCGGCAAATAATCATCAAATTGTACGTCAACAACACTGCCGCGTACCGATATGACAGCACCGGTATTATTAGCCAATTTTTCCGCAGGCTTTGAATTTAAGTCATTTTTGCAGGATGTATTCATCGTGATCGACTCATGCCGCATCGGCTAAGTATCGAGTGGGAACCATCCTGTTATTTTCTTTATATAGTTGAACAAACATCGTGGACTCCTTTGATTCAATTTCTTATCGAATAGTTTTTCAGGAAGCCATCATCCGTTCGCATTTACCGGGTGATTGGTAACCATATTTTATAAAATTATACCACAGTTAAATTGATGTGAAACTCGGATATCTATATTTGATATTTATTAGAAATAATACAGGCTCTTGCAAAACCTATTTTCTGAATTATAGATTTTCGCCTTAAAAGCCCCTCCCCTCAATCCCCTCCCCGGTTGGAGAGGGGAAGAACGACTTTCAGGGACTGACAC
>Ga0194053_10002742_pt1 | contig 10262 bp, 8 predicted proteins | sample SepL228m_MetaG_FD_161684 | JGI IMG/M metagenome (GOLD analysis project Ga0194053, IMG submission 161684) | Anoxic zone freshwater microbial communities from boreal shield lake in IISD Experimental Lakes Area, Ontario, Canada - Sep2016-L227-8m | ecosystem: Environmental > Aquatic > Freshwater >...
AACGATGCAGTTTGAGCCAGTCACGCGCGGTCGCTTTGAGAAGAGTGAGCCGACCATCGTGGACGGACAAGACCTGGACGTCCCGACGTATCTGCGGCGGCATGTGAAGATCAGGTAAAGGGGAATGGGAGTTATGGGAAGCATGGGAGTTATGGGATTTCTCCCATGCTTCCCATAATTCCCATACTTCCCATTCCTCAAGGTCCCACCGCAAACCGCGGGCTCACCTCGGTCTGCGAAGAGCAGTAAACCTCCACGGTTTCCCCGGCTCCGGCGGCAGTCACGCGGGCCCGCACGGTATCGACCGCCAGGGTGGGCGTGTTGCAGTCGCGGCTGAGGTGGCAAAGGATGGCGCGGTTCAAGCCGTGCGCGAGCATCTCTTCGACTTCGCTGGCGGCAGCGGTATTGGAGAGGTGACCATGGCTGGACATGATCCGCTGCTTGATCGCCCAGGGCCGGCGAGTGTCGTTCTGAAGCAGCTTCTCGTCGTAGTTGGTCTCGATGACGAGCGTGTTCACTCCCCTCACCCGCTCCCGGGCGAGATGGGTGCATTTGCCGAGATCGGTCAGAAATCCGAGCGAGCCGTCGCTGTGGCGGAGCACAAAACCCACCGGGTCCACGGCGTCGTGAGGAACCGAAAACGCGTGGACCATAATGTCCCTGATTTCGAAATCCGTGCCCGTTTGGAATTGGCGCACATCCTGATGGAGCGCCAATTCCTCTTTCCGGAGTATTTCCGCCGTAAGCCGCGTGCAATAAACCGGGATCGGGGTTTTTTTGCAGAAAACGCGCATCCCCGAGACGTGATCGGAGTGTTCGTGCGTGAGCAAAATGCCATCGATCGTGCAGGGATCCACCCCCAGGGTTGAAAGGCGCGTGGTCATCTGGCGCGCACTCAATCCGCCGTCGATCAGCAAACGGCACCCGCTCGACTCGACCAAGGCACAATTGCCCGCACTGCCGCTGCCGAGGATGGTGACGTTAAACACAGCGAGATTCTAAGCAGGAATCGTGCGGAAAGAAAAGCCGATGCTATACTCCAATTCGCAATCGAATTCACAACCGCGCATAGCGCCCTCCCCGAAACGCTCATACAACCGTCCTCTCCGTTGAGTGGACGGCTGCCATCACAAAGGAATCACTATGAAATTCATTACCAAAACCGCTTGGGCCGCCGCAATCGCGGTCGCCCTTACCGGAACCACATGGGCCACGACAATGCAGGGCAAGACTCAGCAACAGTCGTCAAAACAACATCAAGCGAATCGTCCGGAAGCCGTTGGCGAAAAGACGAATTTAACTGCCGGGGAACGAAACTTCCTCCAGAGCGCGGCAGAGATCAACGCCAGCGAAGTGCAACTCGGAAAGATTGCGTTACAGAAATCACAGGACCCGAAGATCCGCCAGATCGCAGAACACTTGGTGAGCGACCACACGAAGGCAAATCAAGAATTGCAAAAGCTCGCCAGCGACAAAGGAGTCTCACTGACTATGCAACCCAACCATCGCGAGCAGCGCAGGCTCTCAAGGTTGGAGAGCAAGAGCGGAAGCGAATTCAACAAGGCCTTCCTGAGACAAAATATCATCGGCCATGAACGCGCGATTTCGCTCTTCGAGGCCGTTTCGCGGCGCGCTCAAGATCCGGACATCAAGTCCTGGAGCGGAAAGATGGTTCCCGGCCTGCAAGATCATCTGGCGATGGCCAGGAGCGCCTCACCCGAAGCGGTTGCTGAACGCGGCCAAGGCTGGCAAAAGGGCAAACACCAGATGAAATCCCAGCAGCCTAGCGGAGCCGCAAGTCCGAGCGGCATCATGAGCCCGAGCCCGAGCGGAGCCGCAAGTCCGAGCGGGTACTAAGCGACAGGGATTAACGAAAGGCTAGCGCCAAGCTCGCCAAAAGCGCAAAGGAGAAGAATGGGAAGTATGGGAGAGATATGGGAAGCATGGGACTGATCCCATAACTCCCATAACTCCCATAACTCCCATGCCTCCCATTTCTGGGGTCCACATCGCCGCCTCGACAGAGCGAGGCAGCTACAGCGACAAGCTCCGGTAGTTCCGGCAGGCGAACACCCGGATCTGTCGCAAGGGCAGGCCACGGCGCATCTCCTGCCATTGGGCGATGAGTTCCACCGTTTCAAAGCCGCTTCTGATGGCGGTGGGTGGCCGCCGTTCGGCCCGATCAGTAATGTATAGAGCATCGCGCCCGTGGAAGAGGCTCACCCCGGCCTCTTCGCTGGCGTATTCGTCCAGGGGCAACTTCGGGTCCACTGCGAGCATCGCCCGGATGAGAGCTCTTCGGCGGGCGTCCGCTTCACTGCCTTCTTTGGATAGCTTCGGATCGGTCGCCGCCGCCAAAGCCGCCGCCAACGCGTCGTGTTTGGCCGGATCGCTAGCTTGCGCAAGGAGCTGGCGGGCCAACACCACCGGTTCGATCATCTCGTCATAACGCGGCCAGAAAGAATACTGGTTTTCAATCGCCTGCGACTCGGGGATGTAAACGGAGGGATGCCCCGGGCCATCCGAACGTTTCTCCGGAAGATAGAACGAAAGGCTCGATGCGGTCTGGTATTTGTTGGCGATCAGGAAGAGCGGTTTGCCGCCCTCCTTTTCAAGTCGGTGTCGGAGGTCGTCCACGGCGATGGCCACCGTCTGCCAGCCACGCAAGCGGCCGGTGGGATCTTTTTCATAGGACCACTTCAATCCCAACTGGCGGACCACATCGGTATTGAAAAGGAAAAGACTCATGGCCAGGCCCAAAGCCAGGGTGGCAACGGCAAATCGGCGGGCGGCGAGATGGCGCTGCGCAAGTTCGTGCCAGAACGCGGCGGTCAGAATGCCCAGGCTCACAAACGCAGGAGCGGTCCAATTGGGTTCCCCGGTTCGCTTGAACGCGAGCAAAAGATACATGACCAGCAGCGGCAGGGCGAAGAGCACCAAAAACCGGGATTTGAAATGCACCCGCGCCTCGCGGCACCCCCAGAAAAGCGCTGCCAGCATCGCGGCAAAAATCAGTGGAGAATAAACCCCGAAGTGCAGGCCTAGAAAATTCAAAACGGCGCCCGGATGAAACCCGCCCGTATGCCCATCAATCCCACCCCGGCTCCGCAGATGTTCAACGGTGATCCAGTGGTGCTGGGAATTCCACACCAGCGGGGGGAGCGCTGACAGGACAAAAACTCCAAGCATCGTCCAAAATCCAGGCCGCCGGAACTCCTGGCGTAACCTGGGAGTAAGCGCCAGCACCAAAACCACCGAAAGCAACTCCATCGCGTTGGTGTACTTCGCCAGAAAACCGAGTCCCATGAAGGCGCCGGTCAGCGGCCAAAACCAGGAAAAGCGCGGGCTCCGCTCCAGAGCGAGCCAGAAAGCGAAGAGCGCAGCCGCCCAGAAGAAAATCGAGAGCGCATCGATGGTCATCACCAAGCCACCTGCCTGGAAAATGGGGGTCAGGTTCAGCAACAAAACGCTCCAGATCGCCACCGAGTTTCCATAAAGCCGCCGGGCGAGCGCAAAGAGAACGAGGCTGGTGCCCAACGCGAAAAACGGACTTAAGAAGCGGACGCCGAGTGCGGTGGGGCCAAAGAGCTTGGTGCCTATCCAAATGGCCGTCGCCACGCCTGGCCCCTTGGAGTAATAGGCCCAATCGAGCCGCTGGGACCATTGGAAATAATAGGTTTCATCGGGCGAAAGCTCCATCTGGCTCCCCAAAAAGAGGCGGAGCGCCGTCAACGAAAGCAGGAAGATAAGAAGCCGGCGGTTCATGAGGGTAGGTTGCCGTCAACTGCGCCCTGGATCAAACTCGGATGATCCCGATGCAACGCCGGGGCGATGCGTCCGCCCAGCCGCCGCCAAAACGCTTCCGCGGCGGCCACGCCCAGCAATCCCAGCCCGCACCCAAGAAACGCGGAAATGAATACGTCACTCGGCCAGTGGGAGCCGGTGTAGATGCGCGAATAGCCGACGGCTGCGGCGATTGGAAAGTAGAGCCAACCCCGGCGCCGGTAAAACGCTGCCAGCACCATGGCGGCGGTGAAGTTATCGGTCGTGTGGCCGGATGGAAAGGAGCGCCCCTGGATCACACCCGACTCCGGCTGCGAAGCGGTCACGTTCGCGGGCCGAATGACGGCGAAAAACGCCGGTCTGGTCTTCTGCAATTTGACGACCCGCACCGCTTGCGCCTGGCAGGGACGGGGCCGGTTGAAAACGCACTTGAGACTGTTCACCACCACGCCATCGGCGATGCCGACGCTCAAAGCGAGTGTCAGCAACAGGGCGCGCGCTTTGAAACCGCCAAAAACCGCGACAACCACGATCAATAAAAGCAGGACCGGAGTCCAGAAATCGAAACTGGACAGCGTCGCCATGATCCGGTCGAGCGCAGGACTCGTCCACTGGCGATTGATTAGAAGAAAAAGCTTTTGCTCCATACCGAAAGGCAGAAAATATGAACACTATGGTCTGGCCAAAACAAGTAAAGGCACGAATTGCGATCCTGATGCTCGGGGCGATGGGAGCGACCTTCTCGTTCGACGCGCTCCATGCGCAGGAACTCAACGCTTTCGGTGGCTTCATGCTGGGTGTCGCACAGTTCACGGCGGTTACTCAAGCTGCCGCACAGGAGGCCAGCGCCCGCCAAATCCTGGCCATGGTGCGCGCCAATGAGTCGGGGCAAAACCGCGACGTGACGGGGCAACTCCAAATGTCCACCGCCGATGGGACGCTCCGCATTCCTTTTCTGCTGCGGATGAGAGGCGGGAACATCACTTACCAGTTCTCCAATCCGCCCGAGGCGTTTGTGCTGCGGATGGGTGAAAACGGTTCCCGCCTGGACCGGATCACCGGGAGCGGCAAAAGCGAAAAGATCACCGGCGCCAAACTCGACGACTTGGTGCGCGGCACAGACATCAGCTACGAAGACCTCGCTTTGAAGTTTCTCTACTGGAACAAGGCAAGAGTCGCAGGAGAAGAAAACATCAACATAAGCCGCTGCTGGGTGATCGATGCCGTCCCTTCCGGCAAGGACGATTCCCAATACGACCGGGTCCGGCTTTGGGTGGAAAAAAGTGGCGGGCTATTGCGGGCGGAATGCTACGCGGGCGGCAAACTCGTGAGGCGATTTGCCGTGATCGGCGTCCAGCATGACCGCCAGGGGAAGGGTTACATCCTCAAGAAAATGCGGATCGAGACAATGGATGGTCGCGGGCGGGACCACGCGCCGACGTATCTGGAAGTCAGGCAGTAAAGGAGGGCTGCTCGTTAAAAACGGCTTCCACGGCATTGATGAGGGCCGCCCGGGCAAACGGTTTGGAGATATAAGCGTCCATTCCACCGAGCAAGCATTTCTCCTCGTCGCCTTTCATGGCGCGGGCAGTCAGAGCTACAATCGGGACGCGCCGCCCGGATTGGCTCTGGTGCGCCCGAATCCGGATTGTCGCCTCAAATCCATCCATTTTGGGCATTTGCACATCCATGAGAATCACGTCGAACTCCGCTTGCTGCGCGGCTTCCACTGCCTGAACTCCATCCGCAACCACTTGGACCTGATGCCCGCGGGACGCTAAGAAACTTGAGGCGACGTGCTGGTTAATGGGGTTGTCCTCGGCAAGCAAAATGCGAAGCACGCGGGAGGCGGGATGAGCTCCATTTCGGGAGGCAGGCCCCTCGATGGCTACTCCCAAGGCGGCCAGCAGAGCTCTCTGGAGTTCCATTTGGGCAAACGGTTTATTGAGCACATTTTCAATGCCCAACTCGTGAATACGCCCGGCTGTATCCGGCTGGACCACGGTAGGAGACATCAGCACAATGCGATGAGCAGTCTCCGACCGGTGCAGGATCATCTGCTCGGCCAGCGTCAGCCCGTCGCTGTCCGGCATGGCCGTGTCCAGCAGAACGAAGTCGAACGGATCGCCGCACTCCATCGATTTCCGCAGTTCGCAAATGGCGTCGAATTCTCGTCCGACCGATACCGCCCGCATCCCCCATCCATGAACCGTTCCCTCGATCACCCTTCGGCTCACCGCATTGTCGTCAACAATGAGCACACTTCGGCCCTGCAGTTCTCCGGGCTTGGCCTGCTGCGCCGTATCCACGGTCAGTCCGCGTTCAAAGGCCACGCTAAACTCGAAGCAACTCCCCTTGCCAAGCTCGCTTTTCACCGTCAAACGGCCGCCCATTTGCTCCACCAGTCCGGAGGAAATCGCCAACCCCAGGCCGGTCCCCCCAAAGCGCCGGGTGGTGGAGCCATCGGCCTGCACAAAGGGGGCGAAAACCGAGGCCTGCATTTCGGGCGCGATCCCGATCCCGGTATCCGTGATGGCGAACCGCAGCAGGGGCTTGCCGTCGCTGTTCAGAGTGGAATCCACCGCGACGATCACTTCGCCTTCCTCGGTGAACTTCACGGCATTGCCCAGCAGATTGATAAGCACCTGGCGGAGCCGAATCGGGTCGCCCATCAACGAATCCGGCACGGAGCCCGGCAAATCCGCAACGAGTTCAAGCCCCTTCTGGCCGGCTTCGAACCCGATCGGCTTGACCAATTCGAAGATCAGTTCGCGCAGACTAAAGTGAACGCACTCCAGTTCGAGTTTTCCGGACTCAATTTTGGCGCAATCGAGGACGTCATTGATAATATCGAGCAACGCCTGCCCCGAGCCGCGCACGATATTGAGATACTCCCGTTGTTGAGGAGAAAGCGGCGTGTCCAGAACGAGTTCGGTCATGCCGAGGATCCCATTCATGGGCGTGCGGATCTCGTGGCTCATGTTGGCCAGGAACTCGCTCTTGGCCCGGTTTGCCGCTTCGGCAGCCCCTTTGGCCGCCCGCAGTTCGACCGTGGTCAGCCCGCGCAGCTCGATCTCCCGGGCCAGATCGCGGTTGGTGGCGTCCGCCCATTCGTTTGCGGAACGGAGTTCGTCTTCGATGCGCTTGCGTTCGGTGATCTCGTGGGCCAGCTCAAAGTTGGCCATCGCAAGCTGCCCGGTTCGGTCCGCCACCCGTTTTTCCAACTCCTCGGCGTTTTTAAGCAAGTCCTGCCGCATCCCTGCCATGGAGGCAGCCATTCGATTGAACTCCCGGGAGAGTTCGCCGATTTCGCCGGGGTCGTCCTCGGAAAGGCGGGTGTCGAACTCTCCCCGTCGAAACTGAGCCGCGCCGAGTTGCAAGCGTTTTAGCGGCCGGGTGATGCCTCTGCCCACCGCTTCCGCCAGCGCCACCGCCACCAGAAGCGCCACCACGCTGATGACAATGATGCGGCGTCCCAACGCGTACACAGGGGAAATGGCCTCCTCCAAATCCTCTCTCATGATCAGCCCAAAGTTGCGCGTTGGAATCCATCGATAAATAATGATGGCTGGCATTCCAAAATTGTTTTTTCCGATCAACTCGCCGCTCCCCCCCTCAAGAGCCAGTTTAGCGATTTCGCTGAACGATTGCCCCTTTCGGTTCGCAGTTTTCCTCCCGTGAACAGATTGAGTAATCGCAGACCCGTTGCGATCAATCATAACGCAGTCAATCAGGATCGACCTTTGCGTTCCGCGTTGCGCGATTTCCTGCAAAGGCTGTGTGTCCATCGATCCGGCGATCACCCCAAGAACCCCCCCATTCTCATTGAGCACAGGCACTGCCAGCCAGATCTTCAGGTCATTTGTCTTGGCGGAAGCTTCCGGGATTTCCACAAACGGCCTCTCATGCGCTTGGTTGAGCAACGACTCGCTCGGCGTGAGCCCCTCAACTTTAGGATTGCTCGACATCACCACACGCCCCCCTTGACAAAGGAACAGCCCTTCGAAAATCGCCGTTTCTTCCACAACGGACCGGAGTCTCCGCTGGACTTCGGCATTTTGGATGACGATCCCAGCCCCGGTAGTCTCGACCTGCTCCAGACAATTACGGATCGACCCGGAACCCGCCATCAGCCGCAACGTGTCCAAGCGGTTTTCCAGCAATTCCTTAAAGGCCGCCTCTTTCTCCAACGCAAGGCTTTTTAATTCGGCGGTGGCCGCAGTTTGCACCGATTGCTCTGCGCTGCGATAAGTCATCAAACTTACGCCCGCAATGAGCGCCGTGGCAAAGAGGACAAACACCAGGGTGATTTGACGCGTAAGTTTCACAGAGACAAATTTGCGACCCTCTATTTGCACTAAAGCCTTGGGAATGCACGAAATCTTTTATTCCATGCGCTCAACTGCGTAGGGGACAAAAATCGAACCTTGGTTCGAGGGGCGGTCTGGGTTAGAATCCCTGAACGATGGCTCGCACCGAAATCAAACCCAAACGACCCCAAACGCGTGGCGAAGAAATCGCCAACTGTGTCAGTCACGGAATGGGTGCGGCTGGAGCCTTGATTGGCACGCCGTTTCTGATCCAAGCCGCGCTGCGACATGGAACTCTGGCCGGGTTGGTGGGCGCCAGCATTTTCGCCGCTACAGCGGCGGTGCTTTATCTCGCGTCCACCATTTACCATGCCCTTCCGCCGGGTAAGGCAAAAGATGTTTGCGAGATCATCGATCACGCAGCCATTTATCTGCTGATCGCCGGGACCTACACGCCTTTCACCCTTGGAGTGCTGCGCGGAACGCTCGGTTGGACCCTCTTTGGGCTGGTCTGGACCATGGCGATTGCGGGAGTGATCCTTAAATCGCTCCACGGAGTCAAATACCCGGCGGTCTCCACTGCGGTCTATATAGCGATGGGGTGGCTCATTCTCATCGCCATCCACCCGCTGCTGACCAAACTGCCGCTGCCAGGACTGCTCTGGCTATCGATCGGCGGCCTCGCCTACACGGGAGGCGTGGCCTTTTACGCGATCAAACACGTCCCGTACTTCCATTTCGTGTGGCACTTGTTCGTCCTTACCGGAACGACTTGCCACTACTTCGCCGTGCTCTGGTATTCGGCGTAGATTAACAAACGTGGGCTCTGAATTTTCGACCGTGGCTCTGGAGCCGGATGCGTCCGGTCTCAAGCAGGTCCGCCACCGTCGCCACGGTTTCCCGCTGACTGCGGCTATAACTGCCCACGAGGAGAATCAATTCGCCGAGATTCATGCTCGAACGTTGAATTTTCCGAGGAGTTTTTTTCATAAAAATTCTGGTTAAACGGATCTTAGCAATTTCAATGCCAGATGCAACAACTAATCTTTTTAAGGTTAGGTTTTGCTAATTTCCGTTGCATTTTAGACCCAGAAACCCTCACGGCGTTCAGTTTCTTTTTAGAAAAAAGACGACATCGATGTCTCGATTTCGACACTATTTACAAGAGGGAGGACCTCCTCTTAGACTTTAGGGCGAGTTCTTCACGTCGTCGCCATGCGGGCGCGGCTCGGGAACCACCCCAATGACTGCGGCTGCGGCGGTGCGGCGCTTCGGAACGACCAACCCGGCCGAAACGACCATTTTCATCGCTTCTTCGAGCGTGAGAGAGCTTTCGATCAGGCGACGATTCGGAACCACGATGACCAAGCCGGTCATCGGATTGGGAGCGGTGGGAATAACGACGCTGACCAACTCTTCATCCAAGCCCGAATCGTAGAACTGGCCGGTGACGAACCCGATGAGCCGGCAACCTTCGGCGGGGTAGTCCACATATACAACCCGCTTGAAATTGCTCATGTTGTTGAAGGCCTTGAACGATTCGATCACCTGTTTGACGGCAGCGTAGATGGTGGCGACAAACGGGATTTTGAGCAAAGCCAGTTCGGCGCTTTCGAGCATTCGCTGGCCGAGGACATTTGTTGCCATGATGCCGAGCCCGATGAGGAGCGCCAGGGTGACGAGAAAAGGAAGCAGCGGAAGCTGAGGAAGGAACGGCGCGCTGATGTTGTTGATGGTCGTATAGGCCAGCTTCAACACCCAGAATGTTGCGATCAATGGGATGGCGACCACCACGCCGGTCAGGGCTTTGTTGCGCGTTGCCGCCAGCAGCGGCGTGCATCGCTGAGCGCCAGCTAAAAATTTTCTCTGCCAATCGCCCGCGAGGATCTGGAGTTCGCCAAGGTTTCTAGGAAGTTGCATGAACGTGGGCCACTTTAACCGATACCGTCGTTTTTGCCAGCTATCTTGGCAGGGCAAACGCATCAAAATTCGATTTGGGACATCATTCCGAAGCGCCAACGGCGCGGCCCATACCAGCTGCTTGGGCAGCGCCCCAGGTTTGAACGTAAAGAGGACCCAGGGCTGAAGGCCCGTGCCATTTCCACGCATAATTGCCAGATTGGCGCGGGCCTTCAGCCCTAGCTCCTCAATGTGGATTAACCTTGGGCG
>Ga0194053_10002744_pt1 | contig 10259 bp, 11 predicted proteins | sample SepL228m_MetaG_FD_161684 | JGI IMG/M metagenome (GOLD analysis project Ga0194053, IMG submission 161684) | Anoxic zone freshwater microbial communities from boreal shield lake in IISD Experimental Lakes Area, Ontario, Canada - Sep2016-L227-8m | ecosystem: Environmental > Aquatic > Freshwater >...
AATCCCGTAGTGAGCGTGGAGGCCAGCACTGGCGAACCGGCCTGGGCCATCTGCGACGCCTATTACGACCTGCACTGCCTGAGCCGGCAGACGCAGCCGCTCACCCCCGGAACCGAATGGGCGTGGCGTTACCGCATCCACTGGCTGGACGCCGCCCAGGCGAAACCGTTGCAGGAGAAAGCACGGCGGGTGACGGTGACCGACGAAGACCGTAAGCTCCACCGCGGCGCCCGGCTGGCGCTCGGGTTCAACGATTTCCGTGGCCCGGCGCGAATCGACGCGGTTGACGAAGCCTCGGCATTCATTCCTGATGGCAAGAGCCGATTCTGGGAAACGTCCGGGGGCCCGGCTGGCAATGGACTGCTGAGACTGGTTTCGACGCAGGCCTGCGAAACCGTCTGGACCGTCATTGATTCCCAGATTCCACCCGGAAGCCGACTGAAGATCCGCGGCCTGATGCGCATAACAGGGAAGGGGAAGCTCTTCTTCCGGCTGCGACCGCTAATCTTCCATTGGCAACCGCAGCCGCGCCTCGAATGGCTGCCGGTGGTGGCCTCCCAACCGCTCGGCGACACCGACGGGAAGTGGGTCGAGTTCACGCTGCCCGACTTCGTGCGGACTTCGCAGGATCGCGACACCGAGATCAAATTCGAACTGGTGCTGGATGGAGAGGGCACCGGCGAACTGGCCGGTTTGGATGTTGAATTGGAGTGATTATGTCAAAACTGATGTTGTTGGATAATGTGGATGCCTTGTGCCGGAAACTGAACGGCTCACAAGGCTCGTTGGCGGAAAAATGGCGGCACTTTCAGGTGCTGGCGGAACACCAGGCGGAGAGTTTTCCGCTCAATCCGGCGCTGGTCGCACTGGTGACCGGCGACGAACGGGCGGCGCGGCGCTTCCGCGAACTCCTGGAAAAACGGCTGTTGCAGGTGCCGGCGGACTGCCGCTCGCACGCGGCGCAATATCATACCTGGTGCTGGTCGATCCCGCTTGGACGCTGGGCGGTGGCCTATGACTGGCTGGCCGATTCCCCGGCCTTCAAGGACTTTGATCACGCCGCGGCGGCGGACGTGCTGATCGACGCTATCCACAGCCAGGTCTATCCGCGGATCCTGGCGCGGCAGCCCGCCGGCGACAACCAGATCGGCAGCATGCTGCTGGCCTGCGGCCTGATCGGCTACCTCTTCGGCGTCAAGCGCGGCAGCGACCCGCGCGCCCAGCGGCTCTACCAGATCGCCATGGAGCGCGGCGCCGAGATCGCGGCCACCGCCCATGCCCAGTTCATCGGCGAAGGCTCCGTCTATATGACCGGCGTTAATGTGGTGGTCATGGGGCTATGGTATGAGTTCCTGCGCTGGCTCGACAAGCCGTTCGACCGGGCCAAATGGCTGAGCTGTCAGCAGGCCGGCCGCAACATGATCAGTCCCGCCGGCCTGACCCTGCCCTGGGATGCGGGTGGCAATTTCCGCGCTTTCGACATGGTGGCCCTGGCCCTGCTGGCCCGGGAAACGCACGACGCCGCGCCGCTGGCGCTGATGGATCATTTGAATATGTGGCATGGCATCGACCATTGCGCCTGGTTCGAGGATCAACGGCTCTGGACCCTGGTCTGGTGGCCCGAAAATGCCCCGGCGTGGCCGGCCCGCGAGATTCCCGCCGACAAGGTTTTCGACGGCTGGATGCATCCTGAAATCGGCGGTTGCCTGGACACACCGGTCAACCGCATGCGCTTTGCCCAGCTCTGGGATATCTGCGGCGGCGGCCAGATCGGCGGTGTCGCGCGCCCCCATACCGACCCCAACACCCTCATCCTGGAGGTTAACGGCAGCCCGCTCTTTCTTGATGGCATGCCGACAGGGGAGTGCCGGGCCTTTGAGTATCCGGAGGAGAAGATTCTCTCCGACGCCGAGCGGGACGTGCTCCAGCGCGAGATCGCCCTGTTCGCTTCCGTCGTTCAGCAAAAGGTATCCCTGAGCGACCGCATCCGCGGCTTTGCCCACGGCTGCATCGGTGGCTCAAACGCGTTAGTGCTCAACGGCGAGCCGTGGTACTACCCGCGCAAGGACGTCTGGGGCCGCGGCACGCTCTGGGCCCAGTTGCCGGGATTGCGCGCCGTGGCGGCCGACTGCACGGAGCATTACACCCCGCACTATCCGGTCCGCCGGATCGAGCGCACCTCGCTGATGATCCGCGACCGCTATCTGCTGGTGCTCGACGAGATCGCGGCGGACGCCCCGGTTGGCGTGTCGTGGCAGGTGCATGTGCGCCCGGAACAGGTCGAACGCACCGCGGCGGGCGCCGTCGTCAACACGCCGGAAGGGCCGTGGGCGCAGATTCTACCGGAAACCCCGGCGGCGCTGAAGGTGGAACCCGTGCCGGGCTATCCGAAGGACCCGGTGGGCGGTTCAGTTCGCGTCAGTTGGCAACGCGAGTTGCAGGCGGGGACGATGGCCACGTTGATTGTGCCCGGTGACGATGAAGTGATTGCCGGCGCCACCGCCGCCTGGTCCGGCGGTTTTGCGGAGATCGATCCGGAGCATCCGGAGTCGCTGCCGGACGGGCTTCGCCTTCCTCTTTCTGGAGCCGGGACGCCCTCGTCCCGGTCGTCTTCAAGCCTTGCCAAGGACTTCCGGGACGAGGGCGTCCCGGCTCCAGAAAAGGCGTTACCGAGACTTGGAGATCTGCCCGAGGCAGTGGACGCGGAGAGTCTCGACGTCTTGCTGGCAGCGCTGGCGGCGGCCCCGGCCACGCGGACACGCTGGCTGCGCTGTCGCCTGAAGGTGCCGGCTGGCGCCGACTATTTCCGCATCACCGTGATCAATCCGAACGCCGGGATCTGGTGGAACGGCCAGTGTATCCGCCCGGTCAACCCCGCCGCGCCGGGAACCTGGGGGAAGGCCTTGCCGATCGCGTTGCCTGCCCCGGCCAGCGGCGAGGCGGAACTGATCCTGGTGACCCGCCCGGACAAGGGGCTTTTGCAGACCGACGACGGCCTCTGGTACCGGCGGATGCCGCGGCCGGAGGTGCAGTTCAAGGCAGTGGCAGGCGGCTGGGAGATTTGCGAAGGCGCGACCGTTCTCACGGTATGCGCGGGGGCCGCGGCCCAGATGGCCGGCTGGCAGACCGACGCCCGCTGGTTGGTCACCGCGAATGATGGCTGGGCCGCCGTGCTGGCCGCGACACGGGCAACAGGGCCGGGGGTGAATCCGCTCTCCGCCCAGGCCGTCTGTCATGCCGTGTGGAATGGCGCCGTTTGGGCGGCGCAGGCTGCGGCGTTGCCGCCGGTGGCCGCTACCTTGCCGGCCAAGCCGATGCCGCTGGGCGCGTTACCGGCGGCCGTGCCGCTGGCGCCTGCTGACTCGGCCGGACGACGTGTCTGTGCCGCCGTGACCGACCGTGAGTTGGCGCCCCTGGTGGCGCTGCTTGACGACGCCGATTGGCGGGTCCAACGCGCCGCTGTTGAACGTATTGGCGAGTTGGGCGATCCGGCCGGGGCGGCGCCGCTGCGCCGGCTGCTGGAGGCGGAACTGGGCCGGGCGCTGTACCCGGAAATGACTGGTCTTGTCCCGACGGGCACCCTGGCACAGGAGTTTGCCGCCATCGGCACCGATACCGGCAGCAAGCGGTTCCGCCTGGTGCAGGCGCTGATCCTGGCCTTGCGTTGGCTGGGGGATCGTCAGGCCCTTGGGCTGGTGCGCCGGGCGCTGGAGAATGAGAACCATTTCTACCCGGTCTATTGCGCCGGGGTGGATTTCCTGGCGGAGTTTGGCGAACCGGAAGACCGGGCACGGCTGGAATTCTGGTCCAGTTATCCGGAGTGCAACACCAAGGCGGCGGCGCGGCTCGCCCTTAATAAGTGGGGGAATGGTTCAGGTGTCTGTCACTGAAAGGGCGATCATGCCAACCCGTTTAAAACTTCAGCCCGCGCCGGTTGCCGGGGCCCTGCATTTGGACGACTACTGGGTCTGGGACGGGTCTGTGATTCGCGGTCAGGATGCCCGATACCACATGTTCGCGTCGGCCTGGCCTAAAAGCCTTTCCTTTGCGCACTGGGTCACCAATTCCATAGTGATCCATGCTTCCGCGGACACGCCTCTCGGCCCCTTTGAATATGAAGGCGTCGCTCTGGCGGCCCGGGGGGCGGGGAACTGGGACGGTGGTCAAATCCACAATCCGACTATTCATAAATGGGGCGATACGTATCTTCTGTTCTACTCGGGGACGACTTATGATGGGGCGATCCCAACACCGGAAAAGCCGACCTTCTGGGGTTCGCCACAATGGAAACAGGCTTGGGCCAACAGCCGCATCGGTCTTGCCACTTCGTCATCCGTCTACGGTCCATGGCAGCGTTGCCCGATGCCTCTGGTGGAACCACGCCCGGGAAAGTGGGATGGTGTCATGACGACCAATCCGGCAGTTTGTGTTCATCCCGATGGGCGTGTGCTTCTTCTCTACAAGAGTATCGCGAAACCCTACGGCGCTGGTTGTCTGCCTGGTCGCTTTCAGCTGGGTGTGGTTGCGGCCGGACACTATGAGGGGCCTTACAGGCGCCTTCAGGACGATCCAGTGCTTGAGGAGATTGCTCCTGATCATGTGGAGGACATGTATATCTGGCGGAACGGGGAAGGTTACGAAATGGTTGGTAAAGACATGGACGGGGGGATAACTGGAGAAGCAGGTGCGGGCCTCTATGCACACTCTGATGAGGGGACCGTCTGGCGTATCAATCAGCCGGCCCTTGCGTATTCCCGGACCGTTCATTGGGATGATGGGAGTTGCCTTACGGGGAGCAAGGTGGAGCGCCCGCAACTTCTGGTGGAAGAGGGCCGGCCGACCCACCTCTATCTGACCTTTGCCACCGGTGGAAAGGAATATTCCGAACTGGTGGACAGTCGAATCGTGGTGATCCCGGTTCAAGCGGATTAGGAGCCTCCTGACAACTTCGTCGCTAACTTAATCGCTAACTTTGTCGGAGAAGACATCGACGAAGTTAGCGACTAAGTTACCGACGAAGTTGGAGTGTCAGGAGGAATCGTGTAAGCGAGTCGGTTAAGGGTATCCGGTTATCCGTCGCTATTGTTCCCGTCCTGAAATCACGATCCATGTGGTTCCAGGCAACATGGTGCGCGACATCGGCCTGCCTCCGTTGCGGCGTTCATAGACTGTAGTGGTCTGTCCTCGGAGTCCCCCGATCCTTCTGTGATTCTCTGATTGTCATGTAGCCCTTCATGTGCTACATTATGTTGAAGTTAAGAAAACAATCAATTCAAATCGAGGTGCAGGGATGAGTTCAGTTAAAACGACAACGGCTAGGGCTCGCATACAGCCTGATATCAAAAGTGAAGCCGAGAGCATTATTCATGAATTGGGGCTTTCGGTTTCAATGGCGTTTGAGCTTTTTTATCGCCAAATTATCATGACGCGCGGTTTGCCATTTGAGATTCGTCTCCCGAATGAGACCACATTGAAGGCTATCGAGGAGGCCCGGAAAGGACATGGCGAGAAGTTTGCGACACCGAATGCGCTCTTCAAGAACCTCGGCATATAGGGGCGGTGTCAGACATGCATGAAATTTTACCGACAAGCCAGTTCAGGCGTGACGTCAAACTGGTTCAGAAGAGGGGTAAAGAGACCAGCCACCTGAGGACGGTCATCGAAACCCTTGCTCAAGGGCAAACGTTACCGACAAAGTACAGGGATCACCAGCTCAAGGGTGTGTTTAAAGACTGCCGGGAGTGTCACATTGAGGCCGACTGGCTTCTCATCTACCGAATCGAGGGGAACGTTCTTCAGCTCGTCAGAACTGGCACCCACTCAGACCTGTTCAGATGAGACCGCGTACGCCGGAGGCGAATCTCAGCCGAGCGATCCAGTGGTCGGAGCATGCGTCTAAAATATTGGCGCGATACGAGCGCTCGTGTGCGCGTTATTCAGCGGTGCGTCAGTCGCTGGGCGAGCCGGATCCGTTCCGGCTGAGGTACCGGCAGGAACTGGCGGATATGGTTGCCGCCGTTGTCCGGGGCCGGCTTGACAAGAAGGCTGCCGGATCATTGATTCAACGCCTTGCTTTTGAACAGGCGGAAGGGGGCGATAGGAGTCGCCTCATTGAAGTGGCGGAAACCGAACTCATGGCGCTCCACGAAGGGAATATCGCGCGTTATCGTTTACGCCCTTCGGAGTATCAGGCTTGGCATGCGATTTGGCATTAAGAATATGATTTGATTCCGGCTACGGTCAGGACCTCGGGGTGGTGAGGGATACGGGGTAGGATCGACTTACTGCGCTTGGCAACAGGGATAGAAGTCGTAGATGCTGATGGGGCGAAGCAGTTGGATTCGATGTTGAAGCGGATGTAGGGGATAGCGATGGTGGGGGTACGGACGCTTCGGACGGTATCAGGCATATCCTTATACATGTGGGACCCACTTCACTATGTATGTTGATTGTTATGTGGGGCCGGAGGGATGGATTATTCAGCCGTGACTATGGCCGTGCGCAACCCTTACTCGGATACGCTCTTAATCGACCGACTTTATCGACGCGATTGGAATCGCTCTTCTTCCCCGCCCCCGCCGCCAAAATGCGAAATGTGGTGTTGCATCGTTTGCCTGATGGCGTATAGTATGGTTGTGGGAATTCCCACCAGTACGAAGACAGGAGCGATGATTATGACAATGGCATTGGTGAAAGAATACGACACGCACTTGGACAGTAAGAACCGGATTACATTGCGCGGTGCGACCGCTGGGTACTATGCGGTTCAAGTATTTGATTCCGGCACCGTGTTGCTGGAGCCTAGGGTTCTGACCCATCCGGCAAACCTGCCCCCGAAAACATTGCGGATGATGGACAAGGCGGTGGGGAATTTCAAGAAGAGGAAGGTGTCGCCGGCGATTGACCTCCAGAAGTATCTTGGGAAGGCTGCTCGCCCATGACGGTTTATGCGATTCGCATGGGTGTTCCGGAGATGGAGGATCACTGGAATGATATTTCGAGCCGTTCTGATGAGAATCAATTGAATGCCGAAGAAAAACGATACTTCAAGAAACTCGTGAAGACGCTTGGCTATCTCAGCGCCAATCCCTGCCATCCTGGCCTTGAGTCACACGAAATTGACGATTTGAGTCGGCGTTATGGGTTGCGTGTATGGCAATCCTATTTGGAGAACAAGACGCCTTCTGCCGGGCGGATTTTCTGGGTTTACGGGCCCGACCGCTGCGAGATTACAGTAATCGGAATAGAGCCGCACCCCGAGGACAAGAAGCGAGGTGCGTATGATCGCATCCCGTTGTCGAGGCTTCCGCCGACACACGGGGTTGACGCTGGCTGAACTGGGGCGGAGGGCCGGAGGGATGGATTATGCTGCCGTGACTATGGCCGTGCACCGATTTCCGCTTGCCTGCAATCGCGATAAAGCATTGGCTCGTTTGACGGAAAAAGTGACCAAAGCGGTTCAAATGTAATATGTTACGATGTGACCCTGCTGCCCGCTAACTTAATCGCTAACTTTGTCGGAGAAGACATCGACGAAGTTAGCGATTAAGTTACCGACGAAGTTCAGGTAGGACTGAGATGACAGTTGGTCCCCGGAACCCCTTTAGCTTCTAGATCTTTCTTTACGGATGTACATGATTGACACTCTGGCAATGTGTAGTATTATAGCTATAGATATACACATAGAGGTGAATCCATGAGAACAGTCCAAATGACTCTTGATGATAATCTTGTCCAAACCGTGGACAGGGTTGCGAAATATCTGCATACGACACGCTCGGCATTTACTCGTGAGGCGCTCCATCAGGCTGTTGCCCGGGTCAAAACGCAGCGACTCGAAGAGAAGCATCGGAAGGGGTATCTTAACCACCCAGTAAGTGCGGATGAATTCGGGGTCTGGGAGAATGAGCAGAAGTGGGGTGATGAGTGAAGCGCGGCGATGTCCGATGGTACAAGTTTGATGAGCCCGATAAGAAACGGCCGGTTGTCATTTTAACCCGCGACTCGATCATACCTCACCTTGGCGAAGTGACCGTTGCCCCAGTGACTTCTACCATTCGTGACATACCTAGTGAAGTGCTGTTGGATAAGACGGATGGGCTGCCAAAAGCATGCGCCGTCAATTGCGATCACATGCAGACGATTGCTAAAGCGCGGTTAGGGTCACTCATTGCATCGCTTTCAACTGCTCGTATGCGTGAAATCCGATCCGCCATTTCGTTTGCCATCGCCCTGAATGAATAGGGCGCCCACCAACCGGAGGATTTCGCGGCGTAGCGGCTCAGAAAGGCGGTATTGCGCCCGTGTAAGCGCATCCAGGCTGGGGCGGACTTCGCGGATCAGACCCTTTTCCTTGGCCCTGAGCAGTACCGCGCCGGACCCGAAGACACGGACTCCCTCGCTTCTCGCCGCGATCCTGCCGCGACTCTCGTCAATGAGTAGCGGTACGGCCTTCTGTCCGGCGAGCACGATGGCCTCCGCTTCACCACGGTCAATCGTGGAGAGCAGTCGCACGGGCACATCGGCTACCGGCACCACCTTCAACCACCCCTGGTCACGCGCGGAGGCGAGCGCGATGGCGCCAGGCATGCGGCTGTCCATGCACAGTTCTGTTGCTACGGCCTCAGGAATGAGGACGCTTCGGAAAAGCTTTTGGAACCAAGGTAGTCCGCCGATGGTGGCTAACCCAATCAAGGGCCCGGCGTCAGCCACGATGAGTTCCGGCGCGGACTGCTTCACCGAAGCGCCTCGAGTTCGGCGCGGACTTCCTTCGCCGGATAGTCAACCACGTTCACCCCGGACGTGCCCAGGACATCGAGAAATTGCTCGATCGGAAGACTGGCCAGTTTGGCCGCCTGGGCCAGGGTCAATAGGCGTTGGGCGTACAACCGGACGGCCAGATGCCGGTGGGCGCCAAGTTCCAGAAGCAGGGCATCGAAAATATCCCCTGTATTTGTACCAACAAAACGTAGCATAACCGTAAACTCAAAGTCAAGGGAAACGGGGATAGGGGAGCCCGGGTATTGGCGACTCTTCTTCCCAGGGGTAGGATGAATTCGTGTTCGAAAATTTCGCTTTACAGTTCATTGCAAATGCGATATATTCAATTCATACAAATGGTATATCGCTTTTCAGAGAGCTCATCATGAAGAAGTCGCGTTCAAGGTTGTCGGTGACAAAGGCAGGGTCCAGCCATGATGTTGTCCGTGCACTCAGGACCAACATCCTCAGCGGACACTGGAGTCCCGGCTCGCAATTACCGGCCCGCCTGGAGTTGCTGCGCTCCCTCAAGACCACGCCCGTCACGTTGCATCATTCCGTTCAGCGACTGGTGAACGATGGCTTCCTCCGCACGGCGGCGGGGTCGGGGACTTTTGTCTCCGAACTGCCACCGCATCTGAATACTTACGCGGTGGTCTTCATTTACGATCCCGCGAACTGGCGCGATAAGGAGAATTGGTCGCGCTACTACCAGGCCATGAACCAGGCTACCGTCCGGCTCCAGCAGGAGACCGGCAAGCGGGTGCTGATGTTCCACGGCATTGACCAACATGCCGATTCCGAGGAGTGCACGCGCCTGATCACCTACATTGAGCGGCAGCGTCTGGCGGGGCTCATCTTCACCAACCACCCGTACACGTTCGAAGGCACCCCGATTCTCGACGCGCCGGGCCTGCCCCGTGTGGCCATGATGTCCGATCCTGATGCCAAGCTGCCCCATGTTCCCGCCGTGAGTTTTGACGGGAACATGTGGGTTACCAAGGCCCTCGACCATCTGGCCGCCCAGGGCCGGCGCCGGGTGGCCCTGATTGATTTCGGCATGGGGCCGGATTTCAGTGCACGGGTCCAGGCCGGGCTGGCGGCCCGCGGCATGGTGTCGCACCGGCGCTGGCACCAGTTCGTCTCCCTGCGTAACTCGGAGGGCGCCACAAATGCCGTGGAATTGCTGATGAACGACCGCGAACGGCCGGATGCCCTGCTGGTGGAGGACGATAACTTCGTGGAGCAGGCTGTGGCGGGCCTGGTGGCGGCGGGCGTGAAGGTGCCGGCCTGCGGTGAGCCCTGTCGAACCGAGGAGGTGTCTGTTGTCGGTCATGCCAACTTCCCCGTCGCCCCCGCCAAACTGCTGCCTATACGGTTGCTGGGTTACGACGCCAATCTCTTCATGCGGACGGCTGTGGATCTGATTGACCGTCAGCGGCAAGGCGAAAAGGTGCCGCACGAGACGACGTTACCGGCGTTGTGGGAAGAGGAAGTCA
>Ga0194053_10002745_pt1 | contig 10250 bp, 9 predicted proteins | sample SepL228m_MetaG_FD_161684 | JGI IMG/M metagenome (GOLD analysis project Ga0194053, IMG submission 161684) | Anoxic zone freshwater microbial communities from boreal shield lake in IISD Experimental Lakes Area, Ontario, Canada - Sep2016-L227-8m | ecosystem: Environmental > Aquatic > Freshwater >...
CCTCACGATCCACACTGCGGTCAAGAAGAAATGGCAGCCGGAAAACCTGCTCCGCCGTTAATGTGTCGGCAGGGAGTGAGACGCGACTGCCCCGGATCTGGTTGAGGCTGTCCACAAATGCAATGCGCTCCCATGCCTCGCCGATAGCTGCTTTGGCGGCAAGTTCCGGATCATCGGAAATGCCGCTTGCGACGCACCGCGCGATGGATTCCGCCAGGCTGGATTCATAGCTGTCGTCCACCCTCACCGTGACAACGTGGAAACGAAAGTCGAGCGGGGATCTGGGGAAATGGATCAGGTCGGTGATTAGGCCCGATGCCCCCCTCATTCCCTCAAGTGAGTTGGACACCCGTGGTTCAGCCATAGATGACGGCATTTTCAGGATGATGGTTGAGCCGGCTGCATACGCGGCATCTGGGTGCGCGGTTCAGCAACCGGGAGCCCACAAGATCGCCTTTGCAATTCACTAAGTATTGTTGGAAGGGCCATTCGCCCCCGGGGCGGCAAGCCAGGGTCTCGACCACGCATTCGGCCACAAATGCCCATGCGTTGGAATACCCGCCTTTATGCCCATGCTCGGCGGCCGTTTCCGGTGTCAAAGCGCAAGGGATCGTATCCACAGAATTGCAGAATGGACAAGCAGATACGTCGACGACGAATACCGGTCCGACCAGCCAATGATCGTCGTTTGATTCGATTGGCAGCAAAGGTATGGCCCGGCGTTGGCAAAAACCACACACATCGCGCAGGCAGGAACGCTCAAGATCCTGCGCAATGACAAGTGATGCCTTCTGCGAAGCATCAGGTTTCCAACCGCGGGGCGGAATTCTCTCGGTTTGAATCCCCCATGCCTGAAGTTGACTCATCAGTTCCCGGTCGAAGGAGATTTCTCCGATCAAATGCACAATGGCGTCGCGCAGCAATTTCGCAACGCGATCCACACCGGACGTCCAGCGTGAAATCCGAAGGGCTAATTCCGCAGGTAGTGGACAGTTGTATCGTGTCGCGAGTCCGGCATTTACCAAAGTTTCAACCAAAATCTCTCCCGCATTTGACCCGGGTTGCCCGCTCGTTGCGAGCCGGGAGAGATTTTCGATGGCAGCCGAGCGGGCAGGGAGGGCGAGCAGGGCACGCAGGGCCGGAACGAGTTCTTCTGGCAAGGATAAATCCCCAACCAGATCATCGGCCATTACAACATTGATCTTCCTCCCTGCAAACACCAGATCGACATCCGGGCGCAGGGAGACGGTGTCCTCAATTGAATCGCTTAACATGGGAAAGGTTAGCGAACGGAGCCACTGCAAGCGCAGGAGGACTCACAGGCTGGGAGAACCCGACTTTTCTTAACAAGTTCTTGCAGCGCTTCGCCAGTCTTGAGCTTGCGGGCCTTCCGCAACTTCAGGAGCGGCCGAGTTTTTGTTTCGTGTTTCTTAGTTTGTGTGTTCATGGCATTTGCCTCTATTGAGAAGATCACTCAAAATATCACGAATGTCTCCAAAAAAAGTTTGGTCAAGGGTCTTAGCGGAATTATTGAGGAGTTCTCTTGCCTCTTGGATTTGTTGGACGCCGCTTTGACCTGAAAATTCCTGCATACAGACAGCCGCAACGTAAACCCAATGTTTGGATGGTGGATTCTGGGGATTTCTTAAGGAATCTTTCATGATTTCAAGAAAGCTGATGCCTTGATCAAGCACGGGGCGGATATGTTCGAAAGGACCGAGGCTGACCCTTCGTTGATCCGGTCGATGACCGCTTGGTAATCTGCTGTCGTCATATTAGGTTGCATGGTTGGGCTCGGCGATAAGCGCAGTGGTGGCAATTTGGAGCAAATCATGTAAGGACTGTGCCGCTACAGTCTCGTCCAAGGCTCTGAAAGGTTCGTCAAAAAGACCGAGTTTGCCCCTTGTCAATGTGGCCAGCGCAACCCTCTGTCGTTCACCACCGCTGAGAGACGAGCAGAGACGAGCGGCCAAGCTGTTAGAGTTGGCAGCCGCTTTTTCCTTGCCCGCCAAGCTCATTGCCTCTCTGACTAAAAGCGTTGGAAACGTGTGCTGATCCGAGGGCATCGCCCGCAGCCCCATATTCACCCGAATCCATACCGGAAGGCCATTGAGAGATCGGCCTTGGATGTGGATTTCACCGGAGTTGGACTGGATAAGGCCACAGATCGCGGCGAACAGCGTGCTCTTGCCCCACCCGTTAGGGGCTTGGAGGATGGTGACCTCGCCTTCGTAGAGGGTAAGGTTTAAGCCGGCGGGCTCGCCGTGGTCGTCGAGGCCAATGACGGTACGCGAACCGCGCTTGATGATCAGATCGTGGATTTCAAGGATAGGCTTCGCGCTAGGCTTGAAGCTGTCGGGGTGGCGGATGCGGGTGAGAATGGCACCGCGGGGAAGGTGTTCGTCGCTAATCTCGAAATCGGGACCGCCGAGCAGACTGAACCAGGCGGGGCGGGTTGGACCTGTCGTTAGTGGTCGGTGGTCAGTGGTCAGTGAGGCTCCGCCGTTCTTTTGGAGCTTTCCTTTCTGTAGGAGCCAGTCGGTGGTGACAAGACCATCCAAGTGCGGTTGGTTGAACACGTGTTCGATGATGACGAAGGTCAGATTCTGCTCGCTAACGAGAGATTTGAGAAGAGCAAGTACGTCGTTGACCCCTTGACGGTCAAGGCCTGCAAGAGGTTCGTCGAGGAACAGAATGTAGGCTCCAGCGGCGACGGCACGAGCAATAGCAACGCGTTTGGATTGGCCCAATGAAATCATGTCCGCAGAGGAAGATTCACGTCCAGCCAGACCAAGACGTGCCAGCATGGCATCCGCTTCGCCATTGATCTGCGTCTCCCGACGGTTTGACCGACCGGATGCGAAGATCGCCAGCACCGGGTTTTCTCCTGGGTGATTTGGAGCAGCCAAGGCGATGTTGTCGCGCAACGGTTGCGAACCGAATAGCCGGACATCCTGCCAGGTTCGCCCCATGCCCTCTTGAGCAACAAATTCCGGGGTGAAGTGGTCGAAGGGATTTAGTTCCTGCCACCAGCGGCGGGGAAATCGGTAGGAGCGTGGACTGCCATCGGCAAGGTAGTGGATGACACCGGCATCCGGTTCGAGATTGCCGGTAAGGATGTTGAGCAGAGTGGTCTTGCCGGAGCCGTTCTCCCCGCGCAGAAGAACGACTTCGCCCTGCCGAAGCGCCAAGTCGATCCCATCAAGGATAATCTGCCCCCCGAAGGACTTGCGCAGGCCCTGGACACGCAACAGCACCGGCGCATCCGCTCGTGTGGACGGGCGGACTGGCACCGGTTGTGTTGCCGTGGTGAACGTCATAAACTCAGCCAAACAAAAGCGACTGCAAAAGCTTTAACATCAGGAACCATGCCAGCACTGGAGGGCGGCCCGAGTTCCAACAGCAGCGGGCTAGAAAAGCTCTGCCTACCAATGGTCGCACGCCAAATAACGCTCGCAAAGCATAAATGTTCGATCATGAACCAGTTCCAGACAAATGCCGCGTAATAGGCACTGAAAGTATCTCATTAGATACTATTGAAGTCAAACGCGTTCACTTCATCCGGTGGCTGCCAGCGATGCCTTGGGGCCGGAAGTGCATCATCAGCACGAGTAGCGCGCCGTAAATAAGCAGTCGCAGGTTGGCAGCCTGAGCGTCTGGAAGATGCATGAAACGCAGCATTTCGGGCAGGAGCAGCAGAACCGCCGCCCCCACGACTGGGCCACGGAAATTGCCCAAACCGCCCACAATCACCATGCTCAACATGAGAATGCTCTCGTCCAGTGAAGCGGTGGAGGGATCAAGAAAGCGGACATGGGCGGCATAGAGGGTGCCTGCCACGGCTGCAAAACCGCAGGAAATGGCCACGGCTTGAACTTTAGCGAGCCGGGTGTTCTTACCCAGTCCGCGCGCGGCCAATTCATCGTCGCGCATGGCGAGGAGAAGACGACCCCAGGGAGAAATCATCAAGCGCCAGAGAGTGAAGGCGCACCCTGTGGCAACGGCGGTGGCGAAGATCGCAAAAGCCGCGCTGCTGTTGATCTGCCATCCCAGAATGCTGGCGCGCGGGATGCCCGAAATTCCGAAGGGGCCGTTGGTGAGATTGCGCCAGGATCCGAGCGAGGCATTCGCGCTCGACCAATTGTAGAGGGCGCTGAAGATCAATGTCTGGACCGCAAGGCTGGCGAGGACGAAGAAGTCGCCGCGCAACCGCCAGGCGGGCAAAGAAACAGCCAGGCTCAGGACCGCCGCGATGCCTGCGCCAGTCAGCGCCGCCGGGACGAATCCCCAGCCCGCCTGGAGGGAAAGCAGCGCGTAGGCGTATCCACCCACCGCATAGTAGCCGGCGTGGGCCAGGGTGAGCATCCCGCAATAGCCGACCACAAGATTTAGGCTGAGCGCGAGGATGAGGTAGATGTCGAAATAGACCAAGAGGTGAAGCAGGTAGTTCATGTGGTAGCCTCCAGACGGGATTTGTGGCCGAGCAAGCCTTGTGGACGAATCAGGAGGAACAGGGCCAGCAGCGCGAACGTCGCCGCCGCCTGCCAACGGGCGGACCAGTGCCAGACGACCTGAGAGCGCAAAATGCCGAGCAGCACCGCTCCCGCGACCGGTCCCATGAAAGAACCTCGGCCGCCAATGATGACCGCGACCACGGCGAGCAAGACGGCTTGCAGGCCGGTGTGTGGGTCGAAGCCAATGTCGTAGGCGGTGGCGAGAGAACTGACCGAGGCAAAAAAGCCAGCCAGGGCGAACGCCAGAAGGCGGTGGCGATCCACGTTGTAGCCAAACAAGGCGAACTGGGTCGGGTTGTCGGCCAGCGCACGAAGCCGAAGCCCCAAGTTCGACCGCATCAGGAGAACCGCGAAGGCGGCAAGAAGCACGACCGCCGCCGCCAGCGTCAGCCATTGCGCTCCGGTGATTACCACCCCGCCGAAGCGGGTCGTGGCATCCAAACCTGTCCGCAGGGTTCTGGTGTCGTTACCCCAAAGCATGGCGATCACCTGAACGATGACGATGTAAATGCCCAGAGATGCGACGAGGTGCGTGCCTTCGGAAGCCTTTCGCTGGGCGAGGGGGGCGTGGTTCGCCCACTCGCACAGGAGGGAGACCCCTATCCCTCCCAGCAGCGCCACCAGGACTGCGGCACCCCAGCCGCCGCCGCGGCTCAGAACCGCGTGGGCCAAGAAAGGAGCCAGCGCATAAATTCCGGCCAGACCTAAGAAAAAGACACGGGTGGGCAGGTAAACGGCTTGGAACGCGACCGCCAGCAAGGCAATCGCGGAACCAGAAATCAGGCCGTTTAACAGGATTTGCATTTAACTGAGCGCATATTAAGAAAGAAGTGTGCCAATTGCCACCGGGAATCCCTGGCACGCCGCCAAGCGGAGGAGTGGCCCAGCCACCGTGCCACGAGGCACAGCTTGTGTCGGACGACGTTTTCAACTCGAAACCTTGGCGAGCGGGGTGCCTTGCGAATCAGTGCTGCGCTGGTGCTCCGGGCACATTCGGGAGCGGAGGGCACCTGGGCCAAGCATTCCTACCAACCTCTCAAGAAACTGATAGTTTCTTCCATGATCAGCCTCCGCAGGCGGGGGTGGGAGCTTACCAAGGACTCGCGAATGCGCCCGGTGCTCCAGCGGCGGAGCCGGCAACGCTGGCAACTTCGGAGTGCCGTCAATCGTTTTAAACAGGCTTCATTATTTGCCACAACCGATCAAACTGCTGACGGTAAGCTGACACGACCTGTAAGTCACCGCAGACGAGGAGGTTTTCGTGGTTGTAGGAGGAACTCCGGGTCCAATTAAGGCTGCCGGTGATTACTTGGCGATCATCCACGACCGCGAATTTATGGTGCATGTGGTTTGCGTCAGAATCCTGGCGTACCTCCAGACCCGCGTCGGCCAAACGGTAAACATCCGAGCCAGGATCCCACGCCTTCTCGTTGTCGGTGATAATTCGGATTCTTACTCTGTCCTGTTGCGCCCGTCGAATCGCGCAGGCGATTTCGTCATCCGTGATGGTGAAGACACAAATGTCCAGGCTGGAGCGGGCATTATCCAGGCAACCGAGCACGGCTTCGTGACAATCGTCGCCCGGGGTGAAATATACCCGCGAGGCTTGGCCCAGTCCCGCCCCCGTCGCGAGCAAGCGCATTACGTCTTCCGCCCATGTGACCATGCGCCTGGATGCCTCATCCTGGGCCTTCCGATGCAGGGCCTGCATTACTTGACCGCGCAGCCAATCCAGCCGCTGAGGCGAGGGGGCCTTGGCCTCCAGTTCCTGATGGATGGCTTGCAAGTGCGACGGGTTGAGCCAGCCTTCCCGCGAGGCCTCCTCAAAACAAGAGAGGACGCGTTTCGTTTCTTCGTCCATATTTAGCCACCTTGTAACCCTTTCCTTTCGGGCCCGCAACTTAATCCCGCACTTAATCCCGCACTCGGCCGTAGGGTGCTGTCCGCGAAAAGAATGGACGGGAAGGCTGCAACTCATTAGTGTCGTCCCTAAGTGAACGACCTATGGAACGCTCGGATCTTCTGAAACACCGCATCCTGTTCCTTGGTGAACCCATTTCCAAGCCGGCGGTCAACCGCCTGGTCGAGGGGCTTTTGCTCTTGGACGCCGATGACCATGAGCGCCAGATTGATCTTTACGTCAACTGCACCGGGGGCGACGTGCTGGACGCGTTGGCGCTCATTGATGTCGTGCATTGCATTCGAGCACCGGTGAGCACCATCTGCATTGGCCAGGCAGTCGGCATCGCGGCCTGGGTCCTGGCTGCGGGAGCGCCAGGACGCCGGCTGGCGACGCCCAATTCCGAGGTGAAGCTCCAACAATTCCCGACCAGCGCTACAGGCCAAACGCCACCGCCTCGCTTGCCTCCTGCACTGCGGAGCGTGTGAGGGAGGGCAACTCCAACGCAGTGCTTGCCGCGCGACTGGAACAGCAAGTCGATTTCATCAACGCGCTGTATGCGCCCGAATCCAATCGGTCGTTTGCCATTCGTTTCATTTCCATCCCCGATGGCCGGAGCATCACCGCCGGGAAAGTTGAGTTGGTTTTGTTCGGGAAGGTCAGCGCACCCGCTGGCGCGCAAGCAACAGAGGGCGCGCGCTCTCTCTGCGCGGAAGTGCTGTGTCTGCTGGGCGGAGCGATGTCCGAGCAGAGTTGGGTGCCCGTCTCTGAGCCTGAGCGGTTCAGGTCCTTGTGGCAGCCGTTCGCACAGAACCGGCTCCATGTTGCCGAAATCGCACGTCGCGTCGATCAAGTGCGCCTTAGCACGTTGCGGCCGCGACCATCGCTGGGCAGCGGTCGAGCTTCGGCCCACCTCCCTGCCCCGGGGGCTGACTGCGTCTTTTACGTTCATCCATTTGTGCCGCGCGCCAGTTCATTCAGCAGGCTTTTGCGAATGCTGTTGTTGCAACCCTCGCCGGTTATCTTCCAAGCCGCGCTTACCCCGGTTTCGTTTACGCCTGAGGAATCGGAAGGCTTGGCGGGCGCAGTAAACCAGTGTGAGCATTACCGCCAACAGGTTGATGCGCTTGCCCATGAGCCTTTGGGCTTGCCACCTTCGGTCCAGAGGCTTCGCGCGCAGGCGCTCGCTGAAAGTCTCCTCGAGCAATGGCTGCGTTTGCGTGACGCGCCATTCCTTTTGCAGGTGCTTCTGGCCAGTCCGGAAGCCATCCCCCGCTCCCCGGCCGAAGTGATCGGCATCGAGATCACGGCACCCATAGCGGGCTCCAGCAACGTGAAGAGCGGCGGACCGGCCCGCGAGTTCCAATGCGGCGGGTATGACGTGCTTTACCCCGAAACTCCCGCTCAGAGGCAATCCGCGATAGACAACCTGTGCAATCTTGAGGTGGCTCCCTGGATTCCGACTTTTGCGCCAAAGTCCCTTCTCCGGCTGCGACAAATGATGGACGCCAGCGAAGCGGTGGGGGCGTTTCGTTTCCCGCTGGCGATGCCCGAAGGTTTGTTGGGCGCGGAGGTTCGGGCTGCGCGTTCGAGGCCACTTCCCCGGGAGTTGGCGGAACTGGCGCGGGAGACCCATACGGAGAGGCTTCTGCTGGGTGAAAACCACTTCCTGGGATGCTCCCAACCAGCGGTTTTAGCGGAAAAAGAGCGTCTGCAGCACACGTACATTATCGGCCAAACGGGCACAGGGAAGACGACACTCTTGAAAACGATGATCGTCTCGGACATGCGCGCCGGCAAAGGTTTGGCTGTGCTGGATCCACACGGGGACCTGCACCACGAACTCCTCGCATTGGTGCCGCCTGAGCGCCGGGCTGATGTGGTCGTCGTCGATCCCACGGACGGCGTGTGTCCCGTAGGCTTGAACTTGCTGGAATGCGCAAGCGAGGAGGAGCGCCACTTCGTGGTGCGCGAGATGCGGGCTATCTTGCAGACACTCCTGAATGACCAGTTCGGTGCCCAGGCTTCGGAGTGGACGGGCCCGGTTTTCTATCAGCACATGCAGATGAACATGCTGCTGGCCATGTCCAGGCCGGATGACCCGGGCACGCTGCTGGAGTTCCACGAAATATTTCGGCAGGAAAACTACTGGAAACGCTGGCTGCCGCTGCAATGGGATGAGCCGATGCTTAAGCGCTGGGTCGAGAAGAACTTGCCTGAGGCGGATTATAAGTCGCGGGCCAAAGGCGAGATCAGCATGGGTGAGTATCTCAGCACGAAGTTTGATGACTTCCTGTTCGACCCCAAGCTCCGCCTCATCTTTGGCCAAAAGCGCTCCACGTTTGATCTGCGGCAGATCATCGATGAAGGGAAAATCCTGCTGGTCAATTTGGCTAAAGGCGAATTGGCCGAACCCAACTCTCGCTTCCTCGGGATGCTTCTCCTTGCGAAAATCCAGGCGGCCGCGATGTCTCGGGTGGAACTGCCCGCCGCACAACGCCGCCCGTTCTATCTGTACGTGGACGAGTTCCAGGCCCTCGCCACGGAGAGTTTTGTGACCCTCCTGTCCGAAGCACGTAAATTTGGGCTTGGCTTGGTGCTTTCCAACCAATTCCTGTCCCAAATTCATGATGAACGGATTAACCAGTCCATTTTCGGCAACGTGGGAACCTCCGTTTGCTTTCGTGTGGGTCGGGAGGATGCGGAACTTCTGCAACGACAGTTCGCTCCATATTTCGACGCGGAAGACCTGGCCAACCTGCCCAACTGGGAAGCCTGCCTCAAGACCAAGGTCCGTGGTCAAGTCGTGGCTCCCTTTACTTTGCGCACGGGGTTGCCGCTGGTAGCCACTGACTCGCGAGGCGCCAAGCAGGTCATCGCGTTGTCGCGAAAGAAATACGGCCGCCCGCGGAAGTTCGTCCTTGAGGGAATCCGCCGGAGCATGGAACCCCCGCCACTGCCCAAGTCACCGCCAGTCGAAAGTCAGATCAGAAGATTCAGGGAATGAAACATATCGGTCCCGGTCCTGGCACTTCCAGGATATTACTGTGCTTGACATTGATACAACTACATGTTAGAATGCCAACAACATGAAATGCCCGCATGAGACGGATCTCGTTAATTGATGGAAAGAGAGTGGAGGTAATTGATGGCCTGGGCGAAAGGGGAAAACTCTGGAGTGTAAAGGCGGGAGAACATATTTTCAGCGGAGTGCAGCTTTGAGTTGACGCAAGCACTCCAGAGCGCGCTGGCGGCCTTGTTGGGCGCGAGCGGAGTCCGGGATGGGGGAGGGTGGGGGCTTGGGCTTAGCAGATGAGCGCAAGCGCACGTGGCTAATCTGGCAGTCTTCCTCGAAGCGGTCGGGTTGGAGCAGGTTGGAGAGTTTGAGGGCACCCACGTTACGGCGTTGAGCGTGGATTTCGCGCTGGAGGTAAGTAATGACGGTGGATAGATCCTGGAGGGTGTAACCGGTGCGCAGCAGTTCATACCACATTCGTTCCCGGTCGAAGGCCAGGCGTAAGGTCTGGCCGGTGAGCTGACAGTAAAGTTGGTGGGCTTGTTGGATGGCCGCCAGATCCACGGGCGGAGTTTTTGAACTGGTTTCGGACATGGATTAGGCGGGGCTGAGGTTTCGTTTGGGGGTGGGTTTTGGGTCGGGGTTGAAGACCTCGAAGTAGAGCTTTTCGTCCAGTTGTTCCCGTTCCTGGTGGGCGGCGGCACTCAACAGGTCGTTGGCCAGGTTCATGAGCAGACGCAGATTGCCCGCCGCATGCTCACAGAGGGTCTGGAGCAGGGTTGGGCTCATGAGTTTGGGGTTGCCTGCCAGCTTGAGCAGA
>Ga0194053_10002749_pt1 | contig 10237 bp, 12 predicted proteins | sample SepL228m_MetaG_FD_161684 | JGI IMG/M metagenome (GOLD analysis project Ga0194053, IMG submission 161684) | Anoxic zone freshwater microbial communities from boreal shield lake in IISD Experimental Lakes Area, Ontario, Canada - Sep2016-L227-8m | ecosystem: Environmental > Aquatic > Freshwater >...
GAGGCACTTATGGGGGCTGCGTATGATCAGCCACATATTTCTGCCGCCCCGGTCCTCTTTATTGTCTGTGCGAATTATGTGCGTTCAATGTCCCGGTATGGCGAACGCGGTATTTTGTATGCCGTGCAGGACGCGACCATTGCATGTACCTACATGATGCTGGCAGCCCATTCACGGCGGCTCCATTCCTGCTGGGTTGGCGCATTTGATGAAGATGGTGTGCGCGATATTCTCGGGCTCCCACCACATATCAGGGCCGTTGCCCTTCTCACGGTGGGGAAAGGAAGGCCGCCGGGTACACTGACGGGACGCATGGCCGTGGGTGAACATGTGCATTTTGATGCCTGGTAACCGGGACCATGATTGAGTACAAAAATAATTTATTCGGAGATGAAATTCTATAATGCCAGATTATAATGTCACACTTGAATCTGCCTGGATTATAAAAGACGTAAAAACGCTTGATGATGCGATAGGGATTGCAATCAGTGAGGCCGGAAAGCGTCTGAACCCCCAGGCCAAATTTGTGGAAGTAGAAGCAGGAATGCTTGCCTGTCCGTTCTGCGAAGGTGAACTTAACAGTGCGATTGTGGTTGCAGACACCGCTCTCGTTGGCCTCCTTCTTGATATGAAAGTGTTCCGTGCCGAGTCCCCGGAACACGCATCGCGGATTGCAAAATCAACGATTGGAAAAGCACTGCGCGATATCCCCCTGCAGGTAAAGGATGTGCAGGACATAAATGAACCAATGCCAATAGAGCAAAAGAAACCTAAAAAAGAAAAGTCTGGACAAAAGAGATCACATTTACCAGAAACAGGCGTGAGTGGAGAGAAAAACACGAGGGAAAGGATCAACAGGGACATGGATGAAGAGGGACTATGATCTCGGTGGTCGGACACACGGCAATCGATTATATCAGCCGTGTCCCCCGGTTCCCATCCGTGAATGGTTCAATCCATATTCTTGACCGGAAGGTATACTTTGGCGGTGGGGCTGCGAACATTGCAGCCGGAATTGCAAAGCTCGATGAGTCCTGCACCCTTGTCAGTGCAGTAGGGGATGATTTTTCCGGGAGCGAATACGAGCATTGGATGGAACGACTTGGAATTACCATGCAGTTCTATACCATCCCTGGTGCCCATACCGCCACAGCATTCATGTTTACCGATGAGGCAGGCGACCAGATCACGTTTTTTGAATGGGGCGCATCGGTAGCGTTTGAAAAAGAGGATGCACCATCACTCCCGTTTGTTCATATGGCAACGGCAGATCCGGGGTTTAATGTCAGGGTTGCCGAACGGAGTGAATTTGCCACCTTCGATCCGGGGCAGGACCTTCACCGCTACACTAAAGAGCAGCTTGACGCAATCCTTGGCTCTATCAATGTATTATTTGCAAACCAGCATGAGATCACGGGAATGGAAAAAATCCTTGGTACAAGCAAGGAAGAGATAATCAGCCGTGTCCCGATGGCCGTAATTACCCTGGGAAAGGAGGGGAGTGTCCTTCATGAAAAGGGGAATTCAACCCGGATACCTGCATTTCCTGTGACGATGGCCGACCCGACCGGTGCTGGTGACGCGTACCGCGCAGGTTTTCTGACGGCATATCACCGGGGATACGGACCCCTGACCTCCTGTAAAATAGGAACTATTACCGCATCCTTCGCAGTAGAATCGATTGGGTGCCAGACGAACCTGCCAGGCTGGGATCAGATGGAAGCCCGGTACGGGAAGTCTTTTGGAAGCCTTTTAGAACCCACAAGATCGAAGTAATAGTATCATGGGGTATGCGGCGCTCACATCTGGTGGGAAGGACTCGATCCTTTCGGTCCAGAAAGCAATTGACCGGGGGATCCAGGTCACCCACCTCGTCACAGTCCGGCCGGAAAACCCCGACTCCTTCATGTTTCACAGCTCCAACCTTGATGCGGTACCAGTTATCGCCCGTCTTTCTGGGATTAATTATGCTGAAATTCTTACAAAAGGAGAGAAAGAAGACGAATTAAAAGACCTTTCATGCGGCCTTGAACAACTTGAAATTGATGGAATAACCGTCGGTGCCGTGAATTCAACCTACCAGTATGAACGTGTCCATGCAATTGCAGAAAATCTTGGCATCGAAGTGTTTGCGCCGCTCTGGCAGATGGACCCCGGACTGCTGCTCCATGAAGTTGCGGAGAGAATGGATGTCATCATCGTGGTGACTGCGGCAGATGGTTTATCCGAAGACCTGTTAGGTAGCCACATCAATTACGACTTAATCGAGCAACTCACGCAAATCTCCGCCCGCCATCATATCCACCTGGCCGGTGAAGGTGGGGAATACGAGAGCCTGGCACTGAATGCGCCATTCTATTCACGACCACTCCGGTATACCAGTACACAGGTCCTCCGTCATGGTGCCGGCCGGAACGAACTTTTATTGGGAGGTTTCTCCTGATGGCCGTGGCAGCGGATGTCCGTCTTGAACGGCTCAGCAGATATCTTTTCAACGCTCCTTCCTGGCCGGTATCACTCCTGATACTGGTAGTGCTCGGGCTGATTATTGATGGTGCGAGTATCAGGATTTACGGGGGTTTCATCTTCTTAGGGACGCTTGGGTTTACCATCCCTGCAATTGTCGCATTTCTCTGTACGAAACCCTACATTGACGTATCAGGGAAACAGATGACCTGGAACAGGTCAGGATTACTTGCACTCGCATGTACAATTTTTTCGGTAATTATCACCCTGTCATCCATGGTTTTTTCGGTCAGCCTGCTGCCGCTTTTTTTTGCGATTTCACTTGGTTTCATATCAGGGATACGGCTGATGGTACTGGTCGCAATTTCCGATTACCGGGTAGCTCATATGCTCCCGCCTGCATTATTCCAGGCTGCTGCAGCGATAATTCTTGGGACCCTTATCTTCCCGTCCCCGTTCTTTACTCTTGCGATTGTACTGGTGATCGTCTTTGTCCTGATCTTTATCCTGATCCTCTGGCTGATCGAACGGCCACTTCAGCGAGCCTTTAATATCAGGGTACTCTCATTTCTGAATGCATTTATCGCCCACCTCACCGATGGGTCGAAGGGTATGGAAGACTTTTTCCGCGAGATCGGGGAGGAGGTTTACGTCCCGCAGGTGAGCCTGTTCTTCCGGAAAAACGGGAAAAACAGCATAATTTTTACCGTCCCGAATGTTCACCCCGGTCCGATGGGGGATATTGGAGGTGGTAATATCCCACGATGCCTGCAGGAAGCGTTCGAGGGCATTGTGATGGTCCCACACGGTTGTGCCACCCATGATTTCAACCTGGTATCAGAGAAAGAGATACAGAAAATTGTCGATGCAATGCAGGGTCCGATGAATGATCTTACCTTCCATCCAACCGCAAGCAGGTCAGAACGCATCCAGTCAGGTTCTGTTTCGCTTCTCGTCCAGAGGTTTGGCGATGCGCTCCTCATGGTCAGTACCCGTTCGCCTTTAAGGACTGAAGATCTTGATTTCAATATCGGGATGACAATTATGGCAGAAGGGCATCGTGTGAGCCAGGATATCCTGTTCGTTGATGCCCATAACTGCTGTACAAAGGATATGACCCCGGTCCATCCGGCAACTGCGATTGCAAGGGAATACATGAACGCCAGTAAAGAAGCTTTCAGGCGTTATTCAGGGATGGAATCCCACCTACTGAGGATCGGTGTGGCCCACATGGCAGTCCCTTACACCCGTGAGGAGGGGTTTGGAGACCAGGGCCTCCAGGTGCTCACCGTATCGGCCGGCGACCAGACTACGGCCTATGTATTATTTGACGGCAACAATATCCAGGAAGGGGTAAGGGAGGTAATCAGGGATAGTTTTTCTGGAATCGTAGACGAACTTGAGGTGATGACGACAGATTCACATGTTGTGAACACGATATCGGGTAATAATCCCGTAGGCCTCCGTATACCCGTTGAATCTCTTGTCCCCCTTGTTGAGAAGGCACTGAAAGAGGCACTAGCCGATATGGCAGAAGCAGAGGTGGCAGGGAGTACTGTTGAGTGTGAAAAAATTGTCATATTCGGATCGCAGCGTATTGCCCAGCTTGCAGGTGCTGTAAATGCCATGCTCTCCCTGATTGGACCCGTTAGTATCGCTCTGTTATTGCTTGCGTTCCTCCTGTCACTTATTGCGTATCTCGTGATTACCTGAATTATTCACCCGCCACCTGCATTTTTTACATCCTGTTGGAACATTTAGCCCAGTCCTTTCGGGCCAGGATAGCACATTCAATGTGGTCCTGCCATATTTTTTACATTTTATGTATCGCCTGAATATTGCGTAAAATTCGTGTCTGACGCCATATTTTAGTGCAATGCAGATCATATATCTATAAGGTAAGCATGATGAAGCCACGGGTCTCGGGTTCGTACACGAAGGTTGGAACTTTGAAACGGAGCGGAGAAGGCATAGTTTTCGAAATGTGTGATTTGCGTTTTTACCTGATGAAATCGGATTATGTCCTTCTTTCAACTGGCCAGTCAGCAGGTCTTGTCAATGACTCAGGTGAGGAGGAAGGATGCGCATGGCTCTCCCCGGTACGAGAGACGAAGAAGAAAGACCTCGTATCCAATCTTCATGGCAGAATTTATGTGGTTAGCTGGCGTGAAGTACAACGGATCATGAACGGGCATCTCCACCTCGCGAAGGTACTTGAATATTCAGGTGAAAGAAAGGGCAAGGGATATCCCCCGCAATTCCAGTAGTAAAAAAATAATCATATTGAGAATAGGAAATCAGGAGATAATTTCCTGTTCCCGGTATTCTGGAACACAATAGTAATCGGAGGACTTCATGGAAAATCCCGGGCACCACCTGCAGCGGATAGAGATAAGCGGCTCAACACTCTGGCTCCATTATTTCGAACGCGCACTGTTCTCATTTGATCTGGATCGCAGGGAGTTTCAACGGGAAAGTCCCCCATTTATGAGTGCGGTGGATGATTTTTTTCTCCTGCCCGACGGACGTGTTCTCGTTGCAATGGAGAAAGGTGATGTCTGGGTCAATAGTTATGGGGAATGGGAATTTTTAACTGATATACCATTTGCCGGACTTGCCAAAGATATAACACTGACACCACCTCCCCGTGTGAACAGGCCGGGGTTCGGGATGGCCCCTTCGAAAGAAAGGACTTACCGATTGATTATCCAGGGAGATGAAATCGTGGTATTGTCGCCTTTCAATATTTACCGTTTTTCTCTTGATTCGGGAGAATGGTTAGTCACGCCACTGAGCGAATGGCTTTTTGATGCGGTGCAGATATCGATGGCTACCGGACCCGGACATTCAATTTATACCGGATTCAACCGGGGAGAACTTCCTGGAGGGCTGAAGATGATTGCCGGTGACACAGGCCGGATAGTGACCGTGGACGGGCGTCAGCCCGTTACTGGTATTGTACCTGATCCATGTATGAATGGTGGCCTGGTGGTTTCGGCGGGTTGCTGTCACCGCTCCCTGGACTTTGGGGGATTATACCACGTTTACGGGGAGAGAATGGACCCATTTTATCTTGAATCGGCGATCTTTGACCTTAAGTTATCGGCGAATTCTTTGGTCGCAGCAGGGAAAAATTTCTTCCACCACTATGATGGGAGCAGGATCCTTTCAGAACCAACTGGGGAATTTTCAAAAATTGAAGGCCTGGCATGTTCGGACCTCTCAAAAAACATATTTCAGGTCTGTACTGATATTAATGTGATGGTATCCGGATCCGGTCACACACCTCTCCTCGCAGTCCGCAAAAAATAAATTCATATATTTATCAAGAATTTCTGCCAGGCCTGCAATTGGTAATAATCGCCAGGTCCCGGTACCGTTGCGAAGTAACAGGTAATTATGATGCGTTGCAGACCCCAGTGAATCCTGGTGTATAACTCGATCACATCATACTCTGGTGCAAGGAATGCGAAAAAACGACCGGGACAACCCGGATAAGTGTGGATTGGTTGAAAAAAGATCAGGATGACTGTGCAGCCATCTCGATATCTTCTTCTTTCAGCGTCTTCCTTCCTGCGTGGAGCGCAAGCTTATTTGCCTCTTTGGTGAGGTGTGCAATATATTTTTCAGTCTTCTTTACAAGTGCTGCTGCTGCATCACTGCCGACTCTTTCGGCTCCGTTCGCCTTCGCAATTCTAACAACTGCCGCAATAGGTAAATCTGCCATTCTAAATACCTCAATTAGTAAATATAATATTAAGTATTTATACGTATCGTATGTTTGTCCTGTTTTATGGGGTCAAACAGAGATTGGGGTGATAACTAATCCTGTTCATCCATCACTTCATGTGGTAAATACATTATGGTCGTACCTAATTGTTACTCCCCACTGACGCCCATAGACTTTTATAATTACCAGATATTGGTCGTAAATATACTATCTAACCAATTTTAATTGAGATTATTAATATTTTACAACCCACGTCACCCGGAATGGTAACCATAAAATGTTTTACAGCGATGATCTATCGTTTCATGCGCTCATTGAAGTGTATCTTGAAATTAAACGAATACCAGAAATCCGAATAGATTTCCGGGGACGATATCAGGGCCAGGTCCGTCTTTTATCCAGAAGAAAAATATCCGAAGATTTGCCTAGATTCCAAAATAAAGCCTGTTCTCCTGTGTTATTTATCTTTTGAGTAACTGGATACCGGGTTACCACCAGGGACTTAAGATGTGGAATGACTAAATGAATGTATTTCAAACATTATTGTGATGGTACCCGTGACAAGTCCTGGTGGTTGTGACAATGCCCGAAAAAATTAATGAATTGTATTCAGTGTTCGACCAGTTGATCGACAAAGACAGGGGGTCCCTTACAGAATCTGTCCGTAGTATCGTAGCAATAAGGAGCGTCGCAGGAGACCCCCGGGAAGGGAAACCATTTGGGCAGGGTCCGGCTGCGGCACTCCAGGCAGCTCTTGATATTGCAGAGAGTATGGGATTTTTCACCCGGAATCTGGATAATTTTGTAGGTTTTGTGGAATATGGCCAAGGAGAAGAGTACATCGCAGTCCTCGGTCACCTTGATACGGTTCCTGAAGGGGATCACTGGACATTCCCACCTTTTAGTGGCAGCGTACATGAAGGTAGAATATATGGCAGGGGAGTCCTTGACGATAAAGGGCCCATCCTTTCAGCATTATACAGTCTTAAGGCGATACGGGACAGTGGCGTGGCACTCACCAGACGTATCAGGATCATTTTTGGAACGGACGAAGAGACTGGGGACCACGATATTGCACATTACCTGTTGAAAGAAAAAGCACCTGTCTGCGGTTTCACCCCTGATTCGGATTTCCCTGTTGTATTTGCAGAGAAGGGAATTCTCCAGGTCAATCTTACGAAACATTTTTTGTTTGAGGGTATTAATCCCAGCAATGACGTCCTCGTCTCGTTCAATGGCGGGGACGCTGTCAACATGGTACCGGACCGGGCTTCAGCGGAAATCAGGACCCGGAATCCCCTTGATATCATCCGGAACTGTGAAGAGTTTGCATTGGAATCCGGGTTTTCGGTATCTGCAAAGCTGAATGGTGACCTCGTAATCATCCGGTCTGATGGAGTTGCATCCCATGCATCCAGGCCTCATCTTGGCAAAAATGCGGTCATGCAGGCTATTGCTTTTCTTTCGACGCTGCAGTTTAATCCAGCAGAAGTCCAGGTGACGATCAGGTCCCTGCAGAAAACGATCGGGATGGAGACAACGGGTGAATTACTCGGCCTTGGTCTTGCTGATAAACCATCAGGGCACCTCACCCTGAATGCCGGTGTGGTACGCTATTCGGGACAGGCCTTCATTCTGTCTTTTGATATCAGGTACCCGGTAACTGAAACCTTTGACCACGTTATGGAACTTATCCAAAAGACGGTGAAAGACCTGGGTGTCCACACTATTGTACAGAAACATCAGCCGCCACTTTATTACCCGCCGGAATCGGATCTTATCAGGGTCCTATCGACCGTTTACCATGAGGCAACAGGCGATTCCGGTAACCCTGTCGCAATAGGGGGCGGTACATACGCACGAAGGCTACCCAATATCGTCGCTTTTGGCCCATATTTCCCCGGGAAGGCCAATAATATTCACGCCGCGGATGAATCGATCGGGTGTGACGAACTTGTAATAATTACGAAGATCTATGCACGGGCGATGTATACCCTCGCAAAATAGAGATCATTCCAAAAATACAGGCCGTCCAAAATGTAATTCCAGATTTCAAATTACACAACAATCCGTTATGGTGTATCTCAATCTTTTTTGCCCTACCCGCCACACGATAGGTTGACATGAAAGTGACCTTCCTGGGGACCAACGGCTGGTATGATACCGTTACAGGAAATACCTGTTCAGTGCTAATCCAGTCTGAAAAATTCGATATTATTCTTGATGCTGGTAATGGTATCGCCAAGGTAGATCGCTATATAACACAGGATAAACCTGTTTACCTGTTTATCAGCCACTTCCACCTGGACCATATCACAGGGCTTCACACACTGGTGAAATTTAATTTTAGGAAAGGACTCAATATCTGTGGGCAACCAGGAACCGAAGAAGTCCTCAAATCGCTTGTCAGAGAACCGTTTACGGTACCATTTGCAAAATTGCCTTACCAGGTAAATTTCATTGAATTGTCAGAAGGCAGGCATAATGATCCTTTTCCAATTGAATGCCGGTTACTGCTGCATCCCGTACCCTGTTTCGGGTACCGGCTGGTTATTGATAACAAGATTATCACGTATTGCACTGACACAGGGTTCTGTGAGAATGCAGTCCTTCTCGGACAGGATGCTAATTTACTCATTACTGAATGCGGTTTATTACCGGGAGAGCAAAGCCCAGGGTGGCCGCACCTCAACCCAGAAACCGCGATCATGATTGCAAAAGAATCAGATGCAAAAAGGCTGGCATTGATGCATTTTGGTGCTGAAGTCTACAAGTCTTCCGATGACCGGGGGAGGATCAAGGAACAATTTGAACCCTCTTTTCCGGGGCTAATCGTTGCCAGCGATGACCTCAGTATTGAATTATAGTAGGAAATAGATGTATTTTTCTGGATCCTACCTCAAAAATTATGAGTGGTATGTTAATGAGGTAGGAAAACGGGGCAGGTACAGGAACACAAAACAATGAGAATTTCCCCAAACCGTTGGAAAAATCAAGGTCGCCCCTGGATTCGGTACGAGGTAGTTGTGGGAAAAAGGGGGGTGGATCGGATTTTCAGAGGATCTCCAGGGCAACTAACTCTTCAATTTCCTGTTCCTCTGCATCATCATCCATTTCCTGCTCTGTTTTTTTCTTTTCGGGTCCTGTATTTTCTTTCCTGGACAACCAGCACATGGGTCTTCACCAACCAGACTATCCCCCGGAAATCTCTTGAAGGTAACTGATGTGCACCATTTCATGCCTGTATTTTTGAAAGAAAGAAAAGATTTAGAATAATGAATGACGTTATTCGAGAATGTCTAACGAATGGCAAACTCTTGGACCTTGACTTGTTAAAATTCGGAAGGATCAGTGGATCAATTATCGGCCTCTCATGACCCCGATCACCCATTTTCTCCATCCCAAACCTCCAATTCTTCAAATACCTATAAATCCTCATCTTTCAAAAATAGCTTATTGCAATGGCTCAATATTCATGGCACGGCGAATCTGTCCTTCATCCAGCCACCTCGATGAGTAATTCGCTAAGAACAACCTTCCCAGCATATCTCGTGAATCATTTTAATCTCAAGAAGGGAGACAAATTAAACTGGGCTATTGAAAACGGGGCTGTGGTTATCCAGGTGGCCAAACAGGAAAATATAACCCTGCGATCATAATCACCGACCGGGAAAAGTGATTGTTATGCTCGCAGAACTGCCGGAAGAGTAAATCCCTTTATTATGCACCCGAATTAACGAAACGATACCGCTATCGGGGTATACTCACCCCACCCCGATCCGTAAAATCCGCTATCGTTCGTTTAAATCGCTCGCATTTGGCTCCGTTTGGGGTAAATACGGGATAAGGCTAATTAGAAGGAATTTAGTCAGAATAGACCTGTATTTTGGGTTTATTTGGGTATTACCCCTTTCCCGTTTTCCTCAAAAACCCTTTTTTAGCCCTGGGATGATCCGTTTTTGAATTTTTTGTGGACAGGAAGCATGGGATCCCCGAGCCCGATTTTTCTACTAACCCAGACTGGTTCAGCGTGACCTTCAC
>Ga0194053_10002750_pt1 | contig 10232 bp, 7 predicted proteins | sample SepL228m_MetaG_FD_161684 | JGI IMG/M metagenome (GOLD analysis project Ga0194053, IMG submission 161684) | Anoxic zone freshwater microbial communities from boreal shield lake in IISD Experimental Lakes Area, Ontario, Canada - Sep2016-L227-8m | ecosystem: Environmental > Aquatic > Freshwater >...
CAGTAACCCCTGGAGCCCCGCCACCTTGTTGGTGGACTTTTCCGCCAGTCGTGCCGCCGCCCGCCAGAGAGCCGATCTGCAAGTTCGCATAGTTATACAACTCCGCTCCCGCCGTGTTTGCGATGGTCACCGCCGAGTTAACCCCGATGCCGCTGCTGACCCCCGGAACCCACGCCATGGCGCCGCTTTCTATAACGCCGCCATTGATCGTGGTCGCGCCGGTGTAAGTGCTTTGCCCGCTTAATTGCTCCGAGCCCGTACCGTTCTTTGTGAGGCCGCCACTGCCAGAGATGATGCCGGTAAAAGCTACAACGTCGGCACTCCCGAAGGTCAATGTCGCCGCCCCCAAGGTGAAGACGCCACCCCCGTTCAGGGAACCGATCTGCGTGTTGTAGCCATTGAGATCCACAATCCCATTATTGGTCATGGCCGCGTTGTTTCCAAAGGCTCCGCTGACGCCTGCGACCGAAGCGACTCCGACGCGGACAGTAATGTTGTTGCCGGTGCCGGCGCTGGGTAGCAGCGAGGTTCTGCCCGTGTAGGTGCTCGCGCCCGAGAGGGTCCCGACGGTATTGGTGCCATAAATGGTTACTGCCTGGCCGCCGGCGATGTTGGCGTTACTCGTGAGGCTTTGCAGATAAAGGGTCTTTCCGCTTGCGCCAGTGACCGTCGGCGCGCCTGTGAGCGACGAGGAGCCTGGGATGCCGATGAGGTACATACCGCCTCCGGAATTGTTGATGATCGTGCCGGAGAAGTTGCTCGTCTGGAGGTTCAGAGTATTGGTGCCGCCATTCTCGTAGTCTATGGTTCCGGATCCCGTAATGGGGGCATAAGTCATGAGAAACCCGGCCCCGGTGATGGTCAGCGTCTTACCGTTAATATTCAAATTGGCGGCGCCGGGAGCACCATTGAGCCCGAAATTGATGCGACTACCGATATTCCATGTCTGGTTGGCGGAGAGCAGCACCGACGAATTGATTTGGAAGGTCTTCGTGGACGTTGACGCATCGATCCCCGACGACCCCAGCGTCAGCGTGTTGCTGGCGCCGTTGATCGTTACCTGGGCAGTCGTGCCGGTAAACTGGATCCCTTGCCAGGACAAATCGGCGCCGAGCGACGGGGCGTTGTTGGCTGTCGTGGTCCAGAGGGCGATGTCGGTGGAGGTCGGCACGGTGCCGCCGATCCAGGCGCCGGTCAGGTTGAGATTGGTCGCGGTGTTGTTGTTCGTGTAGGTCGTGGCGACGGCCAGCGGAGCCAGCGCCACAATGGCGAAGAACGGCAAGAGGAGTTTGTGGATCGAAGGGATGGTAGATTTCATGGCGGGTGATTTCAGGATGGTGAGAGGATTCCTAGTTGTGATTTCTGAACGCGAGTTCTGGTTGGAACTATTGGCGGAGATACACACGATTTGTATGACATGCAAGAAAAAAATTCATCGAAATGAAATTTTTTTCTATTGGGGGATTTGTCCGGGTAACCTCGCGATGGATGCGGTTTTCTTATAGTTTGCATTCCGCTCTGGGTAAATGTCACACATATCCGGAAGCAGAAGCCGTGAGAAGAAGGCGCGGCGCCTGCTCCGGTGGGGCTTGCTTCGGTGGGGACGGCTCGCCGCAGCCGCCGTAGATCGATCGGGGGGCGCTGCCGCGCCAGAAGTCGGGCACCTACGGCGATGTGCCCCTACCGGGCGCTGCCGCGCCACCTGCTTCGGTGGGGACGGCTCGCCGTAGCCGTCCGTAGATTGATGGGGGGCGCTGCCGCGCCAGAAGTCGGGCACCTGCGGCGATGTGCCCCTACCGGGCGCTGCCGCGCCACTTGCTTCGGTGGGGACGGCTCGCCGTAGCCGTCCGTAGATTGATGGGGGGCGCTGCCGCGCCAGAAGTCGGGCACCCTCTCCGCTGCGCTCCGGTATCAGTTGACCCGTTCGCTCCCGCTCATCTTGCCCTGCGGGATGCCTGCGGCAGTCTCCCGAGCGGCTGCCCTCGCCGCCTGGGTGTGCTCCCTGCACCAAACATTCGACTGACCCGATCTACGAAGCGCTATCGCGCGGGTTTTGGCGAGGCGTCCCCACCGGGCGCTGCGCCGAAGTTTGTCTGGAAATTTGGCATGGCGCAGAGTAGAAAGGAAATCCATGAGCGACGCGCAGAGAAAAGTCTGGATGAGCCAGTGGAGGTCGGCCGCCATCGAACTCGAGAAGGTGCGCGCTCAGGAACTCCGCGAATTGAGCGAGCAGGGCTCCGCAGATCTTTTCAACAGATGCGGAATCCCGGGCTGTGATTATTGGATTTCCCCGGAACGCTCGCAGGCGTCCGGTCTCGTCGAACAGCAGAAATTCTTCATGAGGTCCGCGGAATATGCATCCGGCCATTGAGGCGGCGCTCGAATTGCAGGAATTCCTCGACCATCACGGACAGAGGTTCTGCATCATCGGCGGGCTTGCCGTCCAGCGGTGGGGCGAGGTGCGATTGACCGTGGATGCGGATGCCACCGTGCTGACCGACTGGGTGCGGGACGAGTTTGTCACCGACCTGCTGCTCGGCTCGCCATTCGCTCCCCGGCGCGCGGATGCCAGGGAATTTGCACTCAAAAACCGGGTGCTTTTGCTCAAAAACAAGATGGGCACCCATGTGGATGTCGCGCTGGGAGCGATGGATTTCGAAAATCGCTCGGTCCTCAGAAGTTCGCTTTGGAAAATATCGCCGGAGACCAACCTTCGCACCTGCTCCGCCGAAGATCTCTTGGTTCACAAAACTTTCGCGGGCCGCAGCCGCGATTGGACCGATGTCGAGGGCATCCTTCAGAGGCAGGGAGGAAAGCTCGACCTCGCCCTGGTGCGCCGCGAACTCGGGCCTCTTCTCGAATTGAAGGATGCGCCCGAGGCGATGGATCGGCTTGCAGCCCTCTGCCGCACCAACGGCCTGGGCTTCCCCAATCCAGCGGGTTAACAAAAGATGTGGCCGCGCCACCTGCCGCCGGTGGACCTGTTCCGGTGGGGACGGCTGCTCCCGGTGGGGACGGCTCGCCGCAGGCGTCCGTAGATTGATGGGGGGCGCTCCCGAAAGCACATTCCCCCCTACCGGGTGCTTGCTGCGCCTCTTGACACGGGCGGGCATCCGTGAAACATTGGCGTGACCTTATGAGAACAGCAAGCGTGAGAGACATCCGGCAGAATTTCCCCCGTGTCATGGCATGGATTGCGGACGGCGAGCAGGTGGCGATCACCATGCGGCACAAAGTGGTGGCGCGGCTGATCCCTGACAAACCGGCGGCGCGGGGCAAGATCGAAGCCCCGGATTTCGCGGCCATATCGCGGGAGATTTTCGGCGATCGGACGTTCCAAGGGGATGCGGTTGAGGCGGAACGGGAGGGGTACAAGTATTGACCTACGCGGATTCCAGTTTTGTTGTTTCGATTTACCGAACAACCGAGGGGATTTCCGGGCAGGCGCGGCGGCAGATCAAACAGGCCCCCGGACCGGTGATCGTCTCCCCTCTCACCCTGCTGGAAATCCGCAATGCCTTCAACATGGCCATCGGGCGCGGAGAGATCGGAGAAGCTGAGCGCGAGGCGGTGCTTGCCGACATCGAGCGGCAGATTGCGGCGGGCTTTTTCCGCATGGCGGACGTGAGCCAAGCGGACATTTACGCGAAGGCCCGCGAACTCTCCGACCGCCACACCCCGGCGATGCTGACCCGCTCCCTTGACCTGATGCACGTTGCAACCGCCCTGCTGAGCAAGGCCCGAGTCTTCCTCTCCACTGACATCCGGCAGCGCAAGGCGGCGAAAGCCGAGGGCTTGGACGTGAAGCCGTGAGTTATCCCCTTTGATTCAAAATCCGTGAGCGCGGGTTTTGGCGAGGCGTCCCCACCGGGCCTTCCGCGGCACCGGGATCAATCTGCGGACGCCGGGGGCTTTCCGAAGATCGCCCGGATTTTTTTCATGTCGAATTTTTCCGAGCGGTCGTAGTTATAGATTCCGTTTTGTTCCTGTTCGACATCGGTGAGCTGGGTGTAGCAGAAGCCCTTGATGTGGCTGAGGGCGAGCAGGGCATCGACCTGGCCTTCCAAGCGGAGGTAAACCTCGTCCAGGGATTTGGGGGAATTCCCATACCCCCACGTGTTGCCGGCAAAATCCGCACCGACAACCCATTTGATCCCGCCGAACTCGTCCACAAAATACGGCTGCCCCTGGTATTTGGCCTCCTTGTCGGGGAGGTTTCTCCAAACGCCCTTTTCCGGATCCGGCGTGAGCTGGGCCTTGAGCAATTCCGGATCCTGCTCGTAGTTGTGAACGCTCCAGAGGTCGGTTTTGACATGGACATACCCGCTCGTCTCGTTCACCGGCCGCGAGGGATCCAGCGCCTTGGTGATGTCGTAAAGATCCGCATGGAATCTCGCATGCTGGACCCCGTCGCCCGTGTCGTGAGTTTCATTCAGCGGAGTCCAGGCAATGATCGAGGGATGGTTCCCATCGCGGCCGACGACCTCGGCCCATTCCGTGATAAAGTTTCTGGCGGCGGCAGGATCCTTCACGTCTGTGCCCCAGCTCGGGAACTCCGCCCAGGTGAGATAGCCGAGCTTGTCGGCCCAGTAGTGGAACCGTTCCTCGAAAACCTTCTGGTGCAATCGGGCGCCGTTGAAGCCCGCGCGAAGTGAAAGTTCGATGTCGTTTTTGAGGGCGGCATCGTTAGGCGCGGTCCAGATGCCCTCGGGATAAAACCCCTGGTCAAGCACCAGCCTCAGATAGCAGGGGCTGTTATTGAGATAGAGGGTGTCCCCTTCGACGTGAACCTTCCGCATCCCGGCATAGCTTCGTATGGAGTCAACGACCTGCCCGCCGTCAACAACCCCGAAGGTGATGTCATAGAGGAACGGGCTTTCAGGCGACCAGCCCTTCGCCGATTTGACTCCGACCTGCACGGGGATCCCGCTCCCGGCAGGAAATTCCTCCTCCGCAACAACCCGCCCGCCATCACGGATCGTTATCCTGAGCCTCAAATCCTTTTTTAACCGCGTGAACTGAGGAACAAAATGAAATTGACTATTGTCCAGATCCGGGACGCTCCGGCACGATGCCAGCGAGAATTCCGGCACCTCCTCGAGCCAGACGGTCTGCCAGATCCCGGTCGTGCGCGTGTAATGGCAGAGGGCGGACTGGAAGCGGAACGACTGCTTGCCGCCCGGCTGCTTTCCATGGCGCGTGTCATCGGTCACCTGGACCACCAGCGAATGGCTCGCGCCCGCGCTGACAAAATCCGAAATATCGAATGAGAATGACGCGCTCCCGCCGAAGTGCCTGCCGACAGGCTGACCGTCCACGAACACCTCTGCGATGTAGTCCACCGCCCCGAAGTGCAGGATGGTCTTCTTCCAGCCCAGAGGGACATGGATCGTTTTCTGATACCACATCGCCTCGATGAAATCCTTGTGCCCGATGCCGGAGAGCTCGCTTTCCGGGCAGAACGGAACCGTGATTTCATCGGGAAACCCTTTGCAGTCCTTGAACCCCCTCTCGGCTCCGGACTTTCCGAAATCAAAAGCGTAAGTCCACCGGCCGTTCAGGTTGATCCAGTTATCGCGCTCAAACTGCGGCTTAGGATGCTCGGGGCGGGGAATCGACGGGGTGTGTTTCATATTCCTCATTTCACAGGACAGGGATTTTCCGGGCTGGCGGTGCGAGCAGAAAGTCGAGCCCGTCCCGGAGGGTTCCGTCCTTCTTAAACCAGGCGTGGAACCCCTGCCCGCCGATGCCGTTGTGGTCGTAGCGGTCGCGGCGGGTTGAAACCGCCTTCCCTTCCTTCAGTCCCCATCCCATCCATCCCCACCCGGCATTTTCAAGGGCTTCGATATTGAATTTGGCGCACTCGGCGCGCTTCAGGTCATCGAGGGAACCCGGGATGCATTCATTGCAAAGCATCGGCTTCCCCTGCGCCTCCTGCACCTCCCTGCAAACCCGATGGTCCTCTTCCATGGCCTCCCTTGTTGCGGAATAGGGATGGCAGCAAAGGACGTCGCACAACGGGGCAAATGCGTTCATGCTCGCATCCTTGCCGAACATCGCGGTCCCGATCGTCACGGGCTGCCGGATTCCGCAGCTCCGCAATTCCGAGGCGATTTGCGCGAGCCAGCGGAACTCGGCGGACTCCGCAGTGGATGAGGACGGCTCATTGCACAAATCCCATATTAGAATGCGGGGGTCGTCGCACAGGGCGCTGCCAAGGCTCCGGACATATTCCAAATGTCCCTTCAGATCTTTTTCCATGTTCGTCTGGTAGGTGCCGCCGTAGTCCCAGGCGGCATCATGCCACGTGTTGAACAGGCAGGGCATGGTCGTCATCCCCTGCTCATCAATCGCGGCGACCGCATCCAGAAAGTTGGCGAGCATTTTATCCGGGTCCGCCATCCACGCGGTGAATTCGAACCATAAGCGGATGCAGTTCAGATGGATTTTGCGCCCCAGGGCGACCTCTGCCCGGAATGCCGCCGGGTCGTAAAACCACCACGCCTCTTCGATTCTGGCGGCCCAGGAGGGAATGACATTCATCCCTCGCAGCCAGCCATATTCCTTGTAGGCATGCATATCGGGCATCGCTCGCGTTGTCATACTTGATCCTCTCTTACTTGGCTTTCAGAATCTCAAGCCCTTTTTCATTCAGAGCTTCGAGCTCCACGGAACTGAACAGGCTGTAATAGGCCTCGATCTTTGCAAATTCCATCGAGATATCGCCCGCGACTTCGAGGTCGCTGAGGATCGTCAGGTCCGGCTTGGACAGATCATCATCCTTCAGCGCTTTGATCGGGCCGCTGCCGACGGGCTCCCCGTTGACAAAGATCTCCGCATTTTCCGCCCGGTTCATCACGACGGCAAAAAAGATCCAGTCCCCGCAAGGGAATGTCTTCTTGGAGTTGATGATGCAGTAGTTGTTCAGGCCGTCCGGACGTTTTACCTCTGGACTCCCCACCACAAGCAAACCCAGTTTATACTCCCCATCGGCGACCTGTGCGCTCAGCCGGTATCCTGGAGTGATCAGATTGCCCGCTCCGTATTCGATGATCCGGATGGTTCCGTTTTGGCCGGATATTTTCACCGTGCCGCAAAGGGTGATGTTGTTCAGTCCGGGCTCAGGGGCCTTGATGGCGATTCCCCCATCCGGATTAGCAAGGATTTTTGCGGTGTTGATCTTCCCGACCTTTGCAAGCTCGACATCTTTGCTCACTTCTTTGACTGCGGAATCCACTGAAATCTCCAAGGAGCTTTCGGTGGGATAGACGGACAGATCCGGCTCGACCGCGAACGCCGGGAGAGCTGCGAACAGGGAAGCGATTAGCAGGATATAATTGGTTTGTATTTTCATATGTTGTGTGCTGGTTGGTTTTTGTTTTACGCGGATTATTTCTTTTCGGAATTTCGGATTTCAATTCCGTTGATGACCACGCCGCCCTTGAGCTCGATGCTCATCAGGCCTTTTGTCACCGGGATGCCCTCCATTTTCTCGACCGTGGCCTTGGCGAACCCGGCATGGGCGGGGCAGATATTCTCTTTGACCACGTCACCGATCTTTGCGGAGAACGGGGCCGCTGTCGACATGCCTGCCTCCCAGGTCTGGGCCATGTGGAGAAAAACATCATAGACGCCGTCCGGAAGAGGGATGTGGTAATAGACCTGCTGCCCGCCCGCTTCTGTCTGGTAAACCCTGGCCCGATCGGTCCCTTCGATCGGCAGGTCCCCGCGATCCGCGAACTGGGCGTATTCGTTTCCGTATGCCAGTCCGTTGAACCCCTGGTCGGGAAGCCAGCGGTTGCCGGCCGGGTCAATATATTCCTCGTTGGCTCCGCAGTTGATGAAAACGCGCCCGTTTTTTTCCAAATCTGCAAGCAGCTTGCCCTGGCACTCCAGGGATAGAAACGAATACTTTTCCAGGCAGCGCTTCACCTCGAAATCCTCAAGGACCGTGTAGATCAGGAACGCATCGTTCTTATTCACCGCATCCGCCAGTTGATCGAGATACGGCTGCGGAATGATCTTTGCCAGCACCTTGCTGGCAAGGATCGCCTGCGCTTTTCCGGTGAGGTCGCTGCGAACGGAGTCGTCAAATGCGAAGGCGCACTTCACCGGGCCATTTCCGCCCGTAAGTTTTACGATCCTGATATCGGCAGGCAGGAGATTCAGAGCAAACCCCTTGTCCGCTTTCTCGAGCGCCCGGTCATAGACGGCGTCATACGCGGCGCCGTCAAACACGATCGTCCCGCTGAGAGGCCACGGCGAGTTGTTGACCAGCCGCAGGTAGGTCACGCCATCGGCACCCTTGGCCGACTGGGCATAAATCCCCTTCACGTCGTCCGGGGGAAGCGCCTGGAATTTCAGATCGGGAGTCGTATAGAAAGACTTGCAGAACCGTCTGATCTGCTCGCCGTGAGCGGTCTCCATATTGCAGTCCAGCCAGGTGTAAAAAATCATTTTGGGCGTATGGGCTTTGATGATATCCACGAACGGCTTCATGCAGATGTCTCCCGCGGGCCTCGGGACATAGGCATTCCGCTGGCCCCGTGACCAGATCCACCGTTTGACACCGGTTGCCGGAATGTCTACTTCATCTAAGCCGAACTGATAGTAAAATCCGGCATTCTCCTTGATGAAGTTCAAGGTGCCCGGATTGGTATTCCACCCGGAAGCGACGGTTTTGGCAATAACATCCCGATACGCCAGGAAAGGATGCCGATCAAGAGTGGAGCAGATATATTTGATCCGCTCGTCTTTCTTCGCAAGAGCTTTGGTCAGGCTGTTCTCCTGGAAAACCCTGTTCAGATACCCGTTACGCTCGACAGCGGTCGCTGAAGACGCAAGAAACGGGGATTCCATGGCGAACAGGTTACCGACGCCAGGGTAAACGTAGAGCTTCCATTTATTTTTCGATTCGCTGATCACGTCCGAAATCTGCTTGAAGCAATCGGACAATTTCTGCTCCCGCCAAGCGAGCCATGCCTTTTTGTGCTGGCCCATCAGGAGATCGTAGCGCTTGGAAAAACGATTGGGATCGTTTGCACCAAGCCCGAGCTTGATGCCGGTCTCCTTCTCGAAAAGCTCGACAGTCAGATCCCCATAGCCGACATCCGTGTTCGTAAGATCTTTATGATTGCAAGTCATGAAATCCGGGGCAAACCAACAGCCTGTTGGCAGGAAGACGCCTTCGATTCCTCCGATATCCTTGTAGTGGGCATATACCTCCTTGAAAACATCCAGAAAGATCTCCCGCATTTTCGGATGAAGGAAATCGATGCCCGCCCGCATGCCTTGAGTGACCTGGTTGCCATAGCGATCCACTAAAAACAGCGATTCATTTTTACCTTCAGCCATTTTTCGGTCGCTTAATCCGGTATCGAACCCGCCCGCGTTGATCCATGGGGAGCCAGTATATTCCACGCTCAACAGGCATTTGATTTGGTTCTTATGATACATTTGCAGCGCCAGCCAGAGCAGGTTGCCGGTTTCGTCTTCCCCCCAAAATGGCGAATGTTTCCGGGTCGGAAAATCTCCCGAGGTATACATATACGCGCCTTCGGTCGTCATGTTCCGGCCCTGGAAGCGCAGCCATTTGATTTTTCGCTCGGTCATTTTATACCAGTTCCGCCACTGGTAGAGATGGGGTTGGTTCCTGATCTCGCGCGCTCGCTCCATCACGTTCTCGGATGACAGGGATTCCGGGGACAGCGCCCGCTCCTCATGGGAACCGAACAGACGGGAAGATTCCGGGATTTTCAGCGCCGGCAGACCATTGCGGATCCGGTAAATATTGATCTCGATCGCTGCGGCTTTGTCTTTCCCGACCCCGTTAATGACCGTCACCGCGGCGGTCAAACTCGTGGGGTAATACACAAAGCGGATCTTTTTCGGCTGATACGACAACGGATAGGCACCTCCGGTGATGGAGGCGCCGGTAACCGGCGACCTTGCCTGAAGATCAGTCAAATTGTGGCCGTTGTTTTCAAACCAGATGGGATATTGTTCCGCCACCCCGGTATAGATCTGCCGTTCTCCGTTGTCCGGAACAACAACTTCTACCAGATACGGCTCGCCCAGTTCTTTGAGATGCAGTCGGTAGGCATAATAAAGAAATGCGCCTGCGCCGGTTTCACGGTATTTCATGCCGTCCTTTGTGACAACCTTCCCAAGATTGTAGGCCGGCTTGTTATACATGCCGGTATATCCCAGAAACTCATCGCCGGCCTCCACGT
>Ga0194053_10002752_pt1 | contig 10228 bp, 8 predicted proteins | sample SepL228m_MetaG_FD_161684 | JGI IMG/M metagenome (GOLD analysis project Ga0194053, IMG submission 161684) | Anoxic zone freshwater microbial communities from boreal shield lake in IISD Experimental Lakes Area, Ontario, Canada - Sep2016-L227-8m | ecosystem: Environmental > Aquatic > Freshwater >...
CCACCAGAACCGGACCGAACAGACACTGGCCATCGGGAAAGAACAGCGTCGGCACACCGTAACCGGCGGCGGCCACTACCCGCTGATGATCGGCCAGAACTTCATCATTGGTCGTCGGATCGGCGATGGCCTCATCGACCAGTCCGGGGTCGAATCCAAGCTCTTCGAGCAGATGCCGAGCGACCGCTTTCTCGTGCGGCTTGTGGCCCTCCACATGCAATGCTCGCGCGGCCCGTTCGTACCAGGCGTCCACATCGGCCATCGAACGGCGGCGCAGCAGCGCGCCGATGCGCATCATCGACCAGCCGTAGGACCATTCCCGTTCCCAGGGGTGTTTCTTGCCCTCCTGCCGGTTGATCTCCTCAAGGCTGAAGAACCGCCAGTTCACTTCAAGTCCAGTCAGATCACGGACCGTGCGAATCCACCGCGAAGTCTGATAGGCGTACGGGCACATGACGTCGAAGTGGAAATCGACGGACTCTGGACGAGTACTCACGCCTTGAACATTAGTCGCACGGAAGGTGACTCTTTGCCGGATTCGCCGCGGGCCCGTGGACCGGCGGTGGCACCATTGGCCTCGATTGAACTATGGACAGCAAGGGGTACGGCGTGGCACTCGTCTTGGCATTCGGGGTGATGTTGCTGATCAGCGTCTCACTATCCGGACTGGCCGCACGCACGGTGCTGTCTACCGCGCTGCTATTCCTGCTGGCCGGTGCGGTGCTCGGTCCCGGCGGCCTGGGCCTTGTGCAGAAGAATGCCGAGGACGAGATTGTCGCGGTGCTTGCCGACATCGCCCTGTTCACCGTGTTGTTCACTGACGGCCAACGCGCCAGCGTGCCGGCGCTGCGAGAGGGATGGCGCCTGTCGGGTCGCGCGCTAGGACTCGGTATGCCACTGGCGATGATCGGGATTGCCGTTCCCGCACACTTTCTCGTCAACCTCGACTGGCCGACCGCATTCCTGCTCGGCGCAATCCTTTCGCCCACCGACCCGGTGTTCGCCTCGGCATTGGTAGGCCGGGCTGATGTGCCCTTGCGTCTGCGACGGTTGCTCAATGTGGAGTCCGGACTTAACGACGGACTCGCACTGCCCTTCGTCCTGATCTTTCTCGCGATGGCCAAGCACGAGAACTCACATATCAGCACGGTTCTGGTGGAGTTGCTACTCGGCCTTGCCATCGGAATCGGTGTTGCCGCTCTCGTTGCGCTGGCCTGGCGCAGCAAGATCTTGACGGCCGAACCGCGGCTGCAACCACTGGGCCCCGTGGCGATCGCGGTGGTGGTGTACGCGATGTGTCATCTGACTCACGCAAATCCCTATCTGGCAGCGTTCGCGGCCGGCTCCACCCTGGCCACCCTCGACCATGTCGCCGCAGAGAGCTTCGAACCGTTCGGCGACCTGCTCTCGGAGTTGACCAAGTTCGCCGCTCTCCTGGTGTTCGGAACTCTGATCACCCCGGAACGACTGTCCCATCTCGGTTGGCAGGGCTGGCTTTTGGCGGTGCTCGCCATCGTGCTGGTGCGGCCCGCCTCAATGCTGCTGTCACTGCTGCGCACCCCGATGCCACGTTCGGAGCGGCTGACCGCCGCGTGGTTCGGCCCGAAGGGTTTCGCGTCCGTGGTCTATGGCCTACTCGTCCTGCAGGCCGGCCTGCCGAATGGAGAACTGCTCTTCGACCTGATCGCCGTGACGATCGCGATGTCGATCATTTTGCATTCCTCCACCGACGTGCCCGTTGCACACTTGCTGCGGATCGAGCCCCCCGACCACCTGCCGGCCGGTCACTACGATCCCATCCCACCTGCGCAGGCCGTCAGCGACTGAGGCAGCTGACGGCAACCGCCTGCATCTGCGGTGGACGTATGCGATATTCCTAAGGTGCGAGAGACCTTCAACAACCAAAAGGTCAGGGCCGTCGTGGCCGACGATCACCCGCTCTTTCGGGACGGTCTGGTTCGAGCGCTGACCGGCAGCGGGCTGGTGGATGTGGTCGCCGAAGCCGAGGACGGCCCGTCGGCGTTAGAGGCGATCAAGAAGCATCAGCCGCAGGTTGCGCTGCTCGACCATCAAATGCCCGGCATGGACGGCGCCCAGGTCGCCGCGGCTGTGCTGCGCGATGAACTGCCGACCCGGGTCCTGCTGGTATCGGCGAACGATGACGCCGCGATCGTCTACCACGCCCTGCAGCAGGGTGCGGCGGGATACCTGCCCAAGGAGTCCTCCCGCGCCGAGATCGTTCAGGCCGTCATCGACTGCGCAGAGGGCCGCGACGTCGTCGCCCCGCAACTGGCCGCAGGGCTCGCCACGGAGATCCGCCGCCGGGCCGAGCCAAGCGGGCCGACATTGAGCGGCCGGGAGCGAGAGATCCTCGCGATGATCGCCGAGGGTGGCAGTATCCCGATGATCGCCAAGACATTGTTCCTCGCGCCCTCGACGGTCAAGACCCACGTGCAACGGCTGTACGAGAAGCTGGGCGTCGGGGATCGGGCCGCCGCGGTCGCCGAGGCAATGCGCCGGGGACTCCTGGACTGACGTGAGACGTTTCGTCGTCGGCGTTCTTGATTTCCTCACCGCCGAGCCGTTGCGGATACGGTCGTTTCTCCGTCTCGCTCTGATCGTTCTGATCGCACTGCTGGTCTATTTCACCCACATCTCACACTGGCTGGAAAATGTATTCACAGCCGTTCTCGTCGTGTACGCCATCGGCGCGATCGCCTGGCTGATACTGATCCTCCGCGGACCGATCCGATGGTGGTACATCTGGGCCTCAACAAGCGTCGATGTGGTGATGGTCATCATCTTGTGCATCGCGTCGGGCCCCGGGACCAAATCTCTTCTCCCCATCTTCTTCCTGCTACCGATCTCGGTCGCCTTTCTCGATAGCCCAATGATCACTGCCGCACTGGGGTTGAGCGCCTCCTTCGGCTATCTGCTGGCCTGGATCGTCTACGCCAACCGTGATGAGGCGATGGGTCACGTTCCGCGTGTGGTCTACGTACAAGTCGGCTGCCTGCTCTGGCTGACCGTGGCGATCACCGCGTTGTCCTACACCCTGGCTCGGCGCGCGAAACGGGTTGAGAGGCTGCTTGATGTGCGACGCCGACTCGTCGCGGAGTCAATGCGGGCCGAGGAGCGCCAGAACAGGGAACTCTCCGAACAACTCCATGACGGGCCGCTGCAGAACCTGCTCGCCGCACGGCTGGATCTCGACGATTTGCGCGAAAACCCCACTGCAGAGGGATTCAACCGTCTCGACACCGCACTGCGTGACACGGTCACCACGCTGCGAACCACCGTCACCACCCTGCATCCGCAGGTACTGGCCCAGGTCGGACTCGCCGCAGCAGTGCGGGAACTCATCGGCAAATATCAACAACGCTGGAATGTCGAGATCACCGCCGACCTCGATGATGTCGGCAGGCCGCGAGCTCAGACTCTGCTCTACCGTGCTGCCCGCGAACTGCTTGCCAACGCCTACAAGCACTCTCGCGCCACTGAGGTCACCGTACGTCTGCACCGCGTTGGCGATACGACGGTGCTAAGTGTCGGCGACGACGGGGTCGGTTTCGACACCGCGATACTGGCGGCTCGGGTCGCCGATGGCCATATCGGACTCGCCTCCCTCATCAATGGTGTCGAGGCGGCAGGCGGCTCCATTGAAATCGACGACACCGGTGGACGCGGTACTCTCGTGACCGTCAGCATGAACGACGAGATCGGACAACCATGATCCGGACTAGCACCCGATTCGGTGTGTTAAAGGCACTCGGGTTGGTGCTATGGATGCTGCGCTACGACCTTGTGGCCGTGGTGATCGTCGCCGCAGTGATGGCCCTGCTCTCCGACAGGGTCGCCTTCCAGGGTGCCGCGGCGATCGTTCCTCTGCTCGGCGTCGTCGTCTCCATCTTCATCGGCTTCCGCAACAGCAATGCCTACAGCCGGTGGTGGGAGGCCCGAACCCTGTGGGGCACCATGGTCGGCAATTGCCGCGCTATCAGCAATGCCCTGATCGCCGTAGACGACTGCTCAGAAGAAATGGCCGTGATCGTTGACCGGATGCGCCGCCGCCAAGTCCGCCATGCCTGGCAACAGGCTGCTGAATTGCGGCGAGTGCCCGTTTTGCCCGGAGTCGTCGACCTCACTCCGGAGGATCCGGTCGACGCGAGTGCCGGCGCACTGCTCGGTCTGCAGGCCCGCGACGTACGTGATCTGGTGCGCGCCGACAGGATCGACCGCCAGGGCCGCGTGATCCTGACCAATCTCAACACCGCGCAAGCACTGACGGGCGGTGGCCTGGAAAGGATTCGCAACCAACCGATCCCGCTGCCCTATGCCATCTTCATCCGCTCGGTGGCGTGGTTCTTCGGCATTTTGGTATGCACCCGTTTAGATACCGGCGGCCACGACACTGTTTTTGGTCTCGGCGTGGGATTCCTGATCATGACGCTGTTCATCATCGCCGAGCGGCTCGGCCACTTCATTGAGGAGCCAATGAGCGATACCGCATTCGACTTGCCGATGTATCGGTTCTGCGCCGGCATCACCGCCGATCTGCTCGGCCCCGACCACCCGCTGGCCCGCCCACGAGACAGCGATGACGCAGTCGTCTGGATGTAGGGTCCCCCGATCGGAGGATCTGCTCGTCAGCCGGGTAAACCGCCGATCGGGCGACATCCACGGCCTCGCAAGGGTATGAAAATCTAGGCATCGAACACGATGAGAGAGGCAACAATGACCGAAGCCAGTTCGCAGCGCAGGGAATTCAATCGGCGGGGATTCCTCGCTGGCAGTCTGGCCGTCGGCGCAGCGCTCGCCGCCTGCGGGAAGTCCGCCGCACCCGCCGCGACCCTGGACTCCCAGCCGATGTCGACACCGGCAAGCCTCGATGCGGCGATCAAGGCCGCCGAAGCCGCCCGACCCCACACCGGCCGCACGGTCAGCATGACGCTGACCCCGCGACCGGTCACGGTGGATCTCGGCGGCAAAGTGGTCAATACCCTCGGCTATGCAGACACCGTTCCCGGCCCACTGATCCGCGCCAATGTCGGAGACGAACTCGAGATCGCGCTCACCAATAAACTGGATCAAACAACCTCGATGCACTGGCACGGTCTTGCCCTGCAGAACAATATGGACGGCGCCATGCCGGCCACTCCGGACGTCCCGGCGGGCGGGTCGTTCACCTACAGGTTCTCGGTTCCCGATCCTGGAACATACTGGGCACATCCGCACACCGGCGTCGACTCCGACACCGGCCTGTACCTCCCGCTGATCATCGACGACCCGAAAGCTCCCGCCGACTACGACGCAGAGTGGATCGTCATGCTCGACGACTGGACCGACGGCGTCGGCAAGTCCCCGCAGCAGATCCTCGATGATCTCAAGAAGGGCGGCATGGGCGCGATGGGCGGTGGCATGGGCGGCATGGGAGGCGCCGGTGGTAGCAAGTTGCTCGGCGGCGATCCGGGCGATGTCATCTACCCGTACTACGTCATCAATGGCAGGATCCCTGAAGCACCGACTACTTTCACTGCCAAGCCGGGACAACGGATTCGGCTGCGCTTCATCAACTCCGGCTCGGACACCGCCTTCAGGGTCGCACTGGCCGGGCATCGGATGACGGTCACCCATACCGACGGTTTCCCGGTGGTGCCGACCGAGGTCGATGCGCTGCTACTGGGAATGGGTGAACGCTATGACGCCATCGTCACCGCCGGTGACGGCATCTTCCCCATGGTGGCCCTGGCTGAGGGCAAAAACGGCGCGGCCCGGGCACTTCTATCCACTGGGGCGGGCAGTACGCCGCCGATGGCATACGAACCACCTGAACTCAATGGTCTGGTCGGCACGGTCGACATGTTCACCGCAACCCCGGAGGCCCAATTGAAGTTCACCAAGGCCGATACCGAGATGACGGCGGACCTGACCGCAGCAGCCACCGGCTACGAGTGGGGTGTCAACGGGCCCTATCCCAATAACAAGCCATTCACCATCAAACAGGGCCAGCAGGCCACTATGACCTTCGTCAATAAGAGCCGGATGTGGCACCCGATGCATCTGCACGGGCACACCTTCCAGGTGTTCAACCCAGACGGCAAACTGGGCGCGCGCAAGGACACCGTGATTGTGATCCCCGACCAATCGATCAAGGTCGCGATCATCGCCGACAACCCCGGCTACTGGCCGCTGCACTGCCACAACACCTATCACGCCGAAGCCGGCATGGCGACGACGTTCGACTACCTGAGCTAGCCGCTCCAGCCGGGGGCGTCACCGAGCCGTCTCAGCCAGCGGCGTGGGCCTTGGCCGCCCGCTTGGCGCGGTGAGGAGGGGTCGCCTTGGCAGTGCCTGCCGACTCGGTAGCGCTGGCCGAAGCGGTGTCTGCGGCAGAGGCTTGGGCGGTGGCCTGTCCACGAGCAGCGACCAGCCCCGGTGCCGCCGACCGCGCGGCGCCCGGCACCGCCGCGACCGGTGCCGCGGAGGTGCTCAGCGCAGTCGTGATGGTCCACTGCGCAGCCTGGACTGCCGTTCGGAGACTGGGAACGAAGTTGGCCGCGATATCGGTAGCGGGGTTCACGATCGGTCCGGTCTGAACGCCAGCACCGGCCGTCAGATTCAACGAGAGGCCGGGCAACCCGGACGGGCCGAGCAGCCCTTCAACGGCCGCATTCCACGCGCCTTGGAAGTTCAGTGTGCTCAGGTTGCTGATCACCGCAGTGGTTATCGCCAGCGATTTTTGGGCCGTAAGCGCGGCGCCGCCGACTGCCGCTCCGGCGAACGTCGTCACGAGCTGTGGCAGCGCGGCGATCACCGCAGTAGCCTTCGCAACTACATTGGACACCACGTAGGAGCCGGCGCCGATCAACGCCGTGGCAGCCGAGGTGATCGGGGTGATGATCGCGCCACTGAGCACGGTCAGCGCCGCGTTGACATCTCCCCCGATCGCCAGCTGCGCCGCTGTGATCAAAGCCGACGGGAAATTCCAGACACCCGCGCTCACCGCGGTCGCCGCACCGGTGACTCCGGTGAGCACATTGTTGATGTAGTTCCACCAGTTCAGATTCAACTGACCGGCGATCGGCTGGTTGTCAATGGTGATCTGGGGAAGCAGGCCCACCGCGGCGTAGTAGCCGAGCGACGCCTGGTTGTAGAGGGCATAGTTCAGGAAATCGCCGCCGCTCTGGTCAAACCCCGCGTACGGCCAGTTCGCTTCGCCTGCGCCCGGGGTGGGTACATCGCCACCGTTGTAGAAGTCGGCAAACACGTAGGTCTGACTCTGTTGCGCCGTGGCGATCAGCTGCTCGAAGGGGTTGGCAAAGGCCGCCAGGGCCACCTCTGCGGCCGAAGGCATCGCGAGCGCCGGAAGGTGCAGCTGCACCTGGCTGACCGGCATCGCGGCGATGACGCCTGCGCCGAGAACAACGACCGATCCTGCGATCAGGTGCGAACGAAGTGAGATCTGCACTATGTGGTTCCTTTCCCCGGATGACTCTTTCGCCAGAATCCACCTGCCACGGCCACAGCAGCAGCAGGCGCGTGGAAAAGATACCGGAATCTCCTCGGCGATCTCGCGGGAACGCAGGCAAAGACCGTCTTCTCCCCGAACTTTGTCAATCCGTAGAGACACTCACGTCTTTCCGGGTCGGTGGGTACGCTCGCGCGCGAGTGTCTCGCCCCGGAAGAAGGCCGGGGACTTCAGGTTCCAGACAATCATCAGTAGGACGCCGAACACCAGGCTGAGCACGCCGATGACGAACACCATGCCGATGCCGGCCAGCGATCCACTCGAGCCGAATTCCGGGTTGGCCATCTGATACGCCTGGAATAAGCCGACCGGGATGAGCACCAGTGCACCGATGGCCGGCAGGATCACCTGCTCCAGGGCGGTGCGCCAGTGCTCGAAGGCGGTGTCCCAGAAATACAGAACCGACGAAACAGCGACCACGGAGTAGTAGGTCATGATGGCGATCCCGACGCTGTAAACGCAGTCCTCCACAATGCTGTCGCTCACCAGGACCAGACCGCCGTAGATGGCCAGGGTCGTCAGACCGATGAACCAGGTCGCGAAGGTCGGAGTCTGCCGGACGTCATCGACGGACGCGAAGCGGCTGGGCAGCGCCTTGTAGGTGGCCATTGACAGCACGCCGCGGACCGTCGACATCACGGTCGACAGTGTGGCCGAGAAGGCTGAGAGGCCCACGATCACCGCGGCGACCAATGCGCCGCTTGAGCCGACGGCATCGCGTGCCAGACCGGAGAAGATATCGTCGATATTCGCTTTGTTGGTCAGACTTCCCGCGCTGTTATCGTCGATGCCGGCATAGGCGAGGGCGGCCACACTGAACACCACGTAGGTGATCACGGTAATGAGAATTGCCGTCACACCGCTGCGGCCGGACTGCTGGGCCGTACCCTCGGTCTCCTCAGACATCGATAGCGACGCGTCAAATCCCCAGAAGATGAAGACCGCTACCAGAAAGCCGCCGAGCAATGCGCTGAACGACGTGATGGCGAACGGGTTGAACCACGACCACGAGAATGGTTCGGCTGTGGGGTTTCGATCCTGACGAACGATGCTGAGGACGAGGATCAACGCGAACACCAGCAGTCCGCCGTACTGGATGACGGTCAGGATGATGGTGGTTCGAGAGGACTCCTCCGCGCCCCGAGCCACCAGCCACGTGGTGATGAAGATAAATGTCGCCGCGACCAACAACTTCAGCCAGCCCGGCGGATTCTCGAGTCCAAACGCCGTCGTCGCCGCACTCACCGTTATCCCGGCGGCACCGACTCCAGCAAGGATGCTCGACAACATCAGCGCGAAACCGCCGATCCAGCCGATGTGCGGAAGTATCGCCTTGGAGCCCCAGGTGAACACCGTGCCTGCGTCCGGCGCGGCATCGGTGAGGTGCTTATAGGCCAGCGCAATGAAGTACATGGGAATCACCGCGAGGATGAACACCACCGGCATCTGATAGCCCGCCTCGTCGGCACCGTGCCCCAGTGCGCCGGTCAGTGAGTAGGCCGGGGCGGTGGCCGCAAGCCCGATCGCCACCGCTCCGATCAACGAGATGGACCCCTTCTTCAATCCCTTGGATTGCAGGCCCTCCATCGGAGGGTCGATGATTTCCCCGTCCTCACTCATAACGGGATTGTTGCATCGGTCAACCGGCCATTTTCAGGAAACAGCGGTAGGTTCACGACGTGTTTTCCGAAAGCGACCCACGGTGAGCGCAGAACACCACTCCCGAGACGTCCGGCACCGCCTTGAGCAGAGCTACCGGCGATTGGCCGAGACACGAAAGCTGCGTCCGGCCGTGGCGATCCTGCAACGGTTCATCGAGATTGACGGCGGCACGCTCGGTATTTTGGTCTCCGTCCTGCTGTTCACCACGGTTATCCCCCTGATGCTGCTCGGATTCAGCTATTTCCACGACTTCGCCGAGAACATCAGTCCGGGAACCATCTGGATCCGGGAACTCGGCCTCGTGTACCCGATCAGCGACCGCGTGCGTGCCGCGTTCGGCGATTCCGCAGGGCTGCGATCGAACTGGACGCTGATCGGTGTGGCGGGATTCCTGGTCTGGGGCGTTCCCATGGCAGTTGCGATTGCAGGAATATTTGCCAGAGCATGGCGGCGTGCACCGCTGGAACTGGTTCCCCGAGTAGTGCGGGGTTCGGCGTGGTTCGTGCTGTATCTGGCGATGATGGCTTGCCGCGAACGAATCGCATTCGGCACCGACCACACCGGCCTCACCAAAGCGCTGTTCTTCACGGCTGCGCTGGTACCGGTATGGATCTTCTGGTCGCTGACCCCGGTCCTGCTGGTGCGCGACGGTGGCCGCGGATTCAGCTACCTCGCGCTGGCCGGACTGGCAGGAGTGGTGATCGATGGAACCTGTATTCCGGTGGCAGGCCGGCTGGTCTTTCCGACCCTGCTCGAAGGTTGGAACGGCTTCGGCCCGATGGGCGTGGCCATGGCGCTGCTCACGTGGTGCGGGGTGATCGGAACCGGATGGGTGGTCACCGCGTGCGTCGGCGCTGTGTTATGGGAACGCAACGCGCCTTCCAAGACGGTCGTCGAATCCCAGACACGCGACCTGTCGAGGGACGGATTCGACCGCGGCGGGTTATGAACCGAAAACTTGACAACGGGGTGGGCGCTGCGCGGGCCTGGATCGTCTGGTCGGCCGGTCTGCTGGCATACACCGTGGCTGTCATGGAC
>Ga0194053_10002757_pt1 | contig 10222 bp, 5 predicted proteins | sample SepL228m_MetaG_FD_161684 | JGI IMG/M metagenome (GOLD analysis project Ga0194053, IMG submission 161684) | Anoxic zone freshwater microbial communities from boreal shield lake in IISD Experimental Lakes Area, Ontario, Canada - Sep2016-L227-8m | ecosystem: Environmental > Aquatic > Freshwater >...
GCGCGCAAAAAGGAAATTCTTATCAGTATCTGCCCCTGTGGGTAGTGAAGGGTTGGACGCCCACCGCCGACTGAGGACCTGGTTAACGCTTTTGGCAGTGGGTCTGTTGACGGTATGCCAGGTGTCCGTAAGCGCCGGGGCGGATAGGCTGGCAGAAGGTTTTGCGCTTTTTGCCAAGTCCGGTCCGGCAGTCCAATGGAATTGGAGCCCAGTTGGCGGGTCGGCGCCCGTCGCTGGATCATCGATTGACAGCTCGGGCGGCTGGAAGTTGAAGTTTGATTTGTCGGCGACGCGCTTAGGCGGCCTTGATCCGAGCAAAGCCCGCGTCGGAATTGTTTCGGGCCCGCCAGGCTCGGAGCCAAAATTGTGGCTGACTCCTGTGACGCCCTTTATCAGCGGGCAGGCGGCCGATTCGTTACCTGAATTCCTGTTTGGCGACGCTGTTCTGTGCAGCGCGAAGATCCGCATTGAGAATGACAGGGTCCTGGTTGAGCTCAACTTCGATTCTCAGCCCATTTTAAGGTCCCCGTGGGATCTGTATCTTCTCCTGGACACCGACGGCGAACGCAAAACCGGATTTCTGGGCGGCGATTTCTTGCTGCAGAACACTGACTTGAAGGACACCGCCAAGGATGGTTTTGACTTGGCGTGGTTCGATCTCAAGCCCGGAATTGTCAAACCCGGGAAGCAGGTCATGGTGACGGCCCTGGTTCAAAATTCATCGGGCAAGTTGATGACAGCCGTCGAAATGAGTCTTTCAGTGCCGCAGGGGATTTCTGCCTTGGAGAACCTTGTGGTGGGTCCTTTTGCCCTGCGGCCGGGAGAAGTGAAACGTGCGGTTTGGCACGTTTCTGCGATTCGGACGGGCACATTCCGAATCGCCACCGAATCCATCGCCGGGGCTGTGCGCGCGCGGCGCTCGCAATGGTTGAGCGTCGTGGCGGAACGCGATCCGAAACGGGAGTTTCAGACTCCCACCGGGGCGTGGCTTCCCTATCCGCCCCGACCGACGCTCCAGTCTGCGAACCTGGAGAAGCTGCATCAGTTCCGGTCGTTGCCGTCGGCGAAACTCAAGGGCAACCTGTTCGGCATCACCGCCCACCTGCCGCGCAGCACGAGCGACGAAGATCCCTTTCGCGCATCGCACGCGGCGGACGGCGATCCAGCGACTTGTTGGGCGTCTCGTTGGTGGCGCACGCAGATCCCGTTCAGCCCGGAATGGATCCAATTGGATATCGGCGACGCACAGACGGCAGGTGAGTTCAGATTTCTGCCGGCGTGGAAGAACTCCGGCGCTCCTCTCGGCTTTATTGTCCAGGTCAGCTTTGATGGGCGGGCGTGGGAGACGGTAGTGGACGAGACGGATTACCATCTAACCCGAGCCCCCGAAGGCAGCACCTTGCGCCACGGCGAGTTGAGCTGGCAATGCTTCCCGTTTACTCCTCGACCAACCCGCTTTGTCAGGTTGTTGGCGACCCGTTTGCAAGCCGGAGCCACGTCCTTCTTCTGCGCTCCCTTCGAGCCCTGCCAACTGAGAATTGCCGAAATGGCGTTGTGCGATCGCGGCGGCAAACCGGTCGCGTCGTCCCGAACAACCGTGCAGGTCTCCAGCACTCACTATGCGTGGTACAATTCACCCGAGACCATCGGGCGGACGTGGTCGCAGATGTTAAACTCGGGCGTGAAACTCAACCGCATCGGCCAGTGGGGTGATAAGATCGATTGGGCTACGGTGGAGAAGACCAAGGGAGTTTATACGATTGATCCCGACGTGGATCAGCACATCACGGAATCCGTGAAGTCCGGCATCGAAATCCTCATGACCCTTGACTACGGAAATAACCTTTATCAAAAGCTCAAGGATCCTCCTGACCACGGGCCGACCTGGCAGCGCGGCCATCCCTTTCTCCAATGCGCGCCGACCACGCCGGAAGCGGTTCAAGCCTTTGCAAAGTACTGCGCCTTCATGGCGGGGCATTTCCGGGGCCGGGTCAAATACTTTGAAATATGGAACGAAGAGAACGGCTGGTTTTTTGATGCCTGGTCGGAGAATGGAAAGACGAGCATGGTCCGTGCGTACGGGCGCGCGCTGGCGGCGGCAGCCAAAGCCGTCAAACACGCAAACCCGGAGGCGGTCGTTGTATTTGGCGGAACGGCTGGAGCAACCCTGGATTTTCCCCGGATCGCGCTCGACGAAGGCGCTGGTCCCTGCATCGATATATTTGCCTTCCACCCCTATGGACACCCAACTCCAGAAAGTGCGCCGACGCAATTCCTCTCCGAGACCAACGGGAAAATGGAATGGAAACCCGCACCGGTCGAGATCACGAATTACGAGCAGGAGATCGCGGCATTTCGCACGCTGCTGCACCGGTATAACCCCAACATGCAGATTTGGGCGGACGAGATGAACTGGTTCGCGCCCGGGGAACCGCCCATGCCAACAATGGGGGACCAGAGCGAATTGACACAAGCCAAATACCTGGCCCGCTTCTTTGCAATCAACTCCTGGTTGGGCTGCGGGGCCATTTGGTGGTCCCTCTTCAACGCTAACGGCATCCAGGAGTGGAGCCTGATCCGTTCGTCCGACCTGACCCCACGCGCCGCCTACTTTTCGGCCGGGTATCTTGCGACGGTGCTCGACGAAGCTCACGCGGTTGCCAATCTGAAGGCGGAGGTCACGGGCAAAGCACCTGATGATCTGATGATGAAGGTTTATCAGAATCGCCGCGCGGAAGTGTTGATCGGTCTCTGGCGCACCAGTGCTGCATCTGACAACTGCCGGCCCGCTTCGGTAACGCTGCGCATCAGCCAGGCGCAGGTCGCATCGGCCGACCTGGTCGATACCTTATACGGCTATCGCCAACCCGCCGTCGTTCACAGGAGCGGTGAAGATGTCATTGTGCCGGACCTGTTGGCGGAGGACGTTGGTCGCGCGGGCCGGGAGCGCTTGCTCAAGGCCGGCAAGGGGCCGCGTCCATGAGTCAGTATCGGATTGCCGACTGTGCGCGGGCCGACTTTGAGGGTGTCGGGTGTCTGAGGCCCGCCCAACATCCTAAACCTAGAAAAAGCAGTTCAACCACGGATGGGCACGGATGAACACGGATTCACAGGGTTTCTCGCCACTGACATGATTCACCCGGAGGGTGAGCCAGGCCAGGAGGCTTATTCCCGTGACCCAGATTGGTGGATTGATCCACACAAGAAGGTCAGAACGTCCATCTGCCTTCGCTGAACTACTCGCATTCGAACAGTTCGGACATTCCCGAGATCTTAAAGACGCGTTTGATGGGCGGTGCCACGCCGCGGAGCGTGAAGTGTCCGGTCCCGGCGGCCTTGGAAACGATGACACACACCCGCAGGAAGCACGAACAGACGTAGGTCACTCCGTGCATCTCGAACGTCACCGCCTGCGTCGGCTTCAGAAGCGCTTTCAATGTCGCTTCCAGTTCCTGGCTCTGCGCCGTATCGAAATGCCCTTCCAGCGTGCAGACTAATCTGCCGTCACATTCTTCTATCTTCATTTGTGGTCTATTTGGTTCCTAATAATTGCGGTTGAAGATATGCTCGATGGCATCGGCATCCATGGATTCGTCGAGGTACAAAGCGGCGTCGAACCGAGTGAATCTTTGGTTGTCCCGGCGGCGAGCGATGCGTTGGATGTTGACCAGGTGCCGCGCCGTTACGTTATCGGTGGTGATGTTTTTGCCGCCGGTGCCGCAGCCGAGCGTAAAGGAAGGGCTCAACCGGTTGAAAATGCCGCCTACGGCCCCTTGCGAGGAGGGAGTATTCACAACGATTCGTCCTGCGTTCATCAGCAGGGCAAACTCCTTGATCCGTTCATCATTATTGGCATAGAGGCTGACGGTGTGACCGATGCCGCCGTAGAAATTGAGGTCAATGCAACGGTTCACGGCATCGTCGAAACTGGGTTCGACGTAAAACGCCAGGATTGGGGCCAGTATTTCCGCGGAGAGCGGATATTTTTCACCCACACCGGTTAGCTGTGCCATCAGGATGCCGACATTGGCAGGGGCGGCGATCCCCGCCTTCTGGGCGATCAAGGCGGCCGGTTGGCCAACGATGTCCGGCTTCATGGCGCCTTTCAACTCGTCGAACGCGACGGCCGCCAGCTTGATGGTTTCCTCGGGAGACAAGAAGTAAGCGCCCTGACGTTCAAACTCGACCCGGACGGCTTCCGCAATGGCCGCTTCCACCACGATGGCCTGTTCGCTGGCGCAGATGGTGCCGTAGTCGAAGAGTTTGGACTGGAAGATTTGACTGACCGCGAATGGGATGTCGGCGCTGGCATCAATAAACACCGGCACGTTGCCGGCCCCCACGCCAAGGGTCGGGGTGCCCGAGCTGTATGCCGACTTGACCAGCCCGGTGCCGCCTGTGGCTAGAATGAGCGCCAACCCTTTGTGGCTCATCAGCGCCTGAGTCTGCTCGCGCGAGGTATCGTTGAGCCACTGGACGCAGTCCTCCGGGGCGCCGGCAGCCAGGGCGGCTTCATAGCAAATTCTGGCCGCTTCGGCGCAGCAGCGTTTCGCCTTTCCCGAAGGGCAAACGATGATCGGGTTGCGCGCTTTGAGCGAGATCAGCACTTTGAAGATGACGGTGGAAGTGGGGTTGGTGACTGGGATAACCGCCAGGATGGGACCGACGGGTTGTGCAATCTCGACAATGCCATTGGCCAAGTCTTCGCTCACAATCCCGGCCGTTTTCAAGTTCTTGATGTCTTGATAAACCAACTGGGAGGCCACCACATTCTTGATCACCTTGTCCTGCCATCTTCCCATCCCCGTTTCTTCGTGGGCCATCTTGGCGAGGTGGATGCGGTGATTGAATGCGGCCTTGTAAACCGCTTCCACAATCCGGTCGGTCTCGGCCTGCCCGAGCTGCGCAAACACGGCGCCCGCCTGCACGGCCCGTCCAACGATCTGATCCGCGAATTCTTTTGTTGTGGTTTCCATCGCTAATGTCAGTCCTAAGTCTTGTTTACAAGTTACGTTTGCTGGCAAAGATAGGCTCCGGCTCGTTTAGGCTCAGGCCCACAGCCCCATGCAGGGTATCCGTCACTGGGAACAAATCAATGCTTTATGGAAAAAATAGTTTCTCTAAAGCAATTGGCCGCCGCTGCTCGCGGAAACAAAACCAGCCAACCGCAAGCCAGCCCGCCGCTCGCAGCACCCCTGTCTGCGCGGATTACTTCTGGATCTTCCTCAAATCAAACCCCGGTGGCCGCTCATAAGCGGGAACCACCGCGGCGAACGAATCGACGCCGAGATAATACCCCGTGGAATGGTCTGATTTGCCGACGCATTCAAAACGCAGAACGTGTGGGCCGGCGGCGATCTTGTGTACGCCCCAATGGTCTGACTGCCGTTTGACGTTTTCGCTGTAGAGGTCCACGACCGCCAGTTCCTGGCCGTCCAAGGTCACACGATAAATGCCATAGTCATGCGAATGAATCAGCTTGCCCCAGAGATGGGCGGTAATGTCTTTGTCCACGTTGAACGCAAACTCCACCCAGCCTTTGTCGTCCTGCGGAGTGAAGAACAGTTGCTTGCCTTCTTTGGAAATGCCGGGCAACTCCTGCGCCTGGATCGGATGGTCTGAGTGTTTGGCGGTGGGCACGGCTTTCCAGCCGGTAACCCACTGCATCGTGTGTTCCGCCAGCCGCTCGGGGCCGGTCGGCAGTGCGGGCCAGGACTTGTGCGGCTCCGTCTGATACCAAAACGCGACAGAGGACATCAGATCATCGCGCTCGATGAAACCGCTGTTGGTCTTGTCGGGGAATTCCTGCGACCCTTTGTGCTCGATCTCGACGCGCAGGGATTTCTTGAAGGTGACGGGGTCGGGAATGTGGAAGCGGTAAACCGAGCCGCGTTTGCCGGCCTCATACCCTTCCCAAAGCGGTGCGCCGTAGAACGGTCCGTCATGCTGGCGGAATCCCCAGCCATCGCAGAAATAATCCTCCGTGCCGGTGCCCCTGAGGCGCGGCTCAGCCTCGCCGTCGATGAAGAAGAAATCGTCGCCCTCGCCATACCAGCCCGAGGACATATTTTGAACGCTCTGAACGGTGCCGACGTAATGGCCTCGTCCCTGGATGTCGGCGATAAGATAGTTGCGGCCCATGACGCAGGGGTATTCCTGCCGATACATCGCGTGGAAATAGGCTGTGTTCTTGGGTAGCGATTTGTATTTTTGCCAGTCGAGGTAATAGTAGAATGCGTCGCAGCGTTTATCGCTTTCGTTGGTGACAGTGACGCGGGCCGATTTGCGGAAGGGCATGGGCCAATAGCAGTTCCGGCCCCGGCCATCCGAGGAGACCTTGATGGGCAGCGAGACGAAGGACTTGTCCAGCCCATGACCGATGCCGAAGAAATCGCCGATTGGGCATTCGACGCTCGGATGGGTCTCGCCGTCCCAGTAGATGCGCAAGGTAATCAATTGCGAGTAGAATGGCGCCTGGTGGGCGATGGTGTTCCAGAAATGCACAATGACGCCCGGGCCTTTCAGGTCGGCCAGCACGAGCGTGCCGCCCGGCTCAATGGGGCGCGCATCGGCGTTGCCATTGCGCCAGTCTGTATCTGACGACGACGCGCGCATCGCCTCGAAATCCTTGAGTTGCTCCAGCCCCGAGAGCGGGTTGCCGAGTGGGCCTTGAGCCAAAGCCTGCGCACAGAGACCGAGCGCGAGGCCGAAACAGAGGACGCGTGTTTTCATAGTGAGCATTTCGTCAGAATCAGAGTTAGCTTTTGTTTGACCGCTCATATAGCCGGTTCTTGAAATGAGTGCAACAAAGGAGTTCGCGACACAAAGGAGTTCGCGCCCCTCGCTACGTCGGACAGGGCCGATTTAATGCGCGAAAGCGGGGGGTGCGTGATGAGCCGACTCCGCCCGGCGCTGCGGAAGAGTTCGGGCAGCAGTCCTCATTTTGGCCGGTCGTGGGGCAGGTCTCCGACCTGCCCTACGACCTGTCAAAATGACGTTGGCGCTCCGCGCGGACAAGTTGGCCAAGTTTGGTTGGCCAACTCTCCGTTATCTCTGTTATCTCCTGTTCAAACCCGAGTCGTCAAACCCGAGTCGATTGGTGCGGTTCGGCGGAGCGCAATTATTTCTTGTCCCAGTTGTGCGCTTTAACGAGGTCCTCGAGTTTGACTTTTGGTTCGGCGTCATCCGGGATGATATTAAACCGGGCGAGGTATTTGCAGATGTCGCGGAAGCGCTTCACTTCATCCTTCTTGGCGGCGAGTTTGTCCGGGGGCAATTGTTCGAGCTCCGACCAATATTGACCTGCCAGTTGTTGGGCTCTTTGGGCGGCGTCGGCATCGTTGTCGTAAACGAGCGACTCCGCCAGGCAAAGCATTTCTGGTATGGGATTGGAGGGATTTTTGAGTTTCTCGGCGTCTTGCCGGAGCGCGGCTGCGATTTCCTGGCGCTTGGCCTGCGTGGCTTCGGTGGTGAGATAGCCATCCGTGCCGCCCTCGATGGCGCGGGGAGGCAGCGGGCGGTACCAGACGTTGCGGTAACGAACCGGATTGCCGTGATCCTGGAGTTTCAGGGGGCCGGCTTCGGGGAAAGGACCCGGCTTGCTGCGGGCCATGTGACCAGTGCCGCCTTCGAGCATCGTGTGGTCTTGAATCAGAACTCCGTTTTCAAAGACCGTGATGTAACCTGGGTCCAATTGCTTGCCGTCCTTGTAGATTGGCCGGCGGAAAACGATGTCATAAGTTTGGAACTGGCCCGGCGGGCGCAACGCATTGGCAGAAGGCGGGTTGACGCCGTAAACCGAACCTGCCAAGCCGTCAGCGTAGGTGGGATTGTTGTAGTTGTCGAGCACCTGCACCTCGACCAAACCCATCAGGAAAACGCCGCTATTGCCACGACCCTGGCTTTGGCCCTCGGCTTTAGTGGGGGCAGCCCACTCGACGTGCAGTTGGATGTCGCCCAGGTTGTCTTTCGTGCGGATATAGCCCGAACCGGGAACGCACTCCATAGCTCCGTCTTTCACGATCCATTTGGTGGATTGCCCCTTTCCTTCGTCAGCTTCCCATTTCGAGAGGTCGGTTCCGTCGAAAAGTATCACGGCGTCTGAGGGTGGTTTCCCCGGTTGCTCTTGCGTGCTGAAAGTGCCGGGCGTAACAATTTTGGGCTGCGGACGGTTCCGATCGTGGATGGCCCAAGGGTGGTGTTCATCCGGGGCATCTCCGTAGAAAGGCGACCCCGTGTTGGCGGCATGTGCGCCTGGGTAGAGAGACAAGGCGGTGCATATGGTGGCTAACGTGCTAGATAATTTCATAGAATATTCAGATTTGCTGGTTCAGCTTAGGTATTTGGGATGCCAAAGTCCAGCCGCAATCGAATCCGTATGATTTACCCAGGGCGGATTCAAGAACCTGCAAAATCGTAGCCGCCGATGGCAGTCGGCGCACTTTTCCTCGATTATCGGAGTGTTAGCGCCGACTGCCGTCGGCGGCTACGATTTCTTGAAACCACCCTGGATTTACCCCGAATAACGTTCTTATGACCCACAGCGGCAAGGTGTTCATCTGGGGATCTCTTCCGCAGCGCTGCGGCTGAGTTCCATCCCTTCCGAGCAAGGCTGAGGCCGCTGCTTGCCCTTTCGCGGCATCGTTGTGTATAGTCCGCCGCAGAATGGCAACAACCTGCGGCGGAGAGAGATTCTTTGCAAAGTGCGTAAACCGGCTGGGTATTCGCCAGAGTACAATCAGGGGACAGGCATGTATGCGAATCTGCATCATGATGAGTCTTGCCGCCACGCTGGCGCTGGCAGTGCCAGTCAGGGCGATCACTTTGGCGCGGGGAGGCAAGGCCGCAGCCGTCATCGTCTTCGCGGCCGGGGCAACGGCCTCCGAACGATTGGCCGCCAATGAAGTGGCCGAGTACCTCCGCCAGATCAGCGGGGCCGAATTGCCTGTCCGACCTGAAGACCAAGCGCCCGCCGATGGCGTCCGGGTGTTTGTGGGGCCGACGGTTTTTGCCAGGAGCAAGGGTCTCACGCCGGACAAGTTCGGGCCGGAGGAGTGGGTGATCCGCACCGTTGGCAACGACCTGGTGATCATCGGCGGACAGCCGCGCGGGACGATTTACGGAGCATACCATTTTCTGGAGGACGTGCTTGGGGTGCATTGGTGGAATCCTTTTGAGGAGAGCGTGCCGCGGCGCAAGACCGTGCAGGTCCGCACCCTTAACCTGCAAGGCAAGCCGGCAATCCATTACCGCGACATTTACATGGTGTACGGGCAGGACGGCGGACGTTTTGCGGCGCGCAACCGGCTCAACCGCGACGGCGATGCGCGGATCGCGGCGCAGTATGGTGGCTGTCGCGACTATGGCCCGCCGTATCATGTTCACACCTTTAATCTGTATTTTTCCCCCAAGGAATTCTTCCCGCGGCACCCCGAGTGGTACTCGCTTTTGGACGGCAAGCGTGTGGGCGATGGGAGCCAGCTTTGCCTCACCCAACCCGAGCTGCGCCAGGCATTTCTGGCGAAACTGATCAACGTCATCGATACCTCGTGGGCCGCGGCCAAGGCCGCCGGGGAGCCGCCACCGCTGGTTTTCAGCGTGTCCCAGAATGATTGTCTGAACCCTTGCCAATGCTCCAACTGCCAGGCCATCACCCGAACCGAGGGGTCGGAGTGTGGTCCGCTGCTGGACTTTGTCAACTTCCTGGCCGATGGGATCAAGGGCAGGCACCCCGAAGTCTATATCGACACGCTGGCGTATCAATACACGCAGAAGGCCCCGAAGACGATTCGTCCGCGCGACAACGTTATTGTGCGGCTGTGTGATACGGAGTCCGACCCGAGCCAGCCGATCACGTCGCAGGCGAACAAGGCATTCCGTCAGCAGCTAACCTCTTGGGCGCAGATCGCCAGGAACCTGCGGGTATGGGACTATGCGGTGACGTACGCCAGTCCCGTTGGCATGCCGATGCCGACCGCGCAGACTTATGGGCCGGACTACCGGTTTTACGCCGAGCACCACGTCGAGGGGGTGTTCACCGAGTTGGAGTTCGAGATCCTGGCGGACATGAGGGATTTCAAGGTCTGGCTGATGATGAAACAACTGGAGGCCCCGTTCACGGACTATGATATGCTGGTGCAGACCTTCACGGACGGATTCTACGGGCCCGGCGGAAAGTATGTTCGCCAGTATCTCAAGGACTTGGAAAAAGAAGCCATTGAGC
>Ga0194053_10002758_pt1 | contig 10222 bp, 14 predicted proteins | sample SepL228m_MetaG_FD_161684 | JGI IMG/M metagenome (GOLD analysis project Ga0194053, IMG submission 161684) | Anoxic zone freshwater microbial communities from boreal shield lake in IISD Experimental Lakes Area, Ontario, Canada - Sep2016-L227-8m | ecosystem: Environmental > Aquatic > Freshwater >...
GCCACTAGGGTTTTATCATCAAGCACGCACCGTTTGATGAGCACATCCACCTCCGGGTCTTCCGCCTTTACAGGCGCCTCACCCCGGTTGATCAGGGGGATCTTCCAGAAAGAACGGGGCGAAGGACGCTGGCATCCGATCACGAATTTACTGTTTTTGCCGGCGGCATCTTTGGTATCGGCCACGATGGCCGCCATCACGGCGCCGACAAAGCCGAGGCCCATCACGACCACAATCTCTTTATTCTCGCTGCGCGCCTGGATCACGATTCCTTCTATGCGTTTTAGTTCATTGGTATAATCCTCTTTATTAGGAAGAAGAAACGATTCCCCTGCGGGGGAAACTGAATGAGTCATCTTGGTAGTGTTTTATTTTTCAAATCGTAAATCGTATTTCGTATTTCGTAAATCGTAAATCTCAATTGGTCATTTCTTCAAGGTTTTGTTATTTCCCAATGGCCGCCTTTGGCGGGGCCGATGCGTTTAATATACCCTTCCCGTACTAATTTTCCAAGATGGTATTTAACCCCACTCTCTGTTATTCCACCTAATTGTTCAGCTATTTCCTTTCTGCCTAATGTTGGATTCTCTTTAAGTAAAAGAATAATCTTCTGGGTAGTTTTCTGGGTAGTTTTCTGGGTAGTTTTCTGGGTAGTTTTCTGGGTAGTTTTCTGGGTAGTTTTTTCATTAATGTCTGATTCTTCAATCCATGCAGGCCGGTTAAACAAAACAACAAACCCGGTTTTTCGTCGGATAAATTCAACCTTTATACCATTTTCAGTACATTCGTCATGAATCCTTTTTATACCGCTACCCCACCTTTCTATATCTCTTGAACGAAACATCGTTTCCGCGATTAGCGGATTGCGTAAAACAGAATGTTCGTGTCCGGTAAAGAAATCTTCCGGTTCAATTCCTTCGGGAAACAGTCCGGGGTTATATATCTCAATCCTGTTTTTAAAAATAGCAACCTCATTCCCTTTTGGATTGGAATAGTCACGGTGGCACAAGGAGTTGCCGATGGCCTCTGATATGGCTCTTACAGGAATCTCTGGAATTTCCTTGCGACGGCTTTCAGTCAGGTCGGCCCGCCACTTCATATTGGAGTTGATATATAGTTCTGCTTGCTTTCTCAAACCAAAAAGGTTTCCCTTAAATTGTTTGATATCAAGAAAAGTCATTTTATCATTGCCGGCAAAAATTGCAGCCTGTATTTCCATTTGACTGTCATCGCAAAATAATACCTCGGCCGCCATTGTGAGGTGTTCTCCTTCAAGCAAATGCAGCTTGTTTAATGTCGTTCTTACATCAATGTACTCAAAATCAATTCTATGGGCAGCCTGAGCCTTTCGCACGTAACTTTTAACTTCAGATTCGCTTATCTCGGTTAATGGTTTTGCCGATTGTTCCTTTTCCCAGAACAACCTCTTTTTACTGAGAATCCGTGATTCTATTTCAGCTACACTAAGTCTTTTGTCCGATTCACCTACTCGTATATATGCTCTTCCATAGGCAAAATATGGGCTGTTGATTCCTTTAGCCTGCACAACAATGCATTCTTTCCCATCAACCGGTACAATTTTGATTGTAGGATAAATTTTGGGTTCAATGTTGTCAACAAAGGCCTGGGCCAGAACCTGCAACGTTTCATGACCTGTCATTTGCCCATATACAAAACCATGATCAGATATTCCAAAATAAACGGTTCCATGGCCTAGTTTGTTGAGCATGGCAGCCATAGAGATAACAGCCTCTTTAAGTTCGGAGGTTGATTTTTTTAATTCGATGGTTTCTGATTCTTTCAAAGTAATAAGGACTGATGACTGAGGACTGAGGACCGATGACCGAGGACTGATGACTAAGGACTGAGGACTGAGGACCGATGTCTGTCGTCCGTCATCCGTCATCCGTCATCCGAGACCCATCACCACCACGATCTCTTTGTTTTCGCTTCGTGCCTGCTGCACGAGTTCTTCAATGCGTTTTAGTTCATTGATGTAGTCCGATTTCATTGGGAGCAGGAAAGATTCTCCTGCTGGGGAGATTGAATGAGTCAAATTGGAAGTCATATAATTTTATAAAATCGTAAATCGTATATCGTATATCGTATATCGTCATTCGTCACTCGTCATTCCTCTCATCTTCCTATATTATTCTCCAACGGTTCTTTAACTGAACAAAGCATGAACAAGGATTGATAAACGATTGAACAGCGCATGTTCTCCGATGGACAGTCCTGTAGCTTATATTATTTCTTCCGGGAAATTCTGGGAATTTTAAGCAATCTGGCAGAGTGGTGAACTGTAAGGATATCAATTCTAAACTTATCAACAATTCTGTAAACTATTCTGTAGCTTCCCCTGATCAATTCTCTGATGTGGGTATGTCTGTATTCAGGAACAACTCTTCCGGTTTTCGGATGAGATTTAAGAAGATGAACCGATTCAAAAAGAGATTGAACAACTTCCCGGGCATATCGCTCTGAATCATTGGCAATGTATTCCCCAATATCAGTTAAATCTTGGATCGCCTGATCTGTCCAGACTATTTTAACCATTTCTCGAGCCTTTTCCTGGCCTCATCATGCGTGTAGACTTTGTTATTCATAGACTGATCCAGCCCTCGTTCGACTTTATCCATGAAAATCAGTTTATCAACTAATTCGTCCAAAGTGAAACTGTCTGGGAACTTTGATATTGTCTTGATTACATTGTCTTTAGTAAGCATGGCATTTCTCTTTTACTTCACAAAAGTAGCAAAAACTCCCAAAATTTCAAAGAACAATTTATGCAATTTTTTGTCTCTCTGATAATCGTGGCTAATCATTTATAACATCAACCTTAAACATCAAACATTGCTGTAGTCCTCTTTTATAGGAAGAAGGAAAGATTCACCCGCCGAAGAAAGGGAGGAGGTTTGGTTAGAGGTCATGGATGAATTTGGGGTTTTTGAATATCGAATATTGAATATTGATCAACGAGGTTTGAAGTTTTCACTACGTGAATTTTTCATTGGTCATTGGTCATTGGTCATTGGTAATTGATCATTATCCCCCAATGATACCTTCCATATACATCAATGATCCAATGATGATCCATCGCTTATACAAACTGGCATTGCATGATGTTGATTTATGGCAGACTAATGCAGCGAGATGAAAATAGTTGAAAATAAAGCCACTTTTTCCCTCACCTTTTCATGTTTGGCCGATTAACCATAATAAACCAACACATGAACGCCATGACACCCATCGATTCATTTTCGCATTTGCTGAATGGGATATTCAGCGAATTTCAGGCTGATTCAACGATTGTGATCAGCTACATCCTGCTTACCAACGACAATGCCGGCCCCGAAAAACATATTCCAAGGCTTACCGGTGTGAACGGGTTCAGCAACTCCGACGCCTACCGTGATTACCTGCAAAGCGCTAAAGCACGCTTGCTTTCCTCTATCGAAGATTGCCTGGCCGGGCTTGATGACCGCTCGCGGCAGCAGTTTCTGCGGCTGGTTATGGAACGCTGCCAGCGTTATGCCCTGCTCACTGTACCGTGGCATGGTAACGACCGGGCAAAAGACCATCATTGGCACCCACGCACCCATTGGGTTTTTCATCATGCAACGTTCGATGCCATTAACGGCCACAAACCCGATGCGGGAACCCGCCGGTATCTTATCTGGCGTACACGCCGCTTCGCCTTTATGTGGCGCCAGGCTGGCAGGGAACTGATGGAGGAGCTGCACGGGATCTACTATTTGATTGAATTTTACCCGGTGGTGGCCCGCAATGTCAATGGCAAGCCGCCAACGGAAAAGATCATTTTGAAAGGGAGCGTACCCGAATTGGCCGCCGTTTTAAGGCTGCTGCACGATGCCGGCATTATTGAAAACAAAAATAAAGAAGAGGTGTGCCGGCTGGCTGCCGCCTGTTTCAGCACCCATTTCACCAACGATTTAAGCGCAGGAAGCCTGAAGAACCATTTCGATGCTCCCACCCCCGAAATCATCGACCGGGTTTATAAAAAATTTGAAGCATTGAAGCAAAATGCACCAAAATTAAAATATTTAAAATGATCTATCTTATTCAATTTATGCGTTTTAGTTAGGGGGTGGCACCACCCCTGCCACTATTTTGAGCCTTTTTGGCGCCGTAGTTTTGTTGGCATAAACCTTTAAAAAATCAAGGATATGGAAACAAAACAATCACTTCAGCAAGTCTTAGCCGACCTCTGCAGAAGAATGCTGCGCATGGAATCGAAACTGGATGAAGCGCAAAACTCCAGGAAAGAATGGCTCGATCAGCAGGAGGCTTGCCTGTTGCTTCACATCTCAAAACGTACCCTCTCCAATTACCGCGACCGCGGCCTGTTGACCTTCAGCAAGATCGGGAGGAAAGTATTCTACAGTCACGACGACATCGATCATTACCTCTATGTACATAAAGTACGGAAGGGGTCGGCTTTATGAAAACCCGGGTCATAACCAACTGGCGAACCACCTTGCTTGGAATCGCGCTGTTTATTACAGCGGTTGCAATGCTGTATCTGAAAGCTATCACAGGCGGAGAGATGCTGGCGTTGCTGCCAACCATTGTGGGGCTTTTGTGTGCGCCGGATAGCCTTTTTAAAAATAACAGGGTAACAAAGTAACAGAGTAATGGAGTAATGAAGTAAAAATTGGTAATTGGTAATTGGTAATTGGTAATTCTTTTCCTATGGCAACTTTCGAAAAATATGCAAACCTGCTTCTCCTTCTCGAGGGAGGATATTCTGCTGATCCGGTTGATCGCGGTGGGGCAACCAACATGGGTATTACACTTTCGACCTGGCGCCGGGTGGGGTACGACAAGGATGGCGACGGGGATTATGATCCCGATGATCTTTTGCTGTTAACCCACAATGATGTGAAAAAGGTGGTGCGTTACTTTTACTGGAACCGATGGCGGGCCGATGAAATTGAAAATCAATCGGTGGCCGAAATCGTGGTCGACTGGTTATGGTGCAGCGGCAAGTGGGGCATCATCATTCCTCAACGAATCCTGGGAGTTGATCCCGATGGTTATGTAGGCCCCGAAACGATCAGCGCAGTCAACCAGGCCGATCCGGCTTTATTTCACCAACAGGTTTTCGAACACAGGCTGGAGTTCATCAGGCAAATCGTGCAGCGTGATCCGACGCAGGTGAGGTTTGAGAAGGGATGGAAGAACAGGCTGGACAAATTACAAATTACGAATGACCAATGACCAATGACCATTGACCATTGACCATTGACCAATTACCAATTACCAATGACCAATTACTTCCGTCTTCCGACCAATTTCAAAGGAAAATTTTTAAAATTTAAAAATCAAAAATTATGAAAAAGTTATTGATTGACCGATCGAATGTTTTTTTCCGGCTGTACCTGGTGATGATTGTCATCATTTTGGCGCTGCTGGCTTCTTCTTTTACGGCCTGTTCGCCGCAGCGTCGTTTGCAACGACTTGTGGCGCATTACCCTGAACTTTTGCAGGCAGACACCTTGCTGGTTTGCGACACGCTTATCAGCGCGGCCATTACTGCCGACACAGCCGTACCACTCACCCACCTGGCCGACACGGTCGTCATCACCCGCGACCGCCTCGAAATAAAGCTATACAAAATCCACGACACCATCCATGTAAAGGGCATTTGCAAAGCCGACACCATCGTGCGGGAACTCAGAGTCCCTGTTGAGAAGATCAAGTTGGTGAAGTCAGAGGGAGGGGTGCTTAGCAAAGTGTTGTGGATCGTAGTAGGGTTAGGTGTTATTGCGATTGTTTCACGTTACACATTTCAGGTTTCAAGTTCAAAAAACAAAACCAAGATTTAAAATTCTAAAAAATTCAATGCTAATTGTCAACCTGAACCTTCAACTGAAACCTGCAACCTGAAACTTGAAACCTGAAACCTGAAACCTGAACCTGAAACCTGAAACCTGCAACCTGAATCCTGAAACCTGAAACCTGAATTGCGAAGCAATCACGAACACCCCAAAAAAATAAACATGATCGTGAGTAAACCTGCAACCAAGAAACTATTTGTACAATTAGTCAACCAGATCCCCGGCCCGGATCGCATTTATTCACTTAATAATTAATCACTTAAAACTTAAAACCATGTCAACAACAACTGAATTAACCAAGACCTACAGTGGTCTTTTGGGGAACCTGATGCATGTTAAAAGCCGCAAGGGCAAGAGCATCATCACCATCCCGATTGTGAAACCTCCGAGCGCACCCACCGAAAACCAGGTTCGGGCGCGGAAGGAGTTTGTAGCTGCCGCGAAGTACGCCAAAAATGTGCTTCAGAACCCCGACTTGCTGGCGGCTTACACGGCCAGGGAACGGAACGGGTTAACAGCCTATATTTTGGCGGTGACCGACTATCTTAAACCGCCGTATATCGATGAAGTGGATGTTTCGGGGTACCTTGGCAACCCGGGCGACAAGATCGGGGTAGTAGCCGGAGACGATTTCGGACTCTCCTCTGTTACAGTAAAGATCACCGGGGCAGGCGGCATCCTGATCGAAGAAGGTGAAAGCGTGATGCACCCCATCACCGGAAATTATCATTTCACCGCCACAGTGCAGGTTCCCGATCTCACCGGAGTGACCATCACCGCCAAGGCAACCGACATGCCGGGGCATACCGATCAACTTTCTGTTACCCTTTAACCACTATCATCTCTCTTTTACAAGTGCACAGGGGTCTTCAGGTAAGAGGGCCCCTTTTTTTGTTGAAGGTTTGCCGGTCATCGGTCATCCGTCATCCATCATCGGTCATCCGTCACCTTCCTTCATCACGCATGACTAAAAAAAAATCGTAAATCGTATATCGTAAATCGTAAATTCCTAAATCCTCCCATTATGTCAATCACAAAATCAAATGCAATTACGAAGAACTACCGGAGTAAATTTGGACACCAGCTAGTATTCAGGAACCGCTTTGGCCACAGTGTCATGGCAATTCCGCCCAAGCGGCGCAAAACCGCTCCAACCGAAAACCAGCTCTATGCACGCATGAAGTTCAGGATGGCTTCACACTATGCAACGAACATCCTTCAGGATCCGGATATGCTTGCCGCCTATACGGCCAAGTCGCACGATGGCTTGTCGCCCTACATTCTGGCGGTGACCGATTGGCTTAACCCGCCCTTTGTCGACCAGGTTGATGCATCGGGTTACAATGGCAACCCGGGCGACCGGATCGGCGTGGTGGCAGGCGACGATTTCGAGCTGACTGCAGTTACGTTGAAAATCGTTGATGCAGCCGGGGCGCTGATCGAAGAGGGTCCATGTGTGCTTAACATGGCCACGGGAAATTATGAGTTCACCGCCACCGTGGCTGTACCGGATGTGGCAGGAGCCACCATCACCGCCAAAGCCACCGATACCCCCGGCCATACGGCCGAGCTTTCTGTTACCCTTTAAATAGGGACCACTTTCATGCGAAGGGAGGGCGGAAACGTTCTCCCTTTTTTTGTTGCAGGAGACTGATGACTGATGACTGATGTCCGATGACTGATGACCGATGACTGTCGTCCGTCGTCCGTCGTCTGTCGTCCGTTGTCTGTCAACTGTCATCCGTCGTCATAACATAGCTTCGCCCGGTCGGTCACAGGCGGTGCAACTTGAACGGGTATTTTTCGAATCCAGGAAAAGTCGCAAATTACAAATTACAAATTACGAATTACGATTTTTTTCTACCCTGTTACTTTGTTACCCTGTTACCATGTTACCCTGTTACCCAACATTTCCTCTATAAAACACAAACTACGTGTGATATATGTCGGAACATGGTTATGTTGAAAAGTTTAGCGTTCAGTCGTTGGTCATTTAATGCCAATCATGTTGTAATCTTCCTCTTTAGGAAGAAGCTTGATGAGCTCATAGATTACATCTGAAAGAGCAAGAGAAATTTGCCAGTCCTCAAGTTTCTCGAATTTGTACGATTTCATTTTGTCGTCCGTCATCCGTCATCCGTCATCCGTCATCTGTCCTCCGTCATCCGTCCTCCGTCATCCGTCACTGACACAGGTTCGTTTATTTATCAGTTCCATTGCATCGAGTTCGATTTTTGAAAAGGCAAACCATTTCTTGCCCAGGTCTTTCAGTGAAGCGCCAATATGATAAACCGTTGCATGGTCAACGATCAGAAACCTGTCGTGCGATTTGGTAAACGTTTTTACCTCAACTGTTGGGTATTGGGCATTGAATCGTTTCAAATCCAATTTTAATTGTTTTGATATTGAAGCGGTATATATCGTGGCTGTCACTTCACTATTCCTTTTCGACAACAAAGTCAGCACACTTTCATCCACATAATTGTCTATCAACACAATAGCCTTGTTTGCCGATTTGATTATATCCGATGCAAACTGGTAGGCATCGAATATTTGTCCTTCAAAGAAGATGCCTTCGGTTGGGGGGCAGATTAGTTGGCCCAAATCCTGAACTGGATACCACGCTGCGATTTAACTCTGTATCCAACAGAGATAATCATTTCTAAATTGTAGTACTCAACCTGGTAGACTTTACCATCAGTTGCAGTTGTCGCAAATTTTGCGATAACTGATAAAGAGCTCAGCTCTTCTTTCAGCACATTCGCAATATGTTTGCCGATCGTTTTGACATCCCGGTTGAATAATAATGCAATTTGCTGACGATTAAGCCATACCGTTTCATCTTCAACCCTTACTTCGATTTGAAAATCAGTATTGTCAAGTTCCTTATATATGACTATTTCAGCTTTTTCCATGAAAGATCAATGGTTTCATGAGGCAGGTTACAAGTTACAGGTTACAGGTTGTGGAGTTAGAGAAGTTTTTTCATTGGGCCGGGATTATATTTTTCGACCTATATCATCAAGAATCTCTGACAATTCGGAGGTTGTAATAATATTTTCAAACCCTTTAGCTACAATGCCCTGTATCAGTTTCTTGTCGCCGGTCCAAAGTCGTCCTTTCAATTCAAGAGTTAACGCAACGAAAAGTAAATCGTTGAGATCAACATCCTTTACCAGGGGTTCAGCCGCTAAAATGTTCGCTTTTGAAATAAACTCTTCGCTAACAAAATGGATCCTGCAGGTAATTGAACGAATGATTTCATTTAAGTCAGCCGGTTCAAGGCCAGTCAAAGTTTGTAGTTTGATTTTGTGCTTTTCAATTTCAGTAAGCATGTAATTGCAGCTTACAAAATGAAACACGCCACGAGAATTCAACAATACTTTCCCAATCCGTCCGGAGGAATTAAGTATTGCACTGAAAACAATATTCGTGTCAACAATAACCTTAATCATTCAATAACCGAGACCGGTTTTCATTCCACCAGTTAATATTTATCTCTTTAGTTAATTGATCAACGACTGACTGATTTATTTTCTTAGCCTTTGACGTCAGCTCCTTATATCTTACATAATCAACAAAATCCTGAATTTCCTCGGTATCTACAGTTTCCGGGATACGTATAATGATCTCTTTATTTCTTTTTTCTATAATCATGATAGATCGTTTTTACAAAAATACTGATTTTATTTGCTTTTCACATCTGTTGCAAGCAATATCAGGTATCAAGGTATATGGAAGTAATAAGTGATTATGTTTCAGGTTTCAGGTTTCAGGTTTGACAAAGTTTCAGGTTTCAGGTTTCAGGTTTTTTCATCCAAATGGCTGAAAAGACAAGGGTGATTAGTAAGGCCACACCCATCTGGATATACAATGGGGTTGAAACTAATACTCCATCAAGAATCCCGGTTTTAATCATTGTAAATTTCACTGAATAATATACCATCTTACTCAAAAGAATACTTACAAAAAGCGCAACAGACACATGCCACTTTGGCTTATTTAGAAACTGTAAAAAAAGCAAGACATTTAACGTTAACTCAACTGAAATCAGGATGGCTTTGACCATAGGAGGATGTCCCACCATGAGCGAAGAAAAAACAGGGATGGTCAGGGCAAGGAAACAGGCATTCACATTGTTTCGTGTCAGCAGCAATCCGGCAAGAAGAACCAGCCGCATAGGATCAAGCAGATATAGCGGTACAGGGCAAAGATGGGAAAGGGCCGGGATGAAGTAGACTATAGTTAGAAGGGTAGCGTCAACAAGAAGGTTCTTTATAGAAAAAGCTTTTGAAAGAATTGCTATCATTGGTGTTTCCCGTTTTAGGAAATAAAAGACATGAACTTATTTTCCCTTTACC
>Ga0194053_10002759_pt1 | contig 10219 bp, 3 predicted proteins | sample SepL228m_MetaG_FD_161684 | JGI IMG/M metagenome (GOLD analysis project Ga0194053, IMG submission 161684) | Anoxic zone freshwater microbial communities from boreal shield lake in IISD Experimental Lakes Area, Ontario, Canada - Sep2016-L227-8m | ecosystem: Environmental > Aquatic > Freshwater >...
CATGGCTGCGGATGACAGCCGGCAGGCTGCGGGCAAAAGCGGCAAGCCGCGCATGCTGTCCGGTGGCCAACAACATCTGCGCTGCCTCGATGGCCACGGATACGATGGGCGGACCTGCCTCCCATGCCCGCAAGAACAGTTCCGCAGCCTCGGATGAAGGGGGAGGCTCATTCAGTATCCACGCATTCGCAGGGGGCCGAACCGACCGTGCCGTCAGAACGGCCAGATTGCGCAGAGCCCAGCCGGTGCTGCATTGTTCCATCGACTTTGTCCACGCCTGCTTTGCGCCGGCCGCGTCCCGGTTTTCCATGCGCATATTTCCCAGGTGCCACGAGGCGAGCCAGTGGTCACTGCGGCCCTTTTCTATTGAACGCTCCAGAATAGATTGCCATTCCGGCTGCGTCATAAGATGTCCGGGCGAATCGGCGGGCGGCAGGCTGTTTGTCTCCAGAAGCGCCAGCCACGGGGTCTGGTCCGCACCCGGCTCTCCAAAATCCAATTCGGCCGGAATGCGGTCAGGCAATCCCTGCGCCGCAAGACGGCACCGCTCCAGGGCGGCCCAACCGGAACCGGCAAATAGCATCTTGTCGGCCCGGCACGCGGCGGATTGTGCAAACCCGCGGTCATACTCATTCAGCAGTGCTTCCGGCAACCGTTGTGCGAGTTCGACCTCGATACAACCTTTGGCAACGTTCCAGTCACTGGAATGTGCCTGGGTTGGATCGACAGCGATTCCGCCAAATGCCTCGGTCCACTCCCACGTCGCTCCCGCCGGCATTGGCACATGCTGATTCTGGGTGCGGGCCAAGCCCGCCTGGATCTCGATGTAGGATCGGCCAGGCAACGAGAGAAACTCCTGCCAGTTTCGCCCTCCCTGATTCATTCCCCAGTAGAACACCTTGCGTCCGCGCAACAGCGCCGTGGACACCTGAAGCAGCCCCGTCCCGTCAGCTTCCACCGCCGCCTCCCAAGGCCGCACCCCTTGCGGGATGCAGAAGAAGTATTCATGCGCCGCCGGCATGTTGCGCGCATAGGTCAGGTCAATGCCTGGTGACTGCATGGGAACGCTGGTCCGGGCGAACCGGCCATCGCCCATGGGATGCAGGGCTGAATCGGCCGGACAGATCACGCGCGTGCGTTCATTCTCGGGCACCGCAATGTTCGTCCACCAATACATGGGCAATTCATACTCATGAGGATTCACTATCCTCACATGCGTAAGAAGGAATCGTGAGCCCGCCGGCAGGTGGAAATCGATCTGGTAGGGAAAACACTTTACACGATTCCATTCGTAAATACGCAAAGCCGGCTCCCCTCCGGGGCTCCGGAAACTGGCAGCGAACATCGGCGAACAGGTGAGGTGATGGTGCCCATACTGCCCGGCATTAAATTCCACGCCGCCGCTGCACCAGGCATTGCGCAAAGCAAGGTTGGCGGGTTGAAACACAGGATTCCGGTCAAGCAGTTCCCGCCGGGCATTTTTATCGAAAAGCGACAGCAGCTTCCCGCCAAGCTCCGGTGCAACCATCACCCGCAGGTGCTCGTTCTCCAGCACGACAACCTGAAGCGGACGGAGTTGCCGATCACGGTCATACCCGTCTTGGAGACGATACGGAAGGATGCGTGGCGCACAGCCCCAGCCAAGCCGCCGCCGCTCATCCTCGTCAACGGACGAGTCGGCATTCACCGTGAGATCATCGGCGGCGTGTCTGAATGCGGGCAAAGGATTCTCGCCGCCGAGTGTTGCGGCCGGCATTGGAATTGTCTCGACGTGCAACTTGGTCATCACCTAAGTGGGGAAATAAATTTCAAAGAGGATGGAAAGGATCTGTACGACGCTGAAGTGACTTCAGCTCAGCGCGTATTCGGTTCTCTTGATGACTTCCATTTTCAGCTCCTGCGAGAGGCGGTTGAAGTGCGTCGAGTAGCCGCCGATGCGGACGATCAGATTTTTGTGGAGCTCGGGATGGATGAGCGCATCCTCAAGCTCCGCCCGATCCACCACGGAAATCTGCACCTGGAGCCCGCCAAGCCGGAAATAGGTTTCGATCAACGTGCGGAGCCTCTGGCGTCCGTCCTCGCTTGCGAGCGTCGGCTTGGAAAATCGCATGTTCAGCACCGGCGTGCCTACCGCCAGGCGCTGCGGCAGGCGCGCAATGCTCCGCAACATCGCTGTCGGGCCGTTGGTATCGCGGCCTTGCATCGGCCCGGCGGAATCAGATAGCGGCTCTCCGGCCCGTCGGCCATCGGGAGTTGCGCCGACGGGATGGCCGGCGTAGACAAAGGTTTCAAACATGATGTGCGAGGGCAGAAATCTCCCGCCGCGAGCGCAGGGGAATGAACGAATTTCGTGGTAAACGAAGCCAGCTACGTCAGCCGCCAGGGCATCTACGCCGGGGGAATCGTTGCCATATTTTGGGGCTGCGGCCAGCCGCAGCCGCAGGGCTTCATGACCCTCGAAATTGCGCTCCAGAATGTCGCAAAGCTGGCGCGGAGCGACCGCCCGATCGTTGAACACCACGCAGCGCAGCGCCTCCAGCGAGTCGGCGATATTTGCCAGGCCTGCCACGTTGACGATCGACCAATTGTAACGCGCCCCGCCGTCGTTGAAGTCGCGTCCTCGCTCCACGCAATCGTCCATCAATAGCGAGCGGACCGGCTGGGGCCGATGAAGAGCGCGGGCTGAAAAGTGTTTGTTAAGCGCGCCCAGAACCTCGTGAATAACGCCCCGCATGTCGGCTCGGAATGCTGCGAGCACCTCCTCAAAGGTCACCGAATCGTCGCTGAGCGTACGGCGGAGCGTGCCTGTAAAAACCAGCGGCATGTTGAACCCGGCGTCCAGGGAACCGACGTTCGAGCAGCCGTGAACCATCGTTTCCGTGCAGCCCCCGCCGCACCACTGGACGAGATCGTCTTCGGCAAGCCCGAGATCCGACTCGCGCAGGCCCGCGAGGTATTCTGACTCGTTGTAGAACGCGGGCTGGCCGTTGCCTGAAGCGAGGGAGTCGAAGGCGGCTTCCCAAAGCGAGTCTGGCATGTCGGGCCGCACGCGCAGCTCCAAGGTCGGCCGAAAACGGCCGTGGGTTGCGGCAAGCACGATTTCCGTCATCGCCGGGTAGTCCGGGGTGCCGTCGGCATGAGAGCCTCCGAGGGCAGCAGTCCAGCCTGAGTTGGCGCTGATGTTGTCGGCGAACTCGCTCAGGAGTGTGATCGCGTTCTCCCGGTCGGGAGCCGCCTGGTAGTATGGTTCCAGCACGGCATCGAGCCGGCCGGGGTTGTCGCAGCCGTCTAAATAATAGACGAAATTGTAAGCCACCATCGCCTCGTAGAACGAACGGGCGGGCTGAAACGGCACCCGGGAAAGTGCGGCGATAAGGCGGTCCCGGTTCGGTCCCGTGCTTTGTCGCGCTTGCTCGATCGAGCGGGAATGCAAAGCGCGGATCCCTGCCAGCAAGTCGAGCAATCCTGTGTAAAACCCCTGAGTCGTGGCGTCGGAGGATCGATCCAGTCCGGCGCGAACCCGCGCTTCATAAGCATCCAGGCCCTCCGCAAGCACCCGGCCATATTGAACAATCGCGTGGGTCCACCCATGTCCTCCGACAGAGTGGGCGTTCCAGCCAGCCTCGCCAAAACAGACTTGTTTGTCCTCCTCAACCAGCAGCCGTTTGAGGTCTTCAAACGCCTGTCGCGTGGGAGCGTCGAGCTGCGGCAAACGCTCGTCGAAGCCGCGCTGATTCCAAGCAAAGGTGAACGAATAGCTGGGCGTCACCGTTGCGGATGTGGCGGGCTTCGGCCCGCCGGGATAGAGATATCCCCCTTCGTAAGCGGCGAGCGGGCCGTCTTCAAACCAGCGGCGGCAAGCGCGGGCATAGCGCTCGAAGGGCGTGGCCTCCGGGCATTCGCAGAGCCCTGCGGCAAAAGGTTCCCCGGCTTCCAGGAGCAGCCGGGATTGAGAGAGTGTGTCTGCTGCCGTCATCATTTATACTCCTTCGCGAAATCGCCGGATCATATCGTTCTGTCCGTCTGCGGACAATTTAACGAACGGCATGGAGAATCCTCCGATGCGGACGAGCAGCCCGGCATTTGTCTCCGGGGCGCGCTGGGCCTCTTCAAGCATTTCGACCGATAACCCGTTGAGCTGGAGCTGCAATCCGCCCAGCTGGAAATACGTGCGCAGGAGGGCTTGAACTTTTTTCCGCTGGATGGCGTCTGCGAACAAGCTCGCCTCGATCGAGAGATCCAAGGCTTGACCGCCGAAAAATGCCCGCTGATCAATTGTCGTCACCGAGCGGAGGAGCGCAGTCGGTCCCGTTCGTGAGCGGTTGATCCCGACCCCCACGTTTTTGGCGAACGCCTCGCCTGCCTGCCTGCCATCCAGACTCGCTGCGGTGATCGACCCCTTCCCGACATGCGCGTCGAGCGTGTGGAATGATGGGGCGAACGTATAAATCTCATCGCTGTGATTTCTCACCGAACGGGCGAATCGCTCGGCCAGCCGGCGAGCCATCGCATCCGCTTCAGGTTCGTCGTTCCCATATTTGGGTGTCCGTCGGATTTTATTGAGCATGTCGGAATGCCCTTCAAAGTTCTGCTTCGCTGCAAGCACCATTTGATCGAGGGTAAGCCGGCGCTCCTCAAAAACGAGCCGGCGAATGGCCAGCAGCGCATCGGCGGCATTGATCAGCCCAAAGGCCTCCACGATGACGGTGTGGTATCGGCAGCCGCCGAGCAGCCGATCTTTTCCGCGCTCAATGCAATCACCCAGCAGGGCTGACACGAACGGGTTCGGGCTCCTTTGAGCCCTTTTCCTGCGTGTTTCCTCCAGCAGCAGGGAAATCGTTTCATCCAAGAACGAGCAGGTCGCTTCGAACAGGTCATCGAAGGTCTGAAACTCCTGCGGCACGAGCGTGCGCAGCTTAAACGGGAATTCCTGGCGGAACGGTTGCCCGTGGTTCGTTGCCATCTCCACAGAGGTCAGAACGTTGACGACGGATCCCCACATATCGGACCATTCATTAGGCGCCATCATCAGGCCCATGCAACTGTTCGCGACCCAGCGGTGAGCTTCAGCACTCGGGATGCCGCGCTCGATCAACGCGGCCTTGCACGGTTCCTCGCCATAGAATGTCGGCTGGCCCATGCGCAGCAATTCCGGACAGAGCGCCAGTTCAAAGACTTCGTCTGCGGTGCCGCGATGGACCCGGATCGCGAGAATCGGCGAAGAGAGTTGAAGTCGGCTGACGACCTTCAGGATCAGGCGGGAAAGCGCGTTGAACTGATCCTGACCGCTCGCGTCACAGCCTCCGATATTGACGTTGCAGGCCGCATCGCCGAAGCGGTTCAGGGCCACGAAGAAGTCGGAGAGGTCACGTTCCAGCTCGGCTTCTTCGATCCCCTGCTGGAGGTCCCGCTGGAAGAGAGGAAGAAGATATTGGTCCAGCCGGCCCAGTGAGAGCGAGGCAGCCGATAGCTCGGACAGTGCGGTGGCGACGTGAACCAGGCGGATCGCTTGCAGGGCCTGTTTGAATGTGCGGGCCGGTTTGGCGGGCTGGATGAGGCACGTTTCGGCAATACTCAACATCCGCTTGCGGTGGGCGTCAGTGAGGCTGTCCTCTTGCGCGTGGGCTGCTGCCCTGGCTGCATAGCGTTCGCTCCAACGAATGACCGCGCGCAAGGCGATATCCATGCCCTCGAGCAGCTCCGCTTTCTCAGGGGAAGCCCCTTCGCATTCGCTCTCGATCCGGGATAATATGCCGTCCAACCCCTCGGTCACCACGCGCTCGTAATCGACCGTGGTGTGGGCCGAGCCTCCATCGCTGGGGCCCATGCCAAACCGCGATCCGAGCAGATCGAAATTGGAAGCCTGTCGGCTGGCGGCGGCTGCCGAACGAAGCTCGGCGAGCTCGCGGGACTCTGCCTCCAGCGTCCGGGCCTTATTTTCAAACTCCTCCTCCGGCCATCCGAAGTCGCCTGCCATGCCGTCGATCGCCGCGATGGCAATAGGCAAGTCCTGAAGTAGGCGATCAAAGCGAAGCGCCGCTTGCGTGGGAGCGGGAAATTCATCCTGTACGCAACGGTCATATCGGTTGCTGAGCAGACGAACAGATTTCCAGACTTGGTCGTTTGAAAGCAATTGATCGTTGTCGCACGTGCTCGCTGCCTCCGATGGGCGGGGGCTCAGGATTGCTCCCTGCCGCGCCTTAGCGGGCGAGGCTGGCAGAGGCTGGGCATCAGCAGGGAATGGCACTAAGGCAAGGCGGTTTTGGGATGTAGCCCATTCAGGGCAGGACGCATTATTGATGCGAATACCCAGGGCGGCGTCTGCTTCGCAGCCTTGCCCTGGGCTGTTGGATACAGCCCCGTTGGGGCTTAGCTGAGCGCCATTTGCATTTGCAGGAGTCGCTCTGCGCGGGGCGGATATCGTTGAGCTAGTCATAAAGCGCCTTTAGTTTTCTTTAAAAGTTCCACTCTTGGGCGCGACGCCTCCCCGTCCGAAAAACTCCAGCGCAAAGTAATACGGCTGGTCTTTCAAAAGCGACGTGATCTGCTTTTCTTCGCCGTAGATGGTTGCGCACTGGTAAAGTTTGTCCGGGGCAACTCCCCACAAGACATTGCAGCCGTCGGCATATTCGGGAAGTTTCCAGCGGAGGTTCACAACCGTATTGTCAAACCCTCCCGGAGCACGTGTGATCTCGATCGGATTGGCGGCGGATGGAGGCGGCACCTCATTCGTCGTGCCAAATAGCCGCAGGGCGCGGACTGCCGGATACCCGTTGCCCGACATCCTGTAGATCGTCAGCCGAAAATATCGCCCTTGGACTGGCTGGGCCATTTCGTAATAAGGGTGTGGAAGGTCACGCTTGGCATTCCGTTCGTCGACAACCACTTTCCACTCGATGCCGTCAAGAGATGCTTCGACCATATACGACGGCAAATACTCCTGATTCGGATCAGCCTCGTGTTCCATGAAGTTGACCTGGATGGCGTGAATCTCAGAAACCTGCTGAAGCTTGAGCTCGACGGTTGCCGGATTGCGGTCGGCAGCAATCCAGTAGCTGCGGCTGGATTCCTCGACAACAAGCCTGGCCGGATGGTTTTCCAGCTCGGAAGTGGCTTTCGCTTCGGCCCCGAACGACTGGAGCATCCAGCCCAGGAAAAGATCGGTTTCCTTTTCGAGCCTGCAGTCAGGAATTTGGTGCGGGTAGTCGCCAAATCGGGTGTCGGAATGAAGGATTCCATCCTGATCAACGAAGGTTGGAAACAGGCCGATTCGTCTTTCCCAGGGATGCTTGTCGGCGATCACCATGGTCGTAAAATGCCAGTGGTTTCCAAACTGATCCATATCGTTTGTGCCGTGTCCGGCCCCGAAAATAAAGCCATCGATCTTTAGCGAGAACGGGTTGCTGGTGCTCACAACAAAATCGCCGAGCGGCGAATCAGAAGTTGCGAAACAATCGGCATACTCCGGATTGCCTGTGCCCGCAGTTGCGTAATGAAGATAGTATTTCCCGTTATACTTGTTCATTTCCGCCCCCTCGTTCCAACCATGGCGAAACTCGGTGGTGCCAGGGACGTAGATGCGTTCCCAGCCGCGGGTATCCTGCCGGGGCTCGATCAAAACCTTCCATTCGGATTTGAGTTCGAATGTCGTGGCATCGAGCTCGGCGCCGATAATCACATGGTGAAAGACCGTTCCGTCCGGCGCGGTAAAGCTCTGCCGGTTTTGATAAATATAAACTCGGCCATCGTCGTCGCAGAACAGGCCTGGATCGCCGAGGTCCATCGGGTTGTTGACGAATTCCCACTTGTCGTTGAGCGGATCGCTTGAAACGTAGAACGGCGACTTGACGCCACTATTCGTGCGATAGACTTTCCCATCGATGACTTCTGCGGCGGGTGCCCAACCGAGTGCTTTTTCCGGCAGTGATTTTGTCCGGATATAATTCCAGTTGACCAGATCATCGGAATGGAAATATCCCCATGAGTAGGAGGTGAAAAGATAATAGCTCCCGCGGCAGGTCGTAAACGACGGGTCAGCCGCAGAACGATACGGTTGCTTGGGAATCCTGGATCCCTGATTTTGAACCTGATATTGGTATTCTAAGTTGATGGGGTTTGCGTAGGTTTTCATTGAGCGAGCAGTAAAGTAGGGGACGGTAAAGTTTGAATACGCTCAGTCTGAAGAGCGCGAAATGATCTCATCTTGTACCTTTTCATCGAGGGTCGTGAATCGGGCCGAGAGGCCGCAAATCCGCACGGTCAGGTTGGAATATCGTTCCGGATGCCTCTTGGCGTCGCGCAGCATGGCCGTGGAAACGACATTGGTCTGGAGCGTTGCGCCGCCGAGCGCCGCAAAAGTTCTCAGGGTCGCTGCCAGCGGAGAGAACAAGTCGCTGCTGGCGGGAGTCAGCGGGAGCTGAACATCCAGGACGGCGTTCCCGGGAAAATCGCGCATGTCAATCCCCTCCATGGCGCGCACGACGTCAGTCAGATTATTGGGTAGCCGTCCCCGGCTCGGACTAACGCCTTGGCTGAGCACTTCCCCTGCCTGCCGGCCATCTGGAGTGGCCCGTGTGTTTTTGCCCATCCAAACAAAAGCGTAATAGACGAATAAGCTCGGAACAAAGCGGCCTCCACGCTCATTTTGCAACATGGAGGTCTGGACGACGAGATCTCTGGCGAAGCGGGCAGCCAAGGCATCGCATTCGGCATCGCCATGGCCGAATTTCGTCGCGGAAACCATCCGGGCGTGGAGAGGTTCGTTGCCTGCCCAGTTTGAAGCGAGGACCTGGGCAAGCTCTTTCAACGAAAGGACGCGTTCCTCAAATACGATCTGACGAATGGCCTGCAACGAATCCACGACCGTGGCAAAGCCGACCAGAGCCAGGTTAGCCGGATTGTAAATCGCCCCGCCAGCCGTGTAGTCACGCCCCTGTTCCAAACATCCCTCCAGAGTGGAGGAAAAGAAAGGACACGGGTGGACTTCCTCCCATCCTTGTCCTGCCTCCTTCAACCACCCGGCACCCCGCCCAACCGCATATCCAAAAGCGGACATAAATTGTTCATAAAATTCCTCGAAGCTCGCAGGATCATCCGGAGAGGCTTGAGGAAGCACTTTCCGCAAGGCGATTGGATCGTGGTTCCCTTCCCGGGGATTGAGGAAAAGGTCCAGCAGCCGGGCCATGTTGAAATAATAATAGGCTCCGGCGCTGTGCTCGACCCCCTCGGTGATCGTTTCCTGGCAGCCGCCATTCACATAGAGCCGCGCATGGCGCTCGGTTTTTCCTGCTCTGACAAGGGCTGGAATCAAAACATCGTCGTTCAAAAACGCGAAGTTGTTGTGCCCTTCCCCGGCATGGAGGGCCAGGAGATTGATATAAGCATCGGGCGAGGTGGAACCGTAACGGCATTGCAACTTGGGGTTGATCAAGTTGAGCGAATGGTGGGTTTCGATAAATAAGCGCGTCACGTCGTTATAGACAGGTCTGCCCTCTTCATCGCAACCACCCAGTTCGATGCAAGTGCTTGTCTCGGGCCATTGCCCATCTTCGATGTGAAATTTGATATCCGTAGGAAGCATCCAGCGCCCGATGAGATCCCGGGCCTCGGCCTCGGTGATCACCCCCTCGGCAACGTCGTGCCGGTAAAGGCCGCCCAAAAGCCGGTCGGGATGCCCCAGCAGCGAAATTCCAATCGCCTCCAGCGATGCCGTCGCTTCGCGAAGGAATAGTAGCGCGGCCAAGCCTTCCTTGAAGGTTCGCGGCGGCAAGGCTGGAACACGGCGGGCCGCTTCGGCGATGAACTGAAAGTTGCGCCGGACCTGCGGATCTTTCTCCTCCGGAAGCCGGGCTTCCGCGGCTTGCGCAAAGCGTTCGGCCACCCGGAGCACGGCACGGCATGACCGTTCAGCCGCCTCAAGGAATGCAGCCGATTGAGGGTCATGAGCTGCTGCCCGGTGATGCGCAATCTCGGCCAGGATGCCATTCACGCCGACACGCAGCAGTTTGGTATAGCCAAGACTATGATGATCGTTATCGACAGGGTTCCAAATCGTCCAGATGTTCCACGGGCTCCCCCCGGACCTGAATGATTCAATGTTCTGCCAAGCCGGCAACGTTCGTTTTGCGGGCATGCGCTTGTGCCATGTCCACGCTGCCACGCAGGCCGTTTCCCGCCCGCCCGGGGTCCCCCCGGGCGGGCGGGAAACGGCCTGCGTGGC
>Ga0194053_10002762_pt1 | contig 10213 bp, 9 predicted proteins | sample SepL228m_MetaG_FD_161684 | JGI IMG/M metagenome (GOLD analysis project Ga0194053, IMG submission 161684) | Anoxic zone freshwater microbial communities from boreal shield lake in IISD Experimental Lakes Area, Ontario, Canada - Sep2016-L227-8m | ecosystem: Environmental > Aquatic > Freshwater >...
AGGTGCGATGCCCCTGCCACCGCGTCGACGGTCTGGGTGGTGATGCTGCCCGCGGCACGTCCTACCAGGGCAAGCAGTCCGCACACCCGGCCTAGTATGCCGGAACGGCCGGGTGGGCCTGAACTCGCGACCAACCGAATCGGCAGGCGTGTCGGTTCGCTGTTGATCGGTGGTCTACGCTGCGTAGTATTCGGGTGAAGATGCGTATTCGGGTGACTCCTGCCGGTGCCAGACGCCGGGTCACTCCGAGGCCATCGGCCCAGCTTGTGACACAGGAGGTGCCAGGGTGACACCACGCGGGTTCAGCCTTACCGCGACCGGCCCACGTCGGCGTCGAACCGCGGCGATGGTCACCACCTTTGTGGCGCTGGCGCTGACTCTGAGCGGCTGCAGTTGGCAGCACGCACTGGGGCTCGGGTGGCCGAAAGGCATCACGCCGGAGGCCCACCTCATGCGTGAACTGTGGCTCTGGTCGGTGATCGCAGCCCTCGTCGTCGGCGTGATGGTGTGGGGATTGATGTTTTGGACCGGCATTTTCCACCGCCGCAAGAAGGGCCAGAGCGAGTTGCCGCGCCAGTTCGGTTACAACATGCCGCTGGAACTCGTGCTGACCGTGGTTCCGTTCATCATCATCTCGGTGCTGTTCTACTTCACCGTCGTCGTCCAGAACCGGGTGACCAACAAGGAATCAAATCCCGAGGTTGTTATCGACACCACCGCTTTCCAGTGGAACTGGAAGTTCGGGTACCAGAAGATCGCGTTTGCGGATGGATCCTTCAACTATGACGGCGCCGATCCGGCCCGCAAGGCCGCGGTGCTGTCCAAGCCCGAGGGCAAGGATGCCCACGGCGAGGAGAAGGTGGGCGCAATCCGGGGGTTGAACCCTGAGGACCGCAGTTACCTGAACTTCGACAAGGTCGAAACGATCGGAACCAGCGACGAGATCCCAATCCTGGTGCTGCCCGTCGGGAAGCGAATTGAGTTCCAGCAGGCCTCCGCCGATGTGATCCACTCGTTCTGGATCCCAGAGTTCCTGTTCAAGCGCGACGTGTTTCCGGATCCGGTGGCCAACCACACGGAGAACATTTGGCAGGTTTCCGAGATCAGCCAGACCGGCGCCTTCGTCGGTCGCTGCGCTGAGATGTGCGGCACATTTCACTCGATGATGAACTTCGAGGTGCGGGTGGTTTCGGCTGCCGACTTCAAGACCTACCTGCAGGCACGGATCTCGGGAAAGACCAACGCCGAGGCATTGCAGGTGATCAATCAGCCGCCGTTGGCAATCACCACCCATCCGTTTGATACCCGTCGCGGTCAACAGGTGATACCGCCGGCGCAGGTGTCCTCGCAGGCGAGCGATTCACAGGCGATCAAGTAGAGGCGGCAAATCCCCATGCGTATCGAAGCCAGGTTGTTTGAGATCCTCACCGGGTTCTTCGTCCTTGCCGCGATCGGCTACGGCATATTGACCGCTGTTTTCGCGCACGGCGGCCTGGAATGGGCCGGCACCACCGCTCTGGCGCTCACCGCGGGCCTTGCATTGATCATCGGAACGTTCTTCCGTTTCATCGCCCGACGTCTCGATACCCGACCTGAGGATTACGGCGATGCCGACATCGCCGACGGCGCCGGGGAACTGGGCTTCTTCTCGCCGCACAGCTGGTGGCCGATCCTGATCGCGCTGTCCTTCTCGACGGCGGCCGTGGGCGCGGCGCTGTGGCTTCCCTGGCTGATCTTCGCCGGAATCGTCTTCGTCCTCGCGGCGGTGTCGGGGTTGGTCTTCGAGTATTACGTCGGGCCCGAGAAGCACTGAGCGCGAAGGTCACAATCCGGGCGGTATCTGGCCGTCGTACGGTGTGCTGCACAGCCTCTCTGCCATCCGGTTGGGTATTGTTCTGCCGGAATGGGGCGAGTGCCTGCGAGCCGCACGCCGCACCCGCCTCTCAGATGCTGTCGAAAGAGGATAGGCAAGGATGAGCGGGCCAAATCCGCCGGACCAGGAACCGGGCGGTCAGCCGACCGAGGCGTATCGGGAGGAACTGACCGACACCGGTTTTTCGCGGGCGTATTCAGCTCCGGAATCCGAGCAATACACCATCGCTCCCTATATGCCCGCCGAGCTCGAGTTGTACGACTACGACAGCTATGACCAGGCGGGTGCTCCCGCTGACCTGTCGCCGCCCAAGTGGCCGTGGGTGGTCGGTGTCACCGCGATCATCGCCGCTATCTCACTGGTCGTCTCGGTGTCGCTGCTGGTGACCAGAACTGACACCAAAGACTCGGCCTCCCCGACGACGACGACGGTGCCGCCGGCCCAGGATGAGATCACCACAACTGTGCCGCCGCCACCGCCGCCGCCGCCAAGCGAAGTTCCGCCGCCACCGCCGCCTCCGGAGACCGAGACCGTCACGGTGACTCCTGAACCCGCGCCGCCGCCGGTCGTGACGGAGGCCCCGCCGCCAGAGACCGCTGCACCGCCGCCGCCGCCGGTCACCACCACTCCGGTGGGTCCGCGGCAGGTGACCTACTCCGTCAGCGGCACCAAGGCGCCCGGTGACATCATCACGATCACCTATGTTGATGCTTCGGGTCGCCGTCGCACCCAGCGAAACGTCTACATCCCTTGGTCGCTGACGGTGACACCGATCTCGCAATCTGATGTCGGTTCCGTTCAGGCCTCCAGCCTGTTCCTGGTCAGCAGACTGAATTGCTCCATCACCACGAGCGACGGGACGGTGTTGTCATCGAATCAGAACAACGCGGCGCAGACGAGCTGCTGATGGCCTCGAATCCGGTGGACGTCGAGCCGAGAGCGGTGAATGCGCGTTCGCCGGAAACAGTGGATCGGCTTATGGTGGGTGTCTGCGGGGCGATCTGGCTGGTTCTGCTGGCCATCAGCGTCATTGCGACGGTCGCCCTGGTGCAGCTCGGCAGGGCGCACGTAGACGGTGCGGAAAAGCATTCGTCCTGGCTGCTGTACAGCATCATCGTCGTCTCCGCCTTGATCATCATCGGTGCCATTCCGCTGTTGATGAGAGCTCGCCGAACGGCGCTGACCGAACCCGGGCCGACGCCGGATGAACCTGCGGCGGATGCCCCGGTGCGACCTACCGAGGCTCCGACCGAGAAGCTGCGGGTGTTCGGCACCGCGGTCGACCCCTATGCCCTCCAGCCACAGTCTGCGGCTCCGATGCCGAAAGTTCCCGTGGCCGCGGTGGAACGGCTTTGGTTGCGCGGCTCGGTGTCGCTACTGGCGGCGATGGGCCTGGCCCTGATTGCGGTTGCGACCGCGACCTATCTACTCGCCACCGCCAGCGATACCGGAGCCTGGACGGCCCTGGGGACGGCCGCGGTCATCACCGTCGCGATGCCGGCGATCCTGGTCGCTTTCCAGCGCCGTCTGGTCGACGTCATCGACGACACGGCCGGCTGATCCGGTCCTGAAACGATAAGGGCCCCAGCCGGATTGGCTGGGGCCCTCATCGTCACACCGGACTAGTGATGACCGTTGGATCCGTTGGATCCGTTGCCGTTGGACCCGTTGCCGTTGCTGCCTGACTCGTGGTCCTGATATTCCTTCAGGGCGGTCAGGGCCCGCTGTTCGGAGGCATGTGCCGCATCGTTCAGCGCGGCGTTCTGGGACGCCGGGTCGGCGGTCAGGAAGGAGCCGCGACCCGGTTGGCCGCCGGAGCCTAGCTTGTTCATTCGCTTTGGTAGGGCAGCACCCTGATACTCCAGCGGTAGCGGGTGGCCATGGTCGTCGACCGGTCCCAGTGGCTGGTGCACCTCGATGTAGGCACCGTGCGGCAGCCGTTTGATGATGCCGGTCTCGATGCCGTGAGCGAGCACGTCACGGTCACTGCGCTGTAGTGCGACCGCCCACCGGTAGGTGATGAAAAACACCAGCGGTGGTAACACCAGCATGCCGATTCGGCCGATCCAGGTCGTCGCGTTCAGCGAGACGTGGAACGTGTAGGCGATGATGTCGTTCATCGCGCTGAAGGTCAGCACCATGTAGAACGCGATCGCCATGGCGCCGATCCCGGTGCGGACCGGCACGTCGCGTGGACGCTGCAGCAGGTTGTGGTGTGCGTCGTCCTTGGTGAACCACCGCTCCAGGAACGGGTAGACCACCAGCAGGCCGAAGATCACACCCATGAGCAGTGCCACCCACACCGCGGCCGGGATGGTGTGGTTGCCGAAGTAGATCTCCCACGGCGGGAAGAGTCGAATGAGGCCGTCGGTCCACATCATGTAGAAGTCCGGCTGTGAGCCGGCCGACACCTGCGACGGCTTGTAGGGACCCAGCACCCAGATCGGGTTGATCTGCAGCAGGCCGCCCATCAATCCGAGGATGCCGACGACGATTGCGAAGAAGGCACCCGACTTGACCGCGAACACCGGCATCACCCGGACGCCGACAACGTTGGTCTCGGTGCGTCCCGGGCCGGGGAACTGGGTGTGCTTCTGGAACCACACCAGCGCCAGGTGCATGCCGATCAGCGCGAGCATTATCCCCGGGAACAGCAGGATGTGGATCGCGTACAGCCGGGGGATGATGATGTCGCCGGGGAAGTCACCGCCGAAGAGCGCCCAGTGCATCCAGGTACCGATCACGGGGATCCCCAGGGAGATCGACGAGAGTGCCGCGCGAATTCCGGTGCCGGACAGCAGATCATCGGGCAGTGAGTAGCCGAAGAAGCCCTCGAACATGGCCAGGATGAGCAGCAGGGAGCCGATGACCCAGTTCGCCTCGCGGGGACGCCGGAAGGCACCGGTGAAGAAGATGCGGGCGAGGTGCACCATGATCGACGCGGCGAACAGCAGGGCCGCCCAGTGGTGAACCTGCCGGACGAAAAGCCCGCCGCGGACTTCGAAGCTGATATTCAACGCGGTCTCGTAGGCCCGTGACATCTGGATACCGCGCAGCGGCTGGTAGACGCCGTTGTAGGTGACCTCTGCCATCGAAGGGTCGAAGAACAGCGTCAGATACACACCGGTGAGCAATAGAATAATGAAGCTGTACATGGCGATCTCGCCCAGCAGGAATGACCAGTGGGTGGGGAACACCTTGTTCAGCTGGCGCCGGAGTGCTCCCGAGGGGTGGTACCGGGAATCGACATTGTCGGCAACTATCCCGACTCGGTCCGCGACACTTGTGCTCATGATCTGCGCTCCCAGAAGGCCGGTCCGACAGGTTCGATGAAGTCGCCGTTGGCGACGAGGTATCCGTCGTTATCAATGGTAATTGGTAGTTGCGCCAAAGCGCGAGCAGCCGGTCCGAAGATCGGCCGGGCAAAGTGCAGCGCGTCGAACTGCGACTGGTGACATGGGCACAGGATGCGGTAGGTCTGCTGTTCATACAGCGAGGACGGGCAACCTAGGTGCGAGCAGACCTTGGTGTAGGCGAACAGATCACCGAAGTTGAAGCTCTCCTGACCCTGGCGCTTGACGACCCGGGCCATATCGACCGGTTTGATACGGATCAGCATCACCGGGTTACGCACCCCCATGGCGATCACGCCGAGTTTTTCGTGCGATTCCACAGTGGTTCCGTCGCCGTCGGACTCGCGCCAGGGGAACACCGTTTCCATACCGCCGGCATCGAGATCCTCCGGACGCATCTTCACCAACGGCGACTCACCTGCCCTGCCGGTGGAGCGCCCGAGATAGATCGTCTCGCCCTTGAACCGGGGGGTCCAGCCTGACGTCCACAGCACCGCTTTGAGCCCATCCGCGGTGGGCACGACCGGCTTCCACGGGTTCTTGATGATGCCGCCCGCGGCGGCGACCAGGGTGCCGAGGCCGAATGCGCCCAAACCGATCCCGAGCGACATCCCGATCAGCTTGCGGCGCTTGACGGTTGATCCCTCGAACGCGTCGACCAGGTTGGCCGCCGCGGTCCTGCGATCCAGTTCTGAGGACTGTCCGTCGTGCCGATCCTGGATCGAGATTTCCTCGGGAATGAACTTCTTCTGGTAGAGCACGGCGCCGATCCCGATGGCCAGGATCGACAACCCGAATGTCACGCCGTATAGGGGAGTGGCCAGGGTGTAGAGGAAGTTGCCCTCGACGCCGTAGGGCTTGTACTCCCACGGCCAGAACAGGAAAACCAGCAGCAGGGCCAATCCCATGATGCCGCCAAGCAACAGCCATAGTGCGACCGATCGCTCCGCGCGCTTTTCAGCCCTGGTGCCCTCGACCGGCCAGCGGGGCTCCTTCAATACGGTGTCGACACCGTCGAGCTTGCCGCCGAGCCGGACCAGGTCCTCTGTTGACATTGCCGCCAGTTGCTCGTCGGTCGGCTTGCCTCCGGTGTACTCGCTCACGACCTCGCCCCGATCCACAGCGCTGCCGCGACGGCGGCCACGATTCCGATGATGAAGATCGCCATACCCTCCGGCGCGGGCCCAAAACCGCCGAGCCCGTAGCCACCCGGATTAAGCGTCTCGCTGGCGGAACGGACATAGGCGATGATGTCCCGCTTCTCTTCGGGCGAGATTTGGCGATCGGAGAACTTCGGCATGTTCTGCGGACCGCTCAGCATTGCCGTGTAAATCTGGGCCGGTGTGGCCGGATCCAACATGGGCGCGTACTTGCCCGAGGAAAGTGCGCCACCACGGCCGGTGAAGTTGTGGCATGACGCGCAGTTGAGCCGGAAGAGGTCTCCGCCGCGGGCGACGTTGCTGCCGATCAGCGACTGGTCGGCGATCTGGCCGTTGGCGTCACGCGGGACCAGCGGTCCACCACCCATGCTCTGGACGTAGGCGCCCATCGCGTCGGTTTGAGCCTCGTCGAATGTCGGAGTCTTACGAGGGGCCTGAGCCTCGCCGCGCATCGCCGGCATGCGGCCGGTGGAGACCTGGAAGTAGACCGCCGCTTCACCGACACCGAGCAGGCTCGGCCCACGGCCGTTTACGCCCTGCAGGTTGGCACCATGGCAGGTGATACACGCCGTTTCGTAGAGTTGCTGACCAGTACGCAGCAGCGCCGACTGGGACTGATCGGCGACAGCCACCTGCGGGGTCGGTGTCAGGGTCGCGGCCAGTACGCCGGCCAGACCCAAACCGAACACCAGCAGGACGGCCGCGGTCAGCCGGCGATGAAGCCGCCGATGCGTCTTGCCGCTCAAGCGGGACCCAATCTTGAGCATCGAACCCCTTCGCATCATCGGATTTCGCATCGTCGGATTTCGCATCAACGGATGAAGTAGATCGTCGCGAACAAGGCGACCCAGACGATGTCGACGAAGTGCCAGTAGTAGGACACCACGATCGCCGCTGTCGCCTGTGCCGGGGTGAACTTGGTCATGGTGGTTCGCAACAGCAGCAGTACGAAGGCGATCAGACCGCCGACGACGTGCAGACCGTGGAAGCCGGTCGCAAGATAGAAGACGCTGCCGTAGGCGCTGCTCGAGATGGTCGTGCCGTGCGTCACCAGGTGGAAGTACTCGTAAGCCTGACCGAGGACGAAGAACAAGCCCATCAGGAAGGTGACGGTGTACCACCGGCGCAGACCGAAGACGTCGCCACGTTCGGCGGCGAACACGCCCATCTGACAGGTGAACGACGACGCGATGAGCACCAAGGTCACCGGAACTGCCTGGTAAAGATTCAGTTCGGTGGGCGGCGGCGGCCAGACGCCTCCTGATTGGGCGCGTGCGGTGAAATACATGGCGAACAGTCCGGCAAAGAACATCAATTCACTGGAAAGCCACACTATGGTGCCGACGCTGACCATGTTCGGTCGGTTCAGCGAATGCACGCGGGACGTTATCGCAGTTCCGGAGGTGCCTACAGCGCTCGTCACAGTCAGAAGTATGACGCTTTGTAGTTGTCGAGGTACAGCCAGGGGGCGATTTCGTCACAACTTGTTTTCCCGGGCCTTGGTAGCGGGTCTGCGACGTGCGACGATCTGCCGGTGACATCGCCCACGCCTGAACCAGTTCCCGGTTCGTCGACCATCACATGGCCGCAGGTACTGGGCCGGTCGACCACTGGATCTGAACTTGTCGGGGGGCAGGCGGCATGGGCGATGGACCAGATCATGGCCGGGGCTGCGACGCCCGCCCAGATCGCCGCCTTCGGCGTGTCGATGACAATGAAACGTCCAACGGCCGCTGAGGTCCGCGAGCTGGCCGACACCATGCTGCGCTATGCGCAGCGGGTTCCGACTGACGCAATCGGCAACGACACCGTCGACATCGTCGGCACCGGCGGCGACCGCCTCAACACGGTGAATCTGTCGACGATGGCCGCGATCGTGGTGGCCGCGGCGGGCGTGCCGGTGGTCAAGCATGGCAACCGCGCTGCATCGTCAAAAAGTGGCGGCGCCGACATGCTGGAAGCGCTGGGCGTCCGGATCGACCTGGGACCCGAAGAGGTGGCCCGTTCTGTCGCCGAGGTTGGGATCGGGTTCTGTTTCGCGCCTGTGTTCCACCCGTCCTATAAGTACGCTGGACCGCCGCGCCGGGAGATCGGTGTGCCAACGGTGTTCAATCTGCTTGGGCCGCTTACGAATCCGGCAAGTCCGCGGGCCGGATTGATCGGCTGCGCGTTCGGTGATCTCGCTGAGGTGATGGCGGGTGTGTTCGCCGCCCGTGGTGCGAGCGTGCTGGTGGTGCACGGTGACGACGGGCTCGACGAGTTGACCACCACGACCACAAGCACCATTTGGCGGGTGCAGGCCGGCACCATCGACAAGCTCACTTTCGACCCGCTCGGCTTCGGCTTTCCCCGTGCGCAGATCGGCGATCTTGTGGGCGGTGATGCCGAAGCCAACGCCGCACAGGCGCGCAATGTGTTCGCCGGGGCCCGCGGCGCGGTACGCGACGCCGTCGTGCTCAATGCAGCGGGGGCGATGGTCGCCTACGCCGGGCTATCCAGCCATGCCGAATGGCTGCCGTCCTGGGAGGCTGCGCTGAGTCGGGCCGCCGACGCGATCGACTCCGGGGCCGCCGAGCGATTGCTCGCGCACTGGGTGGGATTCACCCAGGAATTGCGTTAGGTGGGATTCACCCAGGAACTGCGAAGCGGCGTGCTGGGCTGAGCGTGCCGTGGCTGCCCACTGGAGCCACGAGCCCGCAGCATGCCGCGGCGAGGCGAAACCACCGGTGGCACTGACGATCCGCACCCCCGGCTGGGCCAGCCAGCGCGCGATCAGTGCGGTTTCCTCGACCAGTGCCCCGCCCAGCGGTGCCGGTTGCGGTAACACCACCTGGGCACCGGTGCGCAGCGCCTCGACCACCGGCATCGGTGGGACGTGCGGGCCGGCGCACCCGGCGCCGGCCAGCTGTCCGTGTCTGACAATCGCCAGTTGCCAACCACCCGCACCGTCGGGTGCCGCGGCGACGAGCTCGGCGACTGCGACCAGCGCGCGCAGCCGTTGCCCACGCCAGAGCACGTCGATCGTGGCCGCGGTGATGTCCCTCAGTCGGGCGGCGCTCTCGTAGCACGCCCGATCTGCCAGATCGGTGACCCCGTGCACCGCGGCTGCCAGCGCCGCGTCATCCAGTCCGTCGATCACCCGGGCGGCCCGATCTGGAGCCGCGGCGTAGTCCGGTGCGGACACCCCCCGATCCGCCGGACATGGTGACACCTCCCGCTGCGGACACTTCGGGCCATGCTCTCCGTGGACGCCTATCCGGGTCGTGCAGGTCCGGACACCGGTGAATCGAGCGAGTAGACCGGCAGTGTCGGCGGCGTCCGTGCGTGAGCGGAACGGGCCGATCGCCTGCTCCAGGCGGGGTGCACGCACGACGGACAATCGTGGGAAGGCCTCATCGGTCAGCGCCACCCACCACCATCGATGCGGAAAGCGCGATCGGCGGTTGTACGGCGGCGCGTGGGCGGCCAGCAGGCGTAGTTCACGTACGCCCGCCTCCAGTGCGTGGGCGCATTCGACGTGCTCTACCGACGTGGCAAGGGTGACCATTTCCTTGATACGCCCCCGCGGATCGGCGCCGGTGAAGTACTGCCCCACCCGTCGATGCAGATTGGTCGCGGTGCCGACGTAGAGGACCTCCGCGCCCGGCCCGCGAAAGAGGTACACCCCGGGCCGGTGCGGAAGTCCCTTGGCCAGCACCCGCTTGGCGCGTTGGGCGTTGGACGCAGTGGGCAGATACGAGCGCAGATCCCCGTATGTCGTCACACCCTGATTGCCCACCCGTGCGATCAGGGCGTGCAACACGTCGACGGTGGCGCGAGCGTCATCC
>Ga0194053_10002767_pt1 | contig 10199 bp, 12 predicted proteins | sample SepL228m_MetaG_FD_161684 | JGI IMG/M metagenome (GOLD analysis project Ga0194053, IMG submission 161684) | Anoxic zone freshwater microbial communities from boreal shield lake in IISD Experimental Lakes Area, Ontario, Canada - Sep2016-L227-8m | ecosystem: Environmental > Aquatic > Freshwater >...
CGGCGAAGTGATCGTCTGCCGGCGCAATGTGCCGCTGGCTCGCGTCGAACCGATCCGCAAGCCGGCGCCCCGCAAGCCGCAGCATAGCGTCGTGGGTTGCATGAAGGGCACCGTGCGAATCCACGGTGACCTAACCGAACCGTGCCTTCCCGAGGCCGACTGGGAAATGCTGAAGTGACGCCCCCATGCCTTGTTGAAGCAGACGTCGTGGCCCTGCCTGCCCATCACCGCCGAGGACATGGCGGAGGCCTACAGCCTGCCGCCGCCCATTCACCGCGACCCGGCGGATCGCGTGCTCATCGCTACCGCGCGCCTTGAGCGACTAACGCTTGTGACCACGGACGGCAAAATTCGAGGCTATCCGCACGTCGCGACCGCTTCCTGACCGCTCGGGTCAAACCATAGCTTTTCTACGATCATAGCCCAGACTATGGCTGACCCCTGCTATGGTTGACGGTTACGGGGGATTGAAACGGCAGATCCTTCCGACCGAGCCGCCACAATGGAACATTAGATGCGTCAGCCACGCCGCAAGCAACTCAGGTCGGCCCGCCAAATTCACGGCCTTCTTTTCAGAGCACGCAGGATTCCACTCTAAAAACAACTGAGGGCGTCAGTTCCGGCTGGCCGGGGTGGACGCCCTCAGTTGCGGTTATTTTGGCCCGGCGATTTGGGGTGCCGATTTGTTTTGCTTCCTGTGGACGAGGGGCGTAAAACCTTGACCGTAGGAATCAGAGTGGTTCTTAGGCAGGAGCAAGTCTATGAAAAATGATGCAATGCAGCGGCCCGTCCGAGGTGTCAAACTTCCTTCTCTCGTGTTTTGTGTCGCCTTGCTGGCGGTCTGGCTTCCGGCTGGAGGCCAGGCCCAAGTGAACAGCGGCAGCAATGGCAGCGATGGTGCCTTTAATCCCACAACGAGCACCAACATTAACATGGCGAGTCGGCCGAGCGGCGTTTACCAGTACAGTTCGGTAAATATCCCGTCGGGCGTCAATGTGACGTTTACCCCCAATGTGAACAACACGCCGGTTGTGTGGCTTGTACAGAGCAATGTCGTGATCAGCGGATATGTCTATGTGGATGGACAAGGCGGGACTGGCTCCGCCGCTGGCGTTGGCGGGCCTGGAGGTTATCGGGGGGGAAACGGCGGAGTAAACGCCACGTCCGGACAGGGGCCTGGCGGAGGCGGTGTGGGGACAGGCAAGTGTGGGGGAAATGCTTCTTACGGCAATCTCGGCCGTACTAACAGCAATTACGGGTCGCCAGGTTCGGTTTATGGCAACAACTTCCTGATCCCGCTATTGGGCGGCTCGGGTGGCGGGGGATCTACGTTCGGAATTCCAGGCGGCGGTGGCGGCGGCGCGATTCTCATTGCATCCTCTGGCACCATCCAACTCAACGGGTGGATTTGGGCTAGAGGGTTCTATCCCTACACTTCTCCTTGGGACAGTGGTAATGGCAGTGGTGGTGCGGTTCGGTTGGTTGCCTCAACAATCTCCGGTGCTGGTCGAATAGGCGCGAGCAGTGGCGGCGGCGGTGGTGGCGACGGGCGAGTGCGGTTCGACAGCTATTTGAACAGTTTCGCCGGATCTGTAGATGCTGCTGTGTTCAGCCAAGGTTCGCAGTTTGTCGTGATTCCAACCGCGGGCTCGGGAACGCACTTGACCATCACGAGTGTGGGCGGCGTGTCGGTCTCCGCCTCGCCCACCGGCATTGTGACAACGCCCGATGCCGTGATTTCGGCCCAGCAGTCCAATCCGATTGCGATCGCGGTGCAGTGCACCGCTATCCCGTTGGGCACGCAAATCACCGTTACGGTAACGCCTGTGAATGGTCCGCCTATCAGCGCGACCGGCTATAACAATACCGGCACACAGGCGTCCAGCACGGCGACGGTCTCAATCACCATGCCACGTGGCGGAGGTTTCATCTCCGCCTCAGCGGCCACCGGCATCTAGCATGCCAGTCTAGGAAACTTAATGAACGTCCGCCCTCACGTTGGACCGCACCCGCAGCGGAGAAGAAGCCTCTGCCCTTTGTTTGGTGGCTTAAGCAGCAGCAAAATGAGCCTCGCCATTGTGCTGCTGCAACTCTGGATGCCATTGGAGTTATTTGCCGACACCAACGTTTTCGCCCCGACCGTGAGCTACCTGTACGGCGACGCCGCAGCCGTTTCACCGGTCGTGAGCTACGATTACCCGGACGGGACCGGGTTTTCGGCGGTCGTGAGCTACCAGTATTTCGAATGGCCTGGAAATGACGTTCTGCACTTGGATAGCAGTCCGCGGGTGAGCTACTTCTACCCATTCGTTGGCGGGAGCACGGGCGTGAGCGCTGTCTTTTCGCAGGTCGTTGTTTCGCCGAGTTCACTTCCTGCGGACGGCCAGACCGCCGCGACGGTCACGGTGACGCTGTTGGACGGGAATGGAAATCCGTTGAGCGGGAAGACCGTGAGGATCAGAGTCGCGGAGCAGACCGCAGGCGGGGTGGTGGCGCTTTCTAGTGTGACGCAGCCAGCGGGCGCGACAGACGGCTATGGCCAGGCCACAGCGACTTTGATGTCGGCGGTGGCCGGCACGGCGATAATTTCTGTCGAAGACGTGACGGATGGCGTTGTGTTGATCCGACAGCCGACTGTGCGCTTTGGCTCTGGTCTGGTGGTGCCTGGGGCCGCTTTGGCGGATGCGGTAGTGCAAATGGCCAATTCGAGCAGCAATCTTCTGACCCACTCCATCGCCGGCATTGCGACGGAGGAAGGCCGATACGGCGATTACTTCCAGACTCAGATGACGGCTGACAAGCGGGCGCAGGGGGTCAATGCGCTTTCGACCGGGATTAAGGGAATGATGTCTCTGCTGGTGCCGGGAAGTGAGGATCTGCTGTACGAAGTGGCTGTTAGGCTCGACAAGGATGTCGCGCCTGATGTGTTGTCGGATATTTTGCAGGCGATTGCTGGTAGCAGCACCGGGCTTACTCAGGTTGGTCAGGACATCGATAGCCGAAACGCGTCGCTCCAGGCGGCGGAGCTGCGACTGAAGCAGCAACTGTCGGCTGGCGTACCGCCGACCACCGCGGGCTACGTTGCCGCCTACCAGAATGACCTCGCCCTCCGGGCGCAGGCGAACAGCGAGCTTCGGCTGATTCTTTTGTCGCAGCATGATTTGCTGCTCGATTTGCAACAGAATTCGGAGCTGGGGCATATGCATCTGCTTAGTGCTATCTTCAAGGATATCAACGTGGTGGTCACGGCGGCGGGCATAATCGTCACGCTGTCACCGGTGGGGGGCAAGGCGGCGAGGACAGCGCTTGGTATTGCGGAGGGGTTGGGCATGTATGCTATCAACCAGCGGAACCTCAACAACGACCAGCAGGGATATAACAGCGCGATTGCATCTCTCGGGAACTGCTACTACGTATCGAGTCTGATTGATGGGAACACAAAAGCGGCCTTCAATCAGATTGCCCAGGGACAGGAGCCGAGCTCGGTGACGGGCGCGATGTTGAGCGTGGACTCGGTGAAGGCGTACCACCCCCTGTCCGGCATCATTGGCAACTTGACGACCTGGGCTGGTGAGGCGTTTGCAAACACCAGGTATGTTCATGTGGATAATGCCTATTCTGAGGTTATCATCAGGAACAGCAGTGCCCGGGCGGCGGCGTTTTATGTCACCGCTTTCTACTGGCACACGATCACGATTTCAGACCAGCTCGGGATCAACAACGTGTCAATCCAGGTGCCGATGGTCGCTTGCGTGGTGACGAATATTGAAGGGAACCAGTCGGCGCCCGTTAGGGTGGATTATTTCGACGGGACGAGTGGGGCTGCGCCGGACGATGGCTCTCCCATCACGCTCAACGTGCTCGGGGGTGACGGGAGCGGCGGCTTGTTCGCCGTGGATCAAGGCACGTCCACCATTCATTGGCAGCAGGCCGGCGCTGCCATGTTGAATGTCGGAGCGAAGCCGAACAAGGGGCCGCTGCCAAAGGACGATGACGGGTCCACGAACCTGTTTGGGCTTGAGACGCCGATAATGGCCTTTGTCTATCAGGATGAGACGAACCAAGTCTATCAGGGGCAGGTGTGGGTGGTGAATCCGTTCGCGATTCCGCTCTTGGCGACTGTGGCACAGCCAGTGCCGCCGGGTGCTACGGTGGTCAGCACGGATGGTTCGGTAGGTGGCGGATGGATAGTGTGGACCGATACGATCGCCACGAATGGCGTGGTGGAGCATTTCTTTAGCTTTGCACTTTCTGTGCCACCTGGTACTGAGACCAACGCGCCGCCGCCGACGGTCATATTCAGCGATGGAAGTGGTACGAATAGCCTGACGATGACGGCGGTTGCGGCTGGCTTCAGTGGATTGTTCCCGGTTGGGGTGAGCGGTTTTGTTCCCACTGGGGCGTGGGGCGTGGATACGGCGGCACAGTTGATGGTGACGAATTTTACCGCTGCGGCTCAGGCGGGCTCGCTGGCCATTTCTCTCACAGACACCAACGGGACCGTGGTGACCAACTTGTCCTTATCCGTTTCGGTGGGCGGCTGGACGAGCGTCAGCCTTGATTACACTTTGCCGGGGACGCTGGCACCTGGCTCCTACGCTGTCAGGGGCATCTTGAGCATGGGCGGCGGGGGCGGGCAGGTTTTCTCAGGGACTTACGTCCTGGGCGCCGCGCCTGTGTGGTTTGGGTGGGGACCGGGGACCGGTGTCCTGGTGGACGGCTTTGCGTTGGAATTGCAGGGCACGACGGGGTACGGCTACCTGATACAGGCGTCAACGAACCTGGTGGATTGGCAGCCCGCGCAATATCTGGTGCTGACGAATGGGTCTGGTTACTTCACCGACTACTACGCGCCCTACTACAGCCAGCGGTTTTATCGGGCTGTGGCTGCTTCGCAGGGACAGTAGAGGATGGTGGCGTGGAGGGTCCGCTTGTTACAGGGAAAAGAATCCCTGTAACAGCGTTGACAGCGGGGGCGATTTGGGGCATATCTTGGGCATGGCACGATCTTCAACGACTTATCCGCGAAAATGGACCTCCGGGAAGACCACCGTGATTCGCGTTCCTGAGCGGATTGCGGATCAGCTTTTGGACATCGCCCGGCGGTTGGACGCCTCGCCGAAGTGCTTTCTCCGGGAGGATGGGAACACCTTCGTGCTGGAGCTCGTGCCCGCCGGGCGGGTGCGGTACACGGCTGACAAGCCGATTAACGTCGCGAGCGTGCCGCAGCGGAGCCCGTTCCGATACCCTGGCGGCAAGACGTGGCTGGTGCCGTACATCCGGGACTGGCTGCAGAACAAGAAGCCTGCACCGGCTCGGCTGATCGAGCCGTTCGCCGGCGGAGCGATAGTGAGTTTGACTGCGGCCTTCGAGCGACTGGCCCGGCATGTGATTTTCGCGGAGATGGATGCGGGCGTTGCGTCGGTTTGGCGGTTAGTGCTCAACGGGCAGGCGGAGTGGCTGGCGAAGCAGATTTTGAGTTTTGAGGTCACGCTGGAAAGCGTGACGGAAACGCTCGGGCGGGATGCGTCGGGGTTGCGGGAGAAAGCGTTTCAGACGGTTTTGCGGAACCGGGTGCAGCGCGGCGGCATTCTCGCGGCGGGGGCCGGTTTGGTGAAGACGGGCGAGAACGGGCGAGGTCTGCTATCGCGGTGGTACCCTGAGACGCTGGCCCGGCGGATTCGGGAAATCAACCGGCAGAAGGATCGGCTGACGTTTGTCGAGGGCGACGGGTTCGCGCTGATCGAGGAGCACAAAGCGGACGTCGAGGCGGTGTTTTACATTGATCCGCCGTACACCTTGGCCGCCCGGCGCCTTTATACGATGTGGAAGATCGACCATGCGAAGCTGTTTTCGGCGCTGGCTGAGTGCCGGGGTGATTTCCTGATGAGTTATGACAATACGGCTGAAATTGCGCAGTTAGCCAAGCAGCATGGATTCCAAGCCCAGGCGGTCGCGTGCCCCGGGAGCAACGGAGGCCGCTTGACACACCTGCTGGTCGGGAGGGGGCTTGGGGCATGGCTGCGAAGATAGAGGTAATAGTTATGAAAAAGAGCAAAGAGGTAGAATCAGTGGAACGAATGGAAAAGCAGTGTGAGGAGATGCGGCAGCGGCTCGGTATCTCCAAGCGGGGTGAAACACTGTACCAATCGCCGCTGAGCATGTGGTCGGAAAGCGACGTGGTAGTTGAGGCGGACGGACGGGGTGGAGCAACGCTACAAGTCGTTGTCGGCAACTACCCGGACGATTACGTCACCAAGAGCGAGCAGCGATTCCTCAGCGAAGATGTAGCCTGCGACGCGGCGGAAGCACTCGTCGCGAAGCACACGCGCGTGCCACGCGGAGTAGTTTGAGCGATACGGGGGCAGGTCAGGAGATGCTGCTTGAATATTCGCGCCGGAACTCTTCGTAAACGATGCGGAGAACCTTCTGTCGGTCCTCCGGCTCGTCGAAGGTAGCGGCCATTTTCAGCAGATCGGCTTTGCTGATGGACTGGACCTTCATGTCTATCAGGTACTTTTTAACTTCTTTGGAGATGTCGTCTATGACGAGGATTACGTTGCCGTCTTGGAGGCGCTCGTTGTCGAAGTTTATTTTGAGTTCGGCGTAAAGCTTGGCGGCTTGGGACTCGGTGTGGACCCGGAGCTTCTTGACTTGGTACACGACCCCGAAATTCGTAGAGAGGTCCACTCCTTTGTCGTGTGCTGATGTTCTGGTGTCCCGGTAGATTTTGCACGCAAACTTCTCCAGGTTGACCTTGATGACCGCGAAGCTGAAAATCTCAAAATTGGATGGGGTCTTGTCGATTTGCTGGTGAATCAGGTCAAAGAAGCGTGCCTGACTCTCGGCGTAGGCCATCCGGGCTGCTGTGTTGCTGAGGAGGGGCACCACGCCCAGCCTCTCTTCAATGTGCTGCTTTATGCGGGGCGGTATCCACTGGCACAGGGGTTCGGCGAAGGTGGTGTAGGGTGGGACTACCTCGTACTGCAGGTGCCCCACTGACTTGAGCACACTGTATCGTGACATCCTCAAGCCGTAGGCGTCGTAGTACTTCGCCCCGATGTGGACATCGTGGCCGAGGTACTCCTTGAGCATTCTAACAGCAGACTCGTAGGCCCTCTTGACCTCGGTGTCGGAGAAAACTCGTTGGCCAGTGTCTTTGAATACGCGGAGCAGACCCATGGTGACGACCGGCATGATTACTTTGGTCTGCGAGTACTTGAGCATCCGGTCAACCTCGGCGCGGCAGAAGCCCTCCGTGTTGGCTGGCGGTGTTTTCAGGCTCTTGGCCATGTCATTGGCTCTTCCTGAACTCAGCTCCTCCAAAAGTCGCTACCGTTGCCCCAGGTGCGGATCGTCGGAACCTTGGTTTGTAGCTGGGGCAGGAGGCGTTTCGGGCCTGAACTGCGCCAGTCCGGCCTGCGGTGCTTGGCCGGGTAGGGAAGCGCCAGGTATTCGGCTTCACCAAGCATTTTGAACTCGTTTCTCATGCTCTTGCCGGAGAAATAGACGGCTTGGACTTCGAGGGCGCACCAATCGATCGGATCCCTGCACGGGTGAACGAGGACGTTGTCAATCCTGCCGATAAAGTCGCGGCTGTCCTGCTCGTCGTCTTCTGCCGGCGCCTCCTCAGGCCGGAGGCGGTCGAGAAAGCCAACTTCGCTCAGAACGATTGGCTCCGTGGTTTGCAGAAGGGTCTCTCCAACCCAGTGGAATATGGCGTCGGCCTCGAGGAAGCGTAGCGGGCATGTGGTGATGACAGGGCCGATGCCGGCGACTGGGCCGTCGCCCGTCTGCTGGTATGATCGGAGGGAGCAGACGCCGCCTTTCTTGTTGCACTTGGCTTCCGGCAGGAATGGGCAGGGAGTTCCGGTCAGGCCGTCCAGATCCCATTCTGTCTTGGCGAGGCGAAACCGGTCGGCGGGGGAAAGGGTCTCGAAGCTGACGCCGTACCACTCACCGATGGAATACCGGCTGCGGACTTTTGGTGGTTTCGGTTCTTTCGGCTTTCTCGGTTTCGCCATGCGCATGGTCTAGCAGGCTGGGCGGCGCTTGGCGAGGAAGTTGTGATCGAGGTGGTGCGGTGCAGGCCAGTGCACCCAGAAGGCCCGCGGGATGATAGGTTGGGACGGTGGGATCCGCTCCTGGTGGCAGTTTCGAATTGAATGGACACGCCCCCCTGGTTCTTTTACCAGGTCACACACGGCATGGGCACCTCGTAAGGGCTTCCGCGGTTTTCGAGAGTCAGAGGCACTGCAATTGCCAGCGCCCTGGGCGCGTGGTTGTCTTCCCGGGACAGAATTACGACGGGCCGGACCTTGCCAGCGATGCCCAGGTCAACGATGAAAACGTCACCAATCTTCGGGGCCGGAATCATCCAAGGTGGTCCACATTTCATTCCGCCGTTTCGCGTCAACGAGGTTATCATCCCGGTTTACTGACAGATTCAAGGGTATGCTGTCGGTTCTGGCAATCCGGCTCACAAACATGCGCACAGTTTCTTCGAGGGATGTGCCCAGATCGGCGCTCACTTTCCTGGCCTTCTTCAACAAGTGTGGCTTTACTCGACATCGAAAAAGCACGGTCATGCTTCAAGGTGCTTGCAGCGGGGTCAGAATCAGTATTTACACCCAGCGGCCGGACACCCCGGTCAAACCCTTCGTTCTGACGCCACTCCGCCGCATCACCGGGCTGCCAGCTCAAATGCGCGGGCGTGATGAATTTCCTTGTCTCCGAGGGGACGGATATGGTCGGCGGAGACCTTCGCCACGGCGACGGTACTTCCGTCAAAGGTAGTGAATTCAACCTGGTAGCTGTGGCCGCCCCCATAAACGTGAACGACCGCTCCGACATCGCCAACCGCAAGCCCATAGTCGGGGAGGTCGGCGGCCAGCGCCACGCAGTCCAGTTCTTTGATCATGTAGGCAGAAGATACGCTGTAATGAAGCGCGGTGCAAGCTTGCCCGTTTCCAGGAGCCAGACCGTAGCACCAGGGCCGGCAACCAAGGATGAAGATGGCTCGAGACTGAAGCCAACTGATAAGAAGTCTTGCGGAAACCGGATGGACCAGAAATATTTGAGTTGGGTTGACATAGGATCGGAGGCAAAGAATCTTTAGGGCATGCTTACAAGCACCGTCAGTGACCAGGGCCAAACGACCGTTCCGGCCAGCGTCCGAAAAGCCTTGAAGGCGCCTCCAGGCACGGTGCTTGCCTCGGCGGTGAACGGATCCATGGCCGAAGTTGTGCCTCTGAAAAAGGCTAATGAACGCAAGTGCCGCAAGATCGACTACGCGGCCCTCATCAAAAGCTGGAAGGAGTCTCCGGCCGTGCCGGACCATCTGTTGAAGATCCGGCGGTCCAAAGAGCTGTGAACTTCTATCTTTGCGCGCTTAAAAGGTCAGCAATGAAGGCGCTCGGCCCGCCGGTAAGCGGGGCCACTACCGTATGAGACGACTTATTTGCATCGGCGGCGGTTGTCTTCTTCTTTCTTGGTTCATCGGTGAGCCATCCAAAACATGGGTTGGAGGGATTGGTTCACTCGCGGTTATTGCCGTGTTTGTAGTTTTGCTGGCTGACCTGATTGCCGGGCGCAAAGAGTGGGAAGCGGCCTCTGGACGTGGTGCGACTGTCAATTCCAAACCGAGGGTTTGACGGTGCCCACCATCCCAGTTGACTAGCGGGCAGAAAGAGAGATAATACCAATGTTATGGCAACGCCAGTCTGTCACGAAATCGAAAGCCAGTTCGCGCAATTGCCAACAGAAACCCAGTTGAGCTTGCTTGAACGGCTGGTGCATCGCGTCCGGGCTGGCTTGGGCAATGCTCACGATTCCTGGGAAGCGGAGTTGTCCGCGATGGCCGCCGACCCCGAGGTGCAGAATGAACTGAGCCGGATTCATGGCGAGTTCGGTCCCGCCGAAGCGGACGGTTTGGAGCGAGCCTGATGCCGGTCCACCGCGGAGAGGTTTACTTAGTCAACCTGAATCCGGTTCAAGGCCGAGAGCAGGCGGGACGCCGCCCGGTGTTAGTCGTTTCCGCCGCCACTGGGAAGCGCCTGACGGAGGAAGGAAGCTCGTCGAAAAATGCGATTTCCTTTGTCGTGATACTGATACTGTCAACTCAGGCACAATCGCCGGGCGAAAAGGTCTTCGTCGTCGGCGTTCGATCAATCCATTTGCCCAGCGGCTGAGGATCGAAC
>Ga0194053_10002768_pt1 | contig 10196 bp, 11 predicted proteins | sample SepL228m_MetaG_FD_161684 | JGI IMG/M metagenome (GOLD analysis project Ga0194053, IMG submission 161684) | Anoxic zone freshwater microbial communities from boreal shield lake in IISD Experimental Lakes Area, Ontario, Canada - Sep2016-L227-8m | ecosystem: Environmental > Aquatic > Freshwater >...
CTTTATCTTATAGGAAATACAGTATTAGAAAGAACTCTATCTAATACACCAATGATGTTTTCAGCTGTCACCTTAGCTTGAAGTCGAACTAATGGTTCACTTGCATTATAGTCATAAATAGTAAGTAAAAGGTGGTTGTCTCCAACTGCTGATATGAAGACATTATGTCGAGAGCCTTTATGAGAAATTGTTGAGAATGATTCTTCCCCTGTCATCTGAGCTAATGCCTCTGAAGATAGGAATGCACCAACACTTAGAGCACAAAGACCAAATAGGTCAATCGATGCAATATTGCCGTTGTGCGCCAACATGTGTCCGTCTCTGTTCATCAATATCGCCAGTTTAACTCCGGTATCTTCTACATATCGTGTTAAATATTGATCCAGCAGAGCTACATCTTCTTTATTCAATATTAAATCGTGCATATTCACTGCTGAGTCCTCACTGCTTTTATAAGGCACCGACATTGTATCTGTGTACAAGATCGCGAATCACAAATTTGCATAATGTTTGCAAAGTTTCCATAACACCCTGGTTTGCTACGGCAACTGATTCAATAGCTGGCACATTATTTGCGTTTAACAAATAATTCATGTACCAGACAGGGGCAATATCTGGCAAGTCGCGTTTATTAAGCTGCAATACATGGGGAACATCACGCAGATTCAACCTGTATTCACTGAGATTTAAATTAAGGTTATTATATGAATCTTGATTTTCCTGCATAATATCCCATTGCGAATCCGCTACAAATACAATTCCATCTGCTCCACGTAAAACTAATTTACGGGTTGCATTATATTGTGTTTGTCCCGGCACGGTATAAAGAGCAAATCTTACAGTAAATGACCCGATTGTCATTACGTTAATAGGTAAAAAGTCAAAATATAATGTGCGTTCTCCAGGAGTAGCAAGTGACACCATGTCGCCATGTTCTGATGAATCAAGCGAAGAAAAAAGCGTCTGCAGATTAGTTGTTTTACCACATAATCCTGGACCATAATAAACAAGTTTGCAATATATTTCTTTTGATGCGTAATTTATCGACGCCATAATTTATATCTCATTCTCCGGCTTAATCATTTCGCTCTTTTTTACACCTCGAATATTTAAATCATTTTCCTGTGGTACAGCTTCACGAGTCATCCATACGGGTGACTCAATTGATGATACATAATATTCACGTGGAATCTGAAAAACATAATACTTTGCAGGTATTTTAACCCATCTGTCTTGAAACTTGGCAGCTACAACTTCAGAGCGAAACAACTGTTGCCAGGTGAACCATAGGGTTGCATTACTAATCTGAGGTATTACATATTGCAATTCTATTGGCAAATCATTGTCGGTTGCAATAATATCTTTCGCTTCTGGAACTGCTTCTAAAATAAGTGTTGATGGTACTGATATTGTACCGGTTATTCCAACCGCTGGCATCACTTGAGAAAAACCTTCAGGCGGGGTAAGATGGGTCGATGTGTCTGATACTTCTTCGGGACGAAATACCCGAATATTGGCATCAGTATTTATTTTTTTTGTTGCAAATGAAAACTGTTGTTCAACTTTATTCTTATTATCTTTTACATTTTCAGTATGATAGATAATTCTAACAATAGCTGTAACTGGAAGTAAAAGGATTATTACGGTGATGCTAATTTCTATTATTCTGTATAACCAGTAGTAGCTTGATGATTTTGTTAAGGAATCTATAATTGTTTGATTAAGAATAAGCGCTGTAATTATGGAAAGAAAAATTCGACTTAACATGCCATAAATTACATAAATTGATGCTATTTTAAATTTACCCTGACTCATGCTCCATCCGCATATAAGATATAAAAAAGCTTCAATTACATATAAAGCCATTGATAGCAATGCACTGACCGAACCGCTAAATTCAGCACCATCAGTGGAATCTGTGAGATTAAATATTTTTCTTATTACTACTGGCAATAAAATAGCACATAGCGACAGTATGACCAGGATTATTCCCTGGGCTACTGTAGTTGAGCTTTTAGCTGTTTTACTGTCGTCTGTAACTGTCATCAGTAATTAATTTCTCCGTATTTTCGGATTGAAAATATATAATATTCTTTATACCAAATATCGCAAAAATATACCATAGTTTAATAGCCAATAATGAACTAAAAACTAAATAAATATCAAAAAAATATACTTTCACTTTCAAGTAAAGATATTTTTAACGGTGTATTACCACTAAAACCGCCTACAGTCCCATCACTTTTAATGACCCTGTGACACGGTATCAAAATGAGGAAAGGATTATTTTTCATGATATTACCAACCACCCTTGAGGCTTTATAATTTCCAGATAATACCGCTAATTGCTGATATGATATTGTCTGTCCTCTCGGAATTTTGATAAGCTGCTTATAAACTTCGCTTTGAAACGGAGTAAGGTTATAGAATAGTAATAGTTTCTCTGGATTAAAATTGTTTTCTTCTCCCGTAAGCGAATCATTTAAAAGTTTTTCAATATACAATAATGTAATACTGTTTTCTTGAATAAAAGACGATAAGTTTATATTTTTCGGTAATATATAATTTATCGGTTCATTAAAAGATATTCTTAATGGAAATATTAATTTCTTATCTTGTGCAATTGTTATATATAATTCTCCACAAAGAGTGTTTATCTTAATGTAACTAATTTCGCACATAATATCTCCAATGCCAATTCAGCATCCTGGCGTGGAACGCCTTCAATAGCTTTGCTTGCCATATCACATTCCAACATTGCCTGATATGCGGCAGTTAACGCTTCCCATGTCATCTTCCGCGCAGAATTGGCTAATTTTCTACCCATCCAGCCACTGAATTGAGCAAGCATCGCCTGGTCTGGTATCAAATCAACACCCGGACAACGGTCTGCTGGAGAATTTGGCTGCCAGCCATGTTCAAGTAAAATTTTTACTTGCCAGATTAATCTGAACTGCCGCACAATCATCGGGAATATTCTAAAAGGAGTTTCAAATTGAACTTCCATTAATTCATGTAAAACATTTAATGCCTGAAAACCATTTCTGTCTGATATTGCGTCTGCTAATCTGAAAACTGATTCTTCTGCCAGTCGCGGTGTCATTCGCTCTACATCTGCTTCACGAATTACTTTTGCATCGCCAATCATAAGTGACAGTTTATCTACTTCAATCTGTAATCTTCGTAATTCTGTACCAACACGCTTTATCAGGATATCAACTGCTGCAGGTTCAATTGTTTGACCCCAGGTATGTAGAGTGTCTTTAACCCAGATAGCCGCTTCTGCCTCGGTAAGTGACGAACAATCAATTATTAATCCTTGTTTTTCAATGATTGTTTCTAATGCGCTTGCCATTTTTTGAGGCTTTTTATTATCTTCGCTTTCACCAGTAATCAATATTACGTGATTCATTGAAGGTATTGAATCTATTTGCAATGCTATTTTTTTCTGACTGTCAGTATCAAGTAAGTGAGCATTTTTTAAAATCAATACTCTGCCGCTACCAAGAAAAGGAAATGCTTGCGCTAATGAAAGAACTTTATCTGCGCGTGTAGGTATTTTGTCTCGCTTTGCCTGGTCAAAACTATCAGCTACTTTTTCCCAGCGGTCATTTGCATCAAGCTGGTCTAAATTAAAAGCATCATCGCCAGATAGCAATTGCTCACGCAATCGTTCAGCAACAATTCTCTTCTGGTGTGTTTCATTGCCTTGTATTAATATCCAGATGCTGTTATTCAGTCCAATAGGACCGTGTTTCGCTAATTGTGCGTGTTTTATTTTCATTATTTACCCGGCTGCCGTTACAGAGTTTATGCCAATATGTGCTTTTCTTTTCCAACCGGCTGCTTGTTCGTAAGCAAATGCGGCCTGAAGTATTTTTTCTTCCTGCCAATGTGCGCCGATTAATTGCATGCCAACTGGCAGTCCATTGTCATAACCGCATGGAATAGATATCGCAGGTATACCGGCCATGTTGATAGGAATAGTACAGATATCATTCATATACATTTGCATCGGGTCTTCAACTTTATCACCGATTTTAAATGCCACACTTGGGGTTGTCGGAGTGAGCAGCAAATCAAATTTGGAAAATGCGTCTTCAAAATCTTTTCTTATTAATGTGCGAACCATGCTGGCCTTTGTATAATAAGCGTCATAATATCCTGAAGATAAGGCATAGGTTCCAAGCATAATACGGCGTTTAACTTCTTGCCCAAATGCTTTGTCGCGTGATTCTGTCATCATGCTTACAGTATCACGGGCAAACATCTCGCGGAATCCGAATTCAACGCCGTCATAACGCGCCAGATTGCTGCTTGCTTCTGCAGGTGCAATAATGTAGTAAACCGGTAGGCTGTATTTAACGTTTGGCAAAGTACATTCGCTTATTTCTGCTCCAAGAGATGAAAGGGTATCAATAGCTTTATTTATAGCATCAGCTACACCATGGTCTATAGCTAATTCATCATTATTAACAAATTCTTTTGGAATACCAATTTTCATGCCTCTGATATCTTTGCCAAGATTTGCGGTATAATCAGGAGCAGCTTCGGGAAGGCATGTAGAATCCATTTTATCAGGTCCGGCAAGGACATTTAACAGCATGGCAGCATCACGAACATCTTTTGTTATTGGACCAATCTGGTCAAGCGATGATGCGAAAGCTATTAACCCAAACCTTGATACTCGGCCATAAGTAGGTTTTAGTCCGACAACGCCGCAATATGCTGCAGGCTGTCGGATTGATCCGCCGGTATCGGTACCGATTCCTATCAGGCCTTCATCAGCAGCGATTGCTGAGGCTGTACCACCACTGCTGCCGCCGGGTACCCGGTTTAAATCCCATGGGTTTTTACTCGGTCCGAATGCGCTGTTTTCCGTCGAACTACCCATAGCGAATTCGTCCATATTGGTTTTACCCATGAATATAATGCCGGCTTCCTGCATCTTTGTAACAGCAGTAGCATTATATGGCGGTATGAAATTTTCCAATATTTTCGAACAGCAGGTTGTTCGGACACCTTTGGTGCATAAGATATCTTTTAATGCCAGAGGAATTCCAGCAAGTGAAGATAGTTTTTCGCCTTTATTTCTTTTTTCGTCTATCAACTTTGCCTGTTCAATAGCAGATTCCCGCATTAACATAACATAACTTTTTACGTCTTTGTCTACGTTATCTATTCTATTTTGAACTGATTTAACTAATTCAGTTGAAGATATTTCACCATTGGCTAACATCTGTGAAGCCACGGATGCGGTTAATTCATATAATTCTGACATGTTGCAATATTTCCATTCAAATTAAAGTGGGTTTGTGTATGAATTATACCTTAGCCAGCAAAAATGGTACAGTGCTGCTGGTAAAGAAGCTAAATAAATTTTCTAATTAATTCCGCGGCTTTAATTGCACCGTTAATATATTTAATTTCATGATTGTGTAGTTGGCTGCAGGTACTTAATATCATATTTTCTAATTCTTCAGTTGTTTGCGGGGTGGGGGATTTCCTCGCACGCCAATGCTGGTCGTCATATCTTTTGGGTTGCGGCATAAATATACCCTGACGTTTTGTTGCTTTAACCTCATAAAATAGATTATATCCTGCTGCGCCAATAACAATATCAATACCTGGTAAAAGTTCAATTAAGGGGTAAGTTGCTTGTTCCTGTATATTAGGTGATATCAATATCGGTTGAAATATATCTTTGTATTTCAACCAAATATCTAAAAATAAATTGAAAAAGTTTGCTTCCCATGCAAAATCACCTGTTGATACCGCTGCGATTACAGGTATTTTATTGTTGACTGATAATATTTTACGGACTTCAACTGCAGAAAGAAGTTCATTTGCATCGCGAAGCAGTACTGGTTCGATTTCTTCGTAATTGGCATATTTATATTGCAAAGGTTTTTCGACAGATATAACAAGATTAAATTTATTTACTATTTCTTGCCATGCTAATGTCACTTCTTGTTTAACATGCCGTGAGATAAGAATCTTTTTTCCATTGCTTTCTTTTAAAATTTCTTCCATCTCACCGACTAAACCATGTGGAAATGTATCCATTATTATTACTTTTGGGTCATAGTTTAATACCAGCCAGCGAATATGTTTATAAACATCAGAAGAATTTAATCCTGCGAGATTAATGTAGGGAATGTTTTCATTTAAAAGTGGAAATATTTGAGGTGTTGATGCAATAGCTAATACCCGCTTATCTTTTAATTTTCGCAATATTGCCGCACAGCGATTTACATGTCCCATTCCACCGCCGCAAGCATAATATAAGATATCAATCTGTGGATAAAGCAATTTAACTATCCATCATGTCAGAGCTGTTTTCTGTTGTGCCATACCCGGGATTATTGAATACGGTGCGGTCATTATTGTTAAAACCGGAGTAAAATATATATGGCATATAGCCGCCAAAGTATGGATAACGGTAATTGGGGTCGCTATCAGGATTATTTATGTTGCTTCTGGTATTGCTGTTAGGCGTACCAGTTAAATTTTGCTGCATCCCACCAGAGGTTTGAGATTGTTGTGTTGAATTCTGCGGTTGCTCAACACGATTTTTCCTAAAGCATTCAATGCATCCAATAGCTTTTACATTGGCTGGTGGTATCTGTGGCAATTTTAATATCATATCTTGCGACAAGGCATAGGTATGCTGATTGCAGATATGTTTACCGCAATAAATACAGCGGGTTTCTGCAATATTTCCACATTCGTGCAGTAATAAAAATCCTGCTTTTTCTGCGCATTTCATAATTAATTACCACTTTGAAGCAATAAATTATAACCGGCTATTAATGCCGCTTGTTGCAATAGAGTAAATTTATCAGTCATTAATATCCCGGTTATTCCACCAGAAGTATTGCCGGAGATAATAAATTTATCGCTGCTATTGTCGGTGATATGCCATTTATCACCATTATGCTTTATTTTACCAATTTTATTACCATTTGCGTCATCAATCTTATAATTATTACCATCAGGTTTGATTTTTAACAACTTATTATTAGTGTCGTCTTTAATTGATATATTGCCATCTTCATTTTTAATTTTTGCAATTCTGGCCTCTTTGTTATCTTTTAATTTTAGGTCAGTGCCATCTAATTGTACTTTTCCTGCTTCGGTTTTATCGGCATTGTATATCTTTAACTTATCGCCTTTATCTTCAATCGTCCCTATAACTTTACCGTTATTATAAATTTCATAAATTTTATCATTTTTACTGATTTTAAGATATTCTGATTTGTCAGCCTTGGTAACAGTTATTGAAAAAGCTCCTGCCTCCCTGACAATATTAGCAGGTTGTGAGGAGGTTGTTTTTTTACTGCAGCCAGCAAATAATATAATGATAAATACAAGGAAGATAAGTGAGAATTTCATTAGATTACTCCAGCATTTAAAGTGTCGTTTACCCAGAATTGTCTCTGATGCATTTGTGCATACTTGCCATCAACAATTATTAATTCATCATGTGTGCCTCGTTCAGCGACTTCGCCATCTTCAAGTACCAGAATGATATCTGCATTTTTAATGGTACTTAATCTGTGAGCAATTATAAATGTTGTACGCCCAGAGATAAGCCTGTCTAACGCTTGATGAATTAGATATTCTGATTCTGAATCAACAGATGATGTAGCTTCATCAAGGATAAGTATCTTAGGATTTGCAAGAATTGCACGGGCAATTGCTATCCGCTGTTTTTGACCACCGGATAATTTTACACCGCGTTCACCGATTTCTGTATCATAACCATCTGGTAATTTTTCGATAAATTCGTGAGCATTGGCAATTTTAGCAGCTTCCATTATTTCGTCATCTGTGGCATCTAATTTGCCATATCGCAGATTTTCCTTAACTGAGTTATTGAAAAGAAATGTATCTTGTAAAACCATCGCGATGTTTTTACGCAAATCTGATTGATTTACATCTCTCACATCTACTTTATCAATCAATACCCGACCATCCTGCACATCATAAAAACGCGGAATAAGGTTGATAATAGTTGTTTTCCCAGCCCCGCTATGTCCTACTAAAGCTACCCGTTGTCCAGGATAAGCATGAAGGGATAACTCTTTTAAAATTAGCTCTCCAGTATCAGCATATCTGAATGAAATATTTTCAAATTCAACTTCACCGATAGGATTATCTATTTTTATCGGTATTTCCGGGTCTTTAATTTCTAAATTAGTATCAAGTACTTCAAAAAGCCGTTCGCTGGCGGCCAGTGCTCTCATAATAGAATCATTAAATTGCAGCAGCATCCAGATAGGACCATAAAATGAACCTACATACCCCCAAAAGGCGAATAACGCACCAACAGTCATTTTACTTTGTATAACTGCGGCAGAACCAATCCCAAGAACTATCAATGAGCCGCTGAGTCCGAGTAGACGGTTGAAAGGCCCAAATGTTGACCACATTCTAATACCGCGGACATTTTTATCCATAACCAGTTTACTGGCTTCAAATACCAATTTCTTTTCATCTTCTTCGCGATTAAACGCTTTGATAACACGAATTCCAGAAAAGTTTTCCTGTAATTTTGCGTTCATCTGTCCGACAGTATCGCGGATGTCCCGATAAACAGCACGAATCTTGCGGCTGAAAAAGTAGATTGATACAGCAATCAGCGGCATTGGTATTAACACTAATAAAGCTAAATTGGGGTGGGTATGCGAACTTAATGTATACATGTAATAAAATGCAAGGAGCATGCCGAAAAATCCACTGATGATAGTATCCATCCCATGAACCATCAGTGTTTCAACTTGCTCAATGTCTCCCGACATACGCGACATCATATCACCGGTTTGTTTGTTATCGTAATATGTCAGTGATAATGATTGCATGTGGCTGTATACTTGCTGACGAAGGGTATAAATTAACTTCTGTCCAGAAACATGCAGCCAGTAAGTGCGCAGCAGATTAAGTAATTGCGATAAGATGTATATCCCAAGCAGAATTAGAATTGGTTGTAGTACCATTTTGGTATTGTTATTTTTTATACCATTAGGTATCACTTCATCAATAAGCTTTTTAATTATCAGGTTTGGCTGCATGTCCAGCCATGTTGAAGCTAATAAGCAAATCAAACCAAATAAAACAACAAGATAATAAGGTTTAATCCATAATATTACTCGATTGAATGATTTCCATGGGTTGCTTGGTTTTGTATGTTCGACTGGACCTGGGCCGCGTCCTTTTCCACCTCCTGGGCCGTGTTGAAATCCGCTTCCCATCATAATTATTTTTCCTCCAGATTAACAACTCGCGGTTGCCAGCCTAATTCATCGAGGGTTTTTAAATAATCTTCCGGTTTCATATCTTCTGGTCTTTTTTTAGTCATAGCAATAATTACGGCTTCCATTACATTTGTCCCGAATGACCTTCCATCAAACTCAGGTGTGGTACTTATTAACATCTTCACACCTCGCAAACGCAGTTTTTCAATATCAGCAGCAGTGGTGGTATTAGTAATAATAATTTTATCTTGCATTTTTTCCGGCATATATCGGTTTATGTAGTGATAATCACCAGCTATAATATCTGCTTCATCAAAATACTTACCGTATTTGCTGGTAGTTTTCTCTTGTTTTTCACCGGTTGGGTAGATCATATCAAATGGCATGATTGTAATAATCGGCAATAGAAGTGCAGCAATAAATTTAAGTTGGTTCAATGTTCGCAATGGAATCGGCATCCCTAAAGCGAAAATAACATCGCCATACATAACCTTTGCACCGAGTTCTGGTAATATTTCTGCCATACCAAATCTATCGACGCCACTTACCAGCAATACTTTCTTATCTTTGAAATTAATTATACCATCATCAGATATTTTCTGAATAACTCTTCTTTCTAATGTATGTTTTAAACCGCTGCCATCAACTACTGGTGTTATTTTTGCAGCATCTGCCATTTTTCTGGCATCGCGGATAGTATATTTCTTACCATTCGCGATCAAGTATAAATCTATGCCGCCCAAGCCAATGGCATCTATTTTACCGTCAAAATCGTTTATCATTTTTATAGCAGCATTCATGTCGCCATCGGTACCGATTCTTTCAATATGTACCTGAAAATTCCCTAAAGTGACAATGATGGATTTATCGCGTAATGATGAGCCAAGACTTACTGAAACAACATGAATTGAATCTGACATAAAGTCAGATTCAATTCAT
>Ga0194053_10002769_pt1 | contig 10195 bp, 6 predicted proteins | sample SepL228m_MetaG_FD_161684 | JGI IMG/M metagenome (GOLD analysis project Ga0194053, IMG submission 161684) | Anoxic zone freshwater microbial communities from boreal shield lake in IISD Experimental Lakes Area, Ontario, Canada - Sep2016-L227-8m | ecosystem: Environmental > Aquatic > Freshwater >...
TGGTCCCGCGCTGATCGGGGGAGAAGACGTTGGCCTGGACGGAGCTGTCGGTGGGAGAGCCCAGGATCACGTTTCCCAGGAACGCGGGACCCGGGACGCCCGTCGGCCCCGGAGGGCCGGTGGGGCCCGTGGCACCGGTCGGCCCGGTGGAGCCGGATGAACCTCGGCTCGACGAGCCGCACCCCGTCGAGGCGAGGAGCGCCAGCAGCGCGAGCGCCGAAAAGCTGCGGCGGATCGCGATCACTTCGCAGCCGGGCTCGTCGCCGGAGCCGTCACCGTCCAGGTGTCCGCCACCTGTCCGTTCTTCTGGGTGGCGCTCTCGCTGGCAGGGAGCCAGGCGCGAACGTACCTGGCGGTGACCCCGGCCGGGGAGACGGTCACCCGGAGGTGGCCCGAACTGGAGAGGATGGTCCCGGACGCGTAGTGGTACTGCGCCGCGAGCCCCGGCCCGCTCTGGGTGTTGCTGGCGCTCGGCTGGGGGACCTCCTGGTAGACGACGCCGTCGAGGTCCTGCTTCGCGTAGAGATGGTCGTGGCCGTGGAAGACGGCCGTGACCCCGTATTTCACTAATAGTGAATGAATCGGGAGGCTCCAGCCGGGCCTCCGGGTCGCGTAGCCCGCCGTCCCGTCCGCGTTCCTCCCTCCCCACTCGAAGTACGGTGCGGCCTCCGCGCCGCCGCGCATCTGCCCGTCGAGCCCCCCGACCAGGTTGTGGATGAAGACGAACCTGAAGCGGGCGCCGCTCGCGGCCAGGGTGGACTCGAGCCAGCGGTACTGCCGGTCCCCGAGCGTCAGGCTCCATCCGTCCGAACCGGGCTTGGTCGTCGTGTTCCAGAAGGGGTCGAGCACCACGAAGAGGGCGTCGCCCCAGGTCCAGGAGTACCAGGAAGCCCGCTTGCCCACCCAGGGCTCGTCTACCGTGTCGCCGCCGTAGAAGGTGTCTGGAACGGGGTTCAGGTAGTAGGTCTGGCGGGCCTGGGTGGTCCAGATCGGCAGGCTCTCCCCGGTCCCGTTGCCGAGCCACCCCGACTCCCCCTCGTGGTTCCCGTTCACGAGGAAGAGGGGAGCCGTCCGGGCGGCGATGCCGAAGTGGGTCCGCTCGTAGACGTACCTGGCCACGACGGTGGGCCGGTCGGGCGCGGCCAGGACCACCGCGGTCAGCGGGGCCGAGTGCTTCTCGCACATGAAGGTGTCGCCCAGGTCCACGTGGAAGTCGGGGGCGTCGGAGAACACGTTCCCGAGCGTGGTCCGGTAGAGATCCAGGTTGGAGTTCTCGTCCAGGTGGGAGTCGGCCTGGACGGTGAACGTGAAGCTGCTTCCCGCCGGTCGCGCGGTGTGGAAGCCCCATTCCGCCGTGACACCCGAGCCCACGCCATCCGCCGACTGGAAGCGGACGCGGTACCGGTAGGCGGTGTCCGGGGCGAGCCCGCCGAACGCGATCACCGTCGGTACGCCCGGCGAGAGGGAGGCCACCGCGGTCTCCCCCGGGTAGGCGCCCGGCGCCGTTCCGTACTGGACGCTGACCGTACCCGACTGGTCGGGCGAGAGGATGCTCACCTTGATCGAGTTCGCCGTGGGGGACCCGAGCAGCACGCTTCCGTGCAGGTCGGCCGGGCCGGTGGGACCGGTGGAGCCCGTCGGGCCGGTGGTACCCGTGCCGCCGCTCGGTCCGGATGACGCGGTGGAACTCCCGCATCCGGCGAGGACGAGGGCCCCCAGGACGAAGATACCGGCGAGGGAGGCGTGTCGGCGGTGCATCAGTAGGTCTCGATGGGCCCGATGGGTGTCAGATCCCGGCCCACCAGGCCCGGGAAGGTCGTTCCATAGCGGGTGACCCGGAATACCGCATTCATGAACTGGTCGGTCCTTCCCGGGTCCACCGGGATGGTGCTTCCCTGGGCCAGGGGCGTCGTGGTGACCGGGTTCAGGTACCGCCAGACCATCTCGCCCGCGGTCGTGACCTCGAAGAGGTTGCCCTTCACACCCTCGGTGATGAGCGTGTTCCCGTTGGGAAGGCGCTGGGCGCCGGAGATCTCGGCGGAGTAGAAGCTCGAGGTCGGGGTGCCCACGTACGTCCAGGTCGGCGAGGTGGGTCCGAAGGCGGCGCCCGTGGCCAGGGTGTAGACGCCGGAGGAATCCACCGGAGGCACGATCTCGTCCGCGGAGGAGTAGCCGCGCCCGATTCCGTTGTTGAAGATCAGGATGTTGCCGGCGCCGGGGAGGCCCGGCTCGATCCAGTGGGTGTGATGCTGCTGGTAGAGCTTCCGGTCGGAGGCGGGGCCCCGATCGTACTGCGCCGAGTAGCCCCAGCGGTACAGGATGTCGCCACCCTTCCCGTACTTGCCGCCGGCGTGGCTGGCGGCCTGTGCGGTGGTCGTCGAGTGGTCGATCACGATGAGTTCACTGTTGCCGCGGACGCTGATCATGATCTGGTCGAACCCGGGGTGGTAGTCGATCCCGTTCACGTGGTTCCAGAACTGGGGGATCTTGCCATTCCCCACTCCGTTCGGGTCGATCAACTCCGGATGGCCGCCCACGACGCCGTAGTTGCTCTTCGTGGCGTCGAAGTCCTGCACCAGGTGATCCCAGATGTGCCATTCCCACACGACCGTGCCGCCGTACGGCCTGGTGGGCTTCACCTCGACCACGTAGTCGGGAAGCATGTAGCCCTGGCCAGCGCCCGAACCGGTGATGCTCACGTCCAGCAGGGCGGGGTTGAAGCCGGCCGCGAGGACGTCCGCGTAGACCTTCTTCTCGGCCACCAGCACCAGCACGTTGCCGTTGGGCAGGACCTTGAAGTCGTGGTGCGCGATGTAGGTGGAGCTGTAGTAGTCGAACGCCCACACCAGGACCCCATCCCAGTCGTACTCCTCGATGCGTCCGCCCTCGCCGCCTCCCGTGGAGGGGCCGGCGTTCGGCATGGCGCTGGCCCGGATCATGTGACCGTTCTCCAGGAGGTAGGACGAACGGCCCGGCTCCCCGGTGGACTTCCATCGGCGGACGTAGTTCCCCGCGTTGTCGAGGAGATAGGTGTAGGTGCTGTGCAGGGGGGACATGAGCGTGTAGCCGGGGTAGGCCTTGCTCGAGTTCTGCAGGAGGCCGATGGTGCGGGTGACGGCCGACTTGTCCGGCCGCACCAGGCGGAAGCCGACCTGGAGCCAGTCGGCGTCGGGGTTGCCGGTGACGAGTGGGCCGCCGAGGGACCAGGAGGGGTTCCGGTTGGAGATCCGGCTGTGCCCGTAGAACTGCTGGCCGCCGCCGTTCCACCAGTTGCCGCCGCGCAGGGCGCGGTAGGCCAGGTTCCCGTGGTCGGCGAAGATGGTGCCCGTCACCGGGCCGGGCGGATCGGTGGTGACGTCGTTGGTGACGCAGTCCTGGTAGTAGGTGGCCGAGTACCAGTCGTTGACCCACTCCCAGACGTTGCCCGACATGTCGTGGAGGCCGAGCGCGTTGGACCCGTCCCGCGTCTGGTAGGTGGCGTCGGCGGCCGGCCAGTTGTGGACGGCCTTGGTCTGGAGCGTTCCGTTGTAGAACCCCACCGGCGTGGTGCGCGGGAATTCAGCGGCCTCCCAGGGATCGCCCGAGCCTTCCCAGTTGGCGATCCGCCCGTCCACGTTGGTGTCCGGAGGGGCCCACGGGAAGAGGTGGGTGGCATTGGTCTGCCCTCCCCGGGCGGCGAACTCCCACTCGGCCTCCGTTGGCAGGCGGTAGCCGTTCCCGGTCATGGCGCAATCACCCGTGGTGAGGTTGTAGCAGGGCACGTAGCCGTCGCGGGTGCTCAGCCAGTTGGCGTAGGCGGCCGCTCCGAACCAGCGGACACCCGTGACCGGGTGGAGTTCCCGTCCGCTGCGCACGACGAACGTCCCACCGGTGAGGGAGATGGTGGAAAGGGGCACGGCCGTCGTCGTGTAGAAGAGGATGTTCGTCCCCCCGGTCGGGTAGACGATTCCCGACCGGACCTCGATCGAGGCCGCGGCCAGGGCGGCGTTCAGGTAGGTGGCGTACTCGGCGTTCGTCACCAGGGTGGTGGCGACGTAGAACGGCGAGAGGGTCACCGTGTGGAGCGGGAGTTCGTCGGTGGGGTGGGCCGGATCGACGAAGTTGAACTGGTCCCCCATCACGTAGCTCCCGCCCGCGACGCGCACGTACTGGGCGGTGGGAGTGCTTGCGGTGACGGTCACGCTCCGGGTCGCGGCGTTCGTCCCGACGGAGTTTCCAGCCGTCAGGGTCACCGTGAAGGCGCCCGCCGCCGCATAGGCGTGGGTCGGGTTCTGCGACGTGCTGGTCGCGCCGTCCCCGAAGGTCCAGGACCAGGAGGTGGGCGAGTTGGTGGAGGTGTCGGTGAAGGTCACCGTCTGGCCGACCACCGGAGAGGAGGGAGACGAGGTGAAGGCGGCCACCGGGGCACTGCCCGTACCCGGGTCGCCTGAAGGGGCGGAGGAGCTGGACCCGCATGCGCTGCAGAGGGCGCAGATGAGACCCAGGGCGGCGAGACGCTTCGGGACGGGGGAGATCATTCGGTCCAAGGGAACACTCCGGGGCGGAAAAAGTTTCGCCCCAGGAAATATGCAGGGGGCGTGCCGGAGTGAAAGGTCCATGATTCCCAGGCCCCTTGACTCGGCCATCGTGCGGAATCCGCACTCAGGTGCGGACGCTGCAGTCACGGTCCGGCCGTGAAGAACCTCGCCATCTCGAGACCGCCCGGTGAGGCCACGGGAGTCGAGTACAGGAACGGCCCCCGGGGTACCGAAGGGGCATCGGTCCGGAGTCGCGCGAGCGCCTGCCGCTGGGCCGGGGTCAGGCTCTGGGCCACCTTCGCGAAGGCCCGCGCGTACAGCCAGGAGACCTCGCCGTCGAGCTCGCCGTATCGACGCGAGAGGGCGAGGACGCGCGCCTCATCGGCCCCCTCCCCCTTCAGGAACCGGCGCAGTTCCGTGGCGGCCGAAGCTCCCTGTGAGGAAGGCGAGACCGTCGAACGCGATGGTGTGGAGCTGGGCGCGGTCGGAGGTGGCCTGCTCGATCGAGTAGCTCCCGGGCGGAGGCGGGGGACGACGCTCCTGGGCCGCCGCGGGTCCGGCCACGAAGCTCAGGAGGGCTACGGTGATGATCTCGATCCTCACGGCTCCTCCCCTTTCGACCACGCCCGACGTCACATTCCCTGCCGCGCGTAGACGAACGTGATCTGCCGGCTGGCGAGGGTCAGGCCCGAGATGGCGGCCTCGAGGGCCGGCCCACCGACCTGCGCAGCCGGCACGGAGAAGGACGGCGAGCCGGACAGCGCGTACAGGGTGAAGGTGTAGGTCTTGTCGCCGGGACCCGTGGAGCAGGGGGCGTAGTAGCGGAGGTCCGGTCCGTCGGTGCTCTGGCCGGCGGTCCCGACGCCCGTGGTCCCCTGGGCGAGGGAGGAGACGCTCGAGGGGATGCCGTAGAGCACCCAGTTGTACTTCGTGCCGTCGTTGGCGATGGTGGTGAGCGTCAGGGCGTACTCGGTCGTGCCCGCGGGCGCGCCCGACCAGGAGAGCGCGGGGCTCACGCTCGACCCGTCGCAGGTGTAGGTGCTCGCGAGCCTGCCGCCGTCCGTGAAGGCGGAGCTCGAGAAGGCGAAGGAGGAGGAGCCGAACAGGAAGTCGGTGTTCTCGATGACCGGGGGAGAGGAGAGCGGTGCCGAGTAGAGGTAGCCGTTGCCGCAGGTGGCGTCGTAGTCGGGCGAGCCGCCCGTCTCCGCCGTGGCGGTCTTTCGAAGCGCGAGGAGCGTCGCCTTCTGGGCGCTGGTGAGGGAGGCCGCCACCTCGGAGAAGGCGGTCGCGTAGAAGTAGGAGATCTCGCCGTCGAGCTCGCCGTACTGCCGGGACAGCGTGAGCACCGTGGCCTCGTCCACCGCGCTGCCCGACGACAGCAGCTTCCGCAGCGCCACGGAGAGCTGGTCCCGCTTGGCGACGAGTGCGAGGAGGTCGCTCTTCTGCTGGGTGACGAGCCCGGTGATCTTCGCCTTCTGCGTCGTGTCGAGGGCGGCGAGGAACGCGTCCCCCATCTCCGCCGTCATGTTGGAACTGATGGTGTAGTTCGGGTTGTGCATCGCCTTCACGTCCTTCATGAAGAACGAGCCGAAGTAGGTGCCCTGCCGCTCCGGACAGAAGTAGACGTCGGAGGCGACGTCGCCCACGTACCAGGCCAGCATCTCGCCGGCGTAGGTGCGCAGCTGCACGCTGTACTGCCCGTAGGTCTGGAGCGCGGAGGGCTCCGAGGAGGGCTGCTTCCAGTCGGCTGCCCCCTTCCCCTTCATCGCGTCGAGAACCGCCTTCTGGGTGGCGTCCATGGAACCGAGCACGCTCGAGTAGGCCGTCGCCCGCAGCCAGCTCATCTGCCCGTCGATGGCGAAGAGCGACGCGGAGTAGGCCTTGACGGCGTCGCGACTCAGGCCGGTGGCGCCCGACGGCACGTCGCCGTCGGCCAGGCGGCGGAACGCCTTGGCGAGGGGGAATCGCGCGTATCCGTAGGCATCCGACAGCGCCTGCTCCTCCTGGGCGAGCGTGACGAAGGTCCGGATCTGGGCGTCCGTGAGAACGGCGAGAACGGGGTCGGCGGAGAGGGTCGTGAACTCGGTGTTGTGCCCGAGGTTGGAGGGGTCGTTGTCCCGCAGGTACTGGAAGCCGAAGAAGTCGGCCACCTTCCCGGGAGGGTAGAAGGTCTGGGCGCAGAAGCTCCCGGTCACGAAGGCGAGGCCGTCGAAGGCGATGGTCGCCGACTGGGCCTGGTCGGAGATGGTGTTCTCCGTGTTCATCACGGGCGGGCCGCCACCGCCGCCGGGCCCGGGGGCGGCGGCCACGAGGAGGCTCACCGCGGCGGTGCTGCTCCCCCCTGAACCGGTGGCCGCCAGGGTCACGCTGTACGTGCCGGCCGTGGCATACGTGTGGCTCGGGTGCTGTGCGGTGCTCGTCGTCCCGTCCCCGAAGTTCCAGGACCACGAGCTGACGACACCGGTCGTACCATCGGTGAACTGAACAGCCTGGCCGGCCGCGGGGGAGGTGGGACTGGCACGGAAGGAGGCGACGGGCGCAGCCACCAAACTTCCGGTCGCGCCCCCGCATCCGGCGATGACGAGGAGCGCCGCGCCCATCGCCAGGAGGCGCCGCGTGAACCGGTTCAACTTCTTCGAGTGATCCGTCCGAGCCATGGTTGCACCCCGTTGCCGTTGGAATTTCACAGGGAGCTTCTGCAAGGGGTGTTCCACGCTCGAGTTGGCGCGTTTCCTGGAAACCTACATTCGCCGACGACTGCGAGACCTGCACCTGGGCTGCCGAATCGGCAGGAGCGACCGCGTGGTTCACGAGGTACCGATCCGGCGAGGCCCTGGGGAACCCGGACCTTCGCTGCGGGTGAGTCGTTCGAGTCAGGTGACCGCTCCAATTCCTGTGGAATTCCCGCCCGCGTCCTGCAAGGCTCGTTCTCATCGCCACCCGCACGGCCCACCGGTACTCCACGAGGAACCGCTGCGGGTTTCGCACGAATCGTGCGGAATCCGCACGGCGCCCCCCGTGATTCCCTCGCCGGACACCGCGCACGATTCGTGCAACCGCAACTCCGAAGGAGAATGGCATCCGCCGTGACCCGGACTTCTCGCGCACACTGGCTCGTCCTCGCCCTTCCCGCTGTCGGGGCAGCGGTGATGCTCGTCGTGGTGTGGCTCGGATGGGTGCAGAGCCACCGTTCGGCGGAGATGGTCCTCCGGGGTGAGGCTGCGCTTCTCGTGGAGCGGGTGAGCCGCTCGGTCCGAGATCAAGCGTCCCCTGTGACGGACGAGGAACTCCGCGACGTCGTGCGGGGGGAGTCTCGCGCCGGACTCCTCTTCGCGGCGGCGGTCCGCCCCGACGGCGAGGTGGTGGCTCGCTCCTCCGACCTTCCTCCCGGTTTCGACTCGGTCGCCGACCTCCGCCCGGGAGACTTCCGGACGGACGGCCACCGCGCGTGGGCGCGATCCCAGAATCTGCAGGACCGCGGCCGACCGCAGCGGGACAGGGCCAATCGACCGCCGCGCGACGACCAGCGCCCTCCCCGCGACGACCGGGGTCCTCCCTCCGATGACCGCCGCCCGCCTGGCGACGACGAGCGCCCCTCCCCGGGCGGGGATCGCGCACCCGCCATCTCGCTGGTCGTCCTGTTCGAGCCGGCCCTCGTCACACGGGTAGACCGGGCCGCCGACGCCACGGCCGTGGCCGGGATCCTCGGCGCGCTGGGACTGCTTCTGCTCGGCGCCCTGGCGCTCCGGCTCCTGCGCAAGAACGAGGAGGCGCTCCGCCGGCTCGAGCAGGAGAAGCGTCTCGCGAGCCTGGGCGCGATGTCCGCGGTCGTGGCCCACGAACTCCGCAACCCGCTCGCGGCACTGAAGGGGCACGCGCAGCTGCTCGTCGAGTCGCTCGACGCGCAGCCGAAGGAGAAGGCACAGGCCGAACGGGTCGTGGAGGGCGCCTGGAGGCTGGAGCGGCTCAGCACGAGCCTCCTCGAACTGGCCCGGAGAGGGACGCTGTCGCGCGAGGTGACGACCCCCGCATCACTCGTTCGCGCCGCGGCCGTCCAGGTCGGCGGGGACCGTGTCCGGGTGGACGACTCCGCCGCGCCGCCCGCCTGGTCGCTCGACCCGCTCCGCTTCCAGCAGGTGGTCGTGAACCTCGTCGACAACGCGATGCAGGCGGCGCCCGGGCAGCCGGTCGAGGTCCGGATCGCGCGCGACGGCGAGTTGCTGGTGGTGGACGTGCGCGACCACGGCCCCGGCGTACCGGTCGGGGAACGGGAGCGGATCTTCGAACCGTTCGTCACCACGCGTGCGAGGGGGGTGGGGCTCGGGCTCGCGGTGGCACGCCAGATCGTGATGCTCCACGGTGGAACGCTCGGCGTGGACGAAGCGCCGGGCGGTGGCGCCCGGTTCCGCGTCGCGATCCCGGAGCCGTGACCTGCGTCACCCTCCGTGAATCCGGCACGGGGCGTGCAAGGGAAGCAGGTCGGGAAGTCCAACCCTCACGAGGTTCACATGAAGACCATTCTCGGTTCCCTGCTCGTCGTCCTCGCCCTCTCGTCCTTCGCCTTCGCCCAGCAGTCCACGTCGAACTCCGGCACCGGCGCACAGGGCCCGAGCGGCCCCGCCCGCTCTGGCGGTCCCCGGACGCCTCCACCCGAGGCCGTCGCCGCCTGCTCGGGCAAGTCGGCCGGCGCCGCCTGCACCTTCCAGCACAAGGAGCGCACCGAGACCGGCACCTGCTTCACGCCCGACGCCTCCATGCCGGTGGCCTGCAAGCCGGCACGCGCCCCGCGCGACGACTCCTCGGCGCCGGCCACGCGCTGAGTGTAGATTCGGACCATGGCGCGCCTGCTGGTGGTGGACGACGACGAGGGGCTCCGCTCCTTCCTGGAGGCGGCCCTGGCGAGCGAAGGGCACGACGTCACGCTGGCCGTGGACGGTTCCGATGCCCTGCGCAGGCTCGCCATGGCCGGATTCGACCTCGTCCTCACCGACCTCAAGATGCCCGGCGTAGACGGCCTCGCCGTCCTGCAGCACGTCCGGGCCGAGCATCCCGGAACGCAGGTGATCCTGCTCACCGCCCACGGAACCGTGGAGACGGCGGTCGAGGCCATGAAGGGCGGCGCCTGCGATTTCCTGCAGAAGCCCGTCGGCAGCCCCCGGGAACTCCGGCTGGTGGTCGCCCGCGCGCTGGAGCGTCGCGCGCTGCTCGACTTCCGCGAGGGTGTGACCCGCCAGGCCGGCGACGCGCCACGTCTCACCTGGGGTGCACGGTCCATGGCCCCGGTGGTGGACGCGCTCGGCAAGGTGGCCCGGACCGAGGCCACCGTGCTGCTCCTCGGGGAGAGCGGCGTCGGCAAGGAGGTGGCGGCGCGTGCGGTCCACCAGATGAGCCCGCGCGCCGGCGGCCCGTTCGTCGCGCTCAACTGCGCGGCGATCCCGGAGACGCTCATCGAGAGCGAGCTCTTCGGCCACGAGAAGGGGGCCTTCTCCGGGGCCACGGCCCAGCGACGGGGGCGGATCGAGCACGCCGCCGGGGGCACCTTCTTCCTCGACGAGGTGGGCGAGCTCCGCATCGACCTTCAGGCGAAGCTCTTGCGCGTCCTGCAGGAGCGAACCTTCGAACGGGTGGGGGGGCACCGCACCATCGCCGCCGACGTCCGCTGGGTGGCGGCGATGGTG
>Ga0194053_10002770_pt1 | contig 10194 bp, 10 predicted proteins | sample SepL228m_MetaG_FD_161684 | JGI IMG/M metagenome (GOLD analysis project Ga0194053, IMG submission 161684) | Anoxic zone freshwater microbial communities from boreal shield lake in IISD Experimental Lakes Area, Ontario, Canada - Sep2016-L227-8m | ecosystem: Environmental > Aquatic > Freshwater >...
CTGGATTCCGGTTCGAGCTGATCCTCGCCGACAACGACAGGCTCGGAAAATTCCTATCCGCCTGCGGGATCTTGGACGATTTCCGCGAGCAGGCTGAAGCGGCGGCCAAGGAACGCATTGAATCCGGTCAGGTCATCCCCGGATGGAAGATCGCCTCCCGGCGAGGTCCGGAATTCGTGGGCCACGACGACGTGGGCCGGTTCACCGGCGAGATCGGCATTGGCACGGTTCTCGCCGCCTACGGCAGCCTTTCCGCCAAAAAGTTCCGCGAACTCTGGGAGCAGAATCTCCCCGACCGCCCGTTCCCCGAAGAACTCATCAAACACGGCAAAGCCAGCCTCTCGCTGCGTGCCGCCAAATAAACAACCGCAGCAACCAAATAAACTACCATGCCATCATACAAAGCAGCAGAACCCGTCAGCCGGCCCGATTACGTCGAGGCCGGAGAATACACAGTCGAAGTCCTCAACGCAGATGAATCGGTCTCCAAGCAGGGCAACGAACTGATCGAACTCAAACTCAAAATCGAACCCTCAGGCGCGATCCTCTACGACAATCTGGTTTTTACGCCGAATGCGTTCTGGAAGATCGACGCATTCCGGCTCGCAACCGGCGAGGAGGTCACTCCCGACGAGGAGATCGAGATCACCGGCGACGACCTGATCGGCCGCACCGGCCGCGCCCGCCTGATCGTCGAGGAATACAACGGCCGCAAGCGCAACAAGATTGCCGCCTGGCTCCCGCCCCAAGCCCCTGCGGCCGCAAAGAAGGGAGGATCGAAAAATGATAATGAACCCTTCTGAGCGCATGGGCCTGCGCGGCTATCAAGTCGAAGCGTTTAACGCCATCACCAAGGGCTTCGGAGAATTCCAGAAGCAACTCGCGGTGAAGCCGACGGGCTGCCATGCCCCCGGTTCTCCAATCCTCATGGCCGACGGCAGCCTCCGGGCTGTCGAGACCATCCGTGTCGGCGAACAGGTTATGGGATCCGACAGCCAGCCGAGAACGGTCATGGAGCTTCACTGTGGAAGCGATGACATGTTCGAGATCCAGCCCGAACATGGCGATCCCTTCGTCGTCAACGGCGGTCACATCCTTCGTCTGCGCCGCACGCGCGCAGGCGAGGGACAAACCGATCGCGCTCCCTGGTTCTGCGAAATCAGTGTGGCCGACTTCATCTGCACGGGGAGCCAGTTCCGACAGTCTCATTTGCTGGAACGGGTTGCCGTCGAGTTCCCGAAAGCGCCAGTCCTTCCGCTCGATGCCTATTCCCTCGGGGCGATTCTCGGGGTTCCAGGGGCGAGCGGCCAGCGGATCGAGTCGCAGGCCGACGACACGCTCTGCGTGCCGGACATCTACCGCCGCGCGGAAAAATCCGTGCGCGCCCAGGTGCTTGCCGGAATCCTTGACGCTGGGGGGATTCCGATCGCTGGCGGGTTTGAATTCACCTCCCGATCAGCCTGCTTGGCCGAGGACATCGCGTTTATCACCGGAAGCCTCGGGTTCGCCGCCGACCGTGCAGTCAGCGTGGAGGGCATCGACGTATTTCACCGGCTCAGGATATCGGGGGATTTTTCATGCCTCCCGATGCAGATCCTCCCCACGCCAACCGGGGGCAATTCACACACGCTTGCAGGATTCGCGGTCCGTCCGGTGGGCCGAGGTGAGTATTTCGGGTTCACGTTGGACGGCGATCACCTCTACCTCGACGGTTCGTTCACGATCCACCACAACAGCGGCAAGACGATCCTCTTCGCCAAGCTGGCCGAGCACTACCAACCGCGGCGCACGCTCGTGCTCGCCCACCGGGAGGAGCTCATCAGCCAGGCCGTGGATAAAATCCGCAAGGCAACAGGCCTCGTTGCCGACGTGGAGATGGGTGGTTCGCGCGCCTGCCACGATGCGCCGGTCGTCGTGGCGAGCGTGCAGACGCTTATGCGAGAGAACCGCCGCGAGCGTTTCCCGCGCGATCACTTCGGCCTCGTCGTGGTGGATGAAGCCCACCATGTGCTCGCGGAAAGCTACCAGTCCGTCATGCGCTATTATGACCAATACGCATTCGTCCTGGGGGTGAGCGCCACGCCGGACCGGGGGGATAAAAAGAACCTCGGGCGGTATTTCCAGAACATCGCCTACGAGATTTCCCTCCTCGACCTGATCAAGCAGCAGTGGCTCTCGCCGATCCGGGTGAAGACCGTGCCGCTCGGGCTCGATCTCAGCGGCGTGCGAACCACGGCGGGCGACTTCAACCCGGACGACCTCGCCCATGCCATCGAACCCTACCTCGGGAGCATCGCCGACGTGATGGTCGAAAACCGTGACCGGAAGACACTCGTATTCCTGCCCCTCATCTCGCTCTCCGAGAAATTCTCCGCCATGTGCCGCGAGCGGGGGCTCGCCGCCGAGCATGTGGACGGGCAAAGCCGCGACCGCGCGGGAATCCTCGCCCGGTTCTCGCAGAACAAAAACAGAATCCTCAGCAACGCGATGCTGCTCACCGAAGGCTACGACGAGCCGAGCATTGATTGTGTCGTCTGCCTGCGGCCCACAAAGATGCGGGCGCTCTATAGCCAGATCGTCGGGCGTGGAACCCGGCTATTCCCGGGCAAGGATCATCTCCTCCTGCTCGACTTTCTCTGGCTCTCCGGTGACCACAGCTTGGTCAAACCCGCCCACCTGATCGCCGGCAGCTCCGAAGAAGCCGCCCAGATCACAGAGAATATCGGCGACGAAGGCGACCTCGAGGAGGCGAAGGAGGCGTCAGACCGCGATCTGGCGGCGAGCCTGCGCAGGCGGCTTGAAGAAAACCGCCACCGCCAGTCCCGCACGTTCGATGCGCTGGAGTTCGCACTCTCGATCAACGACATGGACCTCGCGGATTACGTTCCCACGATGGGCTGGCATGACCATGAGGTGACGCCCAAGCAAGCGGAACTTCTCGCCCGCTACGGAGTGGATCCCATGACGGTGAGCTGCAAGGGACAGGCATCGGCCATCATCGAAAAGGTGTTCCTGCGGTTCGACCTTGGCCTGGCCACTCCGAAACAGGTCCGCATGTTGCGCCGGTTCGGCCACGGCCAACCCGCTCTGGCCACCTTCCAGGAGGCGAAGGCATTTCTCGACATCCACCTCGGCGGCAGAAAGGCGGTGCTCGCGTGAGCGATCCAATCGAACCACCGGAAGTTGTCAGGCTTGGGGATCTCGAACCCGACACGTCACCTTCGAGGGTGATCGTCAAAGATGGAACGATCTGGATCGAGGGACCGTATCGTTATCCGATCGACGTGGACCGGATCACGGATCTTCGCGATCTGCTGGCCTGGGTTCGGCACCTCACCCGCAAGGCATGGGTCACCCGCAAAATCCTTGGCGAGTTCATCGACGTGGTGGCGGCGCTCCAAGGCATTCACACGAGGATCGGTAAATGAAGTATCGCTCCGCCGCCCCCTCGCCGCAGCTCCCTCGCCGCACGCTCGACTATCTCGAGCGCGGCGCGGCGGAGGGCCGGCGCAATGCCGAGCTTTTCGACGCTGCCTGTCAGTTTCGCGATGCCGGCATCGCTCCCGGTGAGGCAGAGGAGCGGCTCATGGCCCGTGCACTCGCAGACGGGCTCACCGAAAACGAAGCGCGAACGACGATGCGCTCGGCTCTTGCCCAAGGTGCGCGAGCGGCAATCCATCACGGGGGCGTCGCAAATCCACCTCAACATCATGCGCCGCAGATCAAGCCCGAGCTCCGTCCGAAATTTATTCCCGAGCCGATGGATCTGCCCCCGCCGGTCGAGGGCGGGTTCATGCGGCTTCTCGAAACATGCTTCCGGGCGGACGAGTTTGTTGCCATCGCCCCAGCCTCCGAAGACGACGACGGCAATATCGTTCCGAAGCGGGGGGTGACATTGACTGCGGCCGACTGGCGCAAGCGCGTCGAGTCCAAGGGCGGCATCGAACGGTGTTTTTCGACGAAGCTCGGGCTTTTCATCCGGCTCAACCCGATGATCAAGAACGGGGCGAAGAACGACGAGGTGACGGCCTTCCGGCATGTGCTCGTCGAGTTTGACCGGGACATCAAAGGCGAGCTTATCCCGAAGGAAGTTCAGTTCGGCGCCATCGTTTCCAGCGGGTTCCCGGTTTCGGTCGTGATCGATTCCGGCAATAAGAGCCTCCACGCATGGGTGCGGGTCGATGCCCCCGATACCAACGAATACCGCCGTCGGGTGGGCATCATCTGGGATTGGCTCGAAGGGCTCAGCCTCGACAAGCAGAACAAAAACCCGTCCCGGCTTTCCCGCTGTCCCGACGGCTGGCGCACCGTGGACGGCGAGCCCCGCCAGCAGCGCCTCCTCGCGGTCAACATCGGCGCGAAATCCTGGGCGGAGTGGGAGAGCGCCAACTCGGCCGACGGGCTCCCGGAGATCCTCTCCGGCTCCGAATTCATGGCCGTGCCGCAGTTGGAACCTCCCCAACTGATCGAGGGCGTCCTCCACCAGTCAAGCAAGATGATCCTGGGCGGGGCGAGCAAGTCCCGCAAAACCTGGACCCTCATTGATATTTGCCTCTCCGTGAGCGCAGGCACCCCATGGTGGGGGTTCAAGACGAAACGCGGACGTGTCCTCTACCTCAATTTTGAGCTCCCGGCATTCGCCTTCCAAAAGCGTGTTGCCCTGATTGCGGCCGCAAAAGGCGTCACCGACTTTTCCGGCTTCGACCTCTGGAACCTGCGCGGTTTCGCAACCGACTTTTCCGAACTCATCCCGAAGATCCTCTCCCGGATCAAGGAATCCAACTACGCGCTCATCGTTCTGGATCCCGTTTACAAGGGCCTCGGCAAGCGCGACGAAAACAAGGCCGGGGACATCGCTTCCCTCTGCAACGAGATCGAACAGCTCGCCGTGAAATCCGGCGCGGCCGTGGCCTACGGCGCCCATTATTCCAAGGGCAACCAGGCTGCCAAAGATTCCATCGACCGGATCGGCGGCTCCGGAGTGTTCGCCCGCGATGCGGACGTGATCCTCACCATGACCCCGCACGAGGACAAGGACGCCTACGTCATCGACCTCACCCTGCGTGCGCTTCCGCAGGTGGATCCATTTGTCGTCCGCTGGCAGAGTGTGATGTTTTCGCGTGATAGCGCGGCAGATGCCTCTCGAATCCGCCAGCCGGGCAAGAGTGCAAAGGAGCCCAGCAAGGGCACCTATCGCAGGGGGAGCGTCGCTGAGCGCTACGGCGTGCTTTTTGAGTCCATGGAGCCGATCGAACACCATGCTCCGGACGAGCAGAGCCCGCTCCTCCTCCACATCTCGGAAACGATCACGAAGGTTGGAGGGACATGCGATTTCGCCAATGCACGGCGGATTTTTGACAGTCTGCGGCACCGCTCGTGCAGCATTCTTGTTTTCCGCAACGAGCGTTGGTTCGGGTGTAAATATGGAGTTCCTGGAGGTGAATTATGATCCTTTCAGAACGCTTTTTTTCTTCGGGTAAAGCCCTGTTTTTTATTTCCCCAAGGGAAACCATTTCCCCGGCTTTACCTGGCTCCCTAAGGGAGCCGGGTAAATTCCCTATCTCTTCTAAAGAAGAGAGAGAGCGCGAACTCCCTGACGGAAGTCTCGCGCGCGCTATTTCGCTTCGCGATAGCGCGCAAGTCCGCCAAGTCGCAGCAGATCTCCGAGCATGGTTCACAAATCACCGGCCACCGGATCACCAAACCTACCAACCCCATAAGACCGGAGTTTTCGCAGGGGGACTCAAATCGATTTCCGTGACGTCATCACCAATTTCTAACCCATCGAAAATCTCATGAATCAACACACCAAAAAAACAGCCGGCAAGCGTAGGTGTCTTCCCTGCGGTTTCACCGAGGTCCGGCCCCCGCGCGGAGTTTCCGCAGCGAACACATTCAACCAAATCGCCGCCGGGATCACCGCTGCCGGATCGGTGGCCTTGGACATCGAGACGTTCGGCCCCGGCAAGAAGGACGGCCTCAACCCGTGGCGGGGCGACATCCGTCTCCTCAGCCTCAAAGTTCCCGGCGTCACCCCTTGGCTGATTGATCTCCAGTCAACCGGATACGACCTGGGCGACTTGGGCCGCGCCATCGAGTCGGTCGAGGTGATCGCCCACAACGCGAAATTCGATCTCCTCTGGCTGGCGGTGAAGACCGGCATTCGCCCGCGGCGCGTTTTCTGCACGCTCACGGCCGCCCGGCTGCTTTCGGCCGGCACGAAACCCGGCAACAATCTGGATCAGTGCCTGGAACGGTTCCTCGGGATCACCCCGGCCGCCGACCAATCCCGATCCGACTGGGGCGGCATGTTCCTGACCGACGACCAGCTCGCCTACGCCGCGAGGGACGTGATGCACCTGCACGATCTGGCTGGCCGCCTGGATGCGGAACTCGGCGGCGCGGATCTCGATACCGTGAAGGCGCTCGAAATGGAACTCTGTCCGGTCGTGGTTGCGATGGAAGCGGCGGGGATCGCGATGGACAAACCGCGGCTGCAAGCGATCCGGGATTCCTCCAGGGGAGCGACCAAGGCGAAATCCGACGAACTTCGCGTTCTCCTCAACTCGCCCTCGCTCAACCCCGGTAGTCCGGATCAGTTGAAGGCGGCACTCTCCCGCGCCGGGATTGAACTGGCGAACACGAACGAGGAAACCCTCAAGGCGTCCGACGACGGGACGATCATCCCGGTAATCCTCGCGCTGCGGGGCGCGGAAAAGGCGGCCCAACAGGCCGAGAGCCTCATTGATTGCATCGAGGGCGACGGGCGGATCCACGGGCGATTCGAGCCGACCGGCACCGACACCGGCAGGTTCTCAAGCAAATCCCCGAACCTTCAAAATATCGGCCGGGGCGAACTCCGGGAATGCTTCCTCGCGCCTGCCGGTTCCCGGCTCGTTGTGGCCGACTATTCGCAGATCGAACTCCGGGCGGCGGCGGCGATTGCCGGGGAGGCGAAGATGATCGAAGCCTACAAGCGCGGCGACGACCTCCACAAACTAACCGCCGCTACCGTTCTCGGGAAGCCGATTGAGGAGGTGACGAAGGAGGATCGCCAGATCAGCAAAAGCTGTAACTTTGGTTTGCTCTACGGCCAGTCCGCACGCGGCCTCGTTCGCTACGCGGCATCCTCCTACGGCGTGGCGATTTCCGAGGACGAAGCCAACGAAATCCGCAGGGCGTTCTTCCGAACCTACGGCGCTCTGCGCCAGTGGCACGGCGAGAGCCACAACACGGCCGAACGCGGCGTGGGCGAGGTGAGGACTGTGCTCGGTCGCCGCCGTCTGATCCCGAAAGACGCCGATGCCTGGCAGCGGTTCACGGCACTCGTCAACACCCCGGTCCAGGGCGGCTGCGCGGACGGCATGAAGCGGGCCATCGTGCTCATTGCCTCCCGCCTCCCGGTCGGGGCGCGCCTCATCAGCACCGTGCATGACGAGGTGATCGTCGAATCCCCGGAGGCGGACGCCGAGGCGGTCTGCTCGATCGTGCGCCAATCGATGATCGAGGCAATGGGCGATCTCTTCCCCCAGGTGCCCATCGAGGTGGAAGCCGGGATCTGCGAACGCTGGAGCGAAAAATGAGCAACGACTACGCCGCATCCCAATCCGCCAGGAACGCCCGCTACAAAACCGACTACGAGAGTTGGATCGCGGGCCTTTCTCCCGAGGAACGCGCCCGCCTTGCCGCCAAGGGCTTGGCCACTCCGTGCCTGGACGACCAGCCGGCCTCCCACTGCGGCCTGACCGTGGACATTGCCGAATCCCCGCTCGCATCCGACAAGTTCGACATTGCGGACGCCCTCGACCCGGAGACGCACTCCGGCGACAGCCTCACCGACGAGGCGCTCTGGGACATCATGCGGCGGCTCCTTGGCGAAATCCTCGGCATGCACAACCGCTCCTTGACCGTCGAGTGCCTGGCGATCGTCTCCGGGCTCTCCTACTTCGGCGACTCGATGTGCGACATCGCCCGCCGTCATGGCGTGACCCGGGCGGCCGTGAGCAAGCGATGCGTCGAGCTCACCGAACGCCTCAGTCTCCCGCCCTCGCGAGCCATGCGCTCGTTGACAGCGCGCAAGTCATACCGGGCCGCTCAGATCCGCGTCCGGGCCAACCACGAATTTCCATGCTCACCATCCTCAACAAAAAAGTAACCATCACCCCGCTCGGCCTCGACATCGATCCCGACCTCACGTTTGAGGAATGGAGCGGCCTCGCCACCGACATCGGTGAAACCCTCAAGTCGCTGGCGTTCGTCATCGGCGACTGGCTTGTCTTTGGCGAGGAAAAGTTCGCCCCTCAGCAAGACCTTCCAAACCTCAACCTCGAAAGCAATCCGCGACGGATCCGGGTTTCCGGCGAACGCTACGAGGCGACTCAGGCGGCAACCGGTTTCGACCCGGCCACGCTCAAAAACTACGCCTACGTCAGCCGACGGGTGCCAATGTCGTTGCGAAACGACATTTTGTCATGGGAGCACCACAAGGTCGTCGCCAAGCTCAACCCGGAGAAACAGGAATCCTGGCTCAATACTGCCGCCGCCGGAGATTCCGGCAAGCGGATCAGCGTGCGGCGGTTGCGGGAATCCATCACTTCCGGGCGCGTCCTCACCAACGAGGAACTCACCGCCGCGCCCGCCGAGCAGGGCGTCACCAACCACATCCCCTCGATCAACCGGCTCTGCGGCTGGTGGAAATTCATCGGCGGCGACGAGTGGATCAAGTCGCGCTCAACCGCCCAGCTCGCCGCCCTCCTGCGGGATTTCGATCCCCTCGTCACGATTCTCAACCAACTCCGAACCACCATCCAAAACCGCCAATGAACACTATCATATTTTTCCTCGCCTACGTCGGTGTCCTCGCATTCATCGGAGGCGCATTCTTCCTGATACTCAACGAAATCGATTCCCGATTTACGACCAATGCAGAAATCCGATCCTGCAAGCGGGACATCGAACGCCTCGAACGTCAGATCAAAAACCTCCAGTGCAACCGCCAACCTTGAAGAAAAACCAATGACAACACTACCTGCAGACTCCGAACAACAAGCCGCCCTCGGCGCGATCACCGAACTCCTCACCGCCCACTACTCGGAGGCCGTTGACTCGGCGGACGAGGACGGGAAATTTGGCATCTGGTTCAAAGTCACCTTCGACCGCTCCCACTCGCCCACGAAATTGAAGGTCACGTCCCGGATCTCCAAGTCGCTCACCGACGAGATCGAGACGAGCGTCCCCGATCCAAACCAGCCCGAGCTGCTGTGAGTTGACTCCGCGCCCTGGGGATGCCCCGACTCCGATTCCGCGACAAACGATCCCCATCTCGCCTGGAAGCCCGGTTCGCCCTCCTCTGGCGGGCGGCAAACGGCCCGGCCCTTGAGGCGGAACTTGTATTCCATCCCGGTCGCCGTTGGCGGGCCGACTTCGCCCACATCTCGAGCCGCACCTTGATCGAGGTTGAGGGCGGAATCTGGATCCACGGCCGGCACAATCGAGCGGAAGGATTTCTGGCCGATATCGAAAAATACTTCGAGGCGGCCATGGCTGGCTGGACGGTCTTGCGGCTCTCGGAACGTCAGCTCACGCTTGAATCTGTGGAGCAGATCGTGCGGTTCGTCTTGGCCCAAACTCAGCCCGCAGCCTAATGATTTCAGGCAAGCGGTCAGGCATTTGCTATTGCATTAGTCCTTCAATTAGATTCTTACTCTCGATTCAAAACATGGACATATCACACATCACAAGCCACTCGCTCCGCAGTCTGCTCAGCCTGACGGAGAAAAAGGATCATCTCATCAAAGGCATCGAAGATGTCGAAAACGAAATCGCCACGGCACTCAAGGGGGCCGCAACATCGGCACTCGATGTCTTTACATCGATCACTCCGAAAGCCGTGAAAAAAAAGAGCGGTAAGAAGGCCGCCCGCAAGCCAGCCAAGGCTAAGCGGACAATGAGCCCCGAGGGCCGCGCCCGCATCTCTGCCGCCACGAAGGCACGCTGGGCCGCACGTCGCGCAGGCAAAAGCAAAGCGAAGGTTGCTCCCAAGGCAGGCAAGCCCGCCAAGGTGAAAAAGAAAGGCGGCATCACTCCCGCAGGACGCGCGAAACTCGCCGCCAACATGAAGGCCCGGTGGGCAGCACGTCGCGCAGCAAAAGTCTGATTTTTATGCCAACCAAAAAGAAACCCGCCAAGGCACCC